>SMTZ1_10004794_pt1 | contig 13589 bp, 13 predicted proteins | sample DeeMarSWOR136_30_FD_25667 | JGI IMG/M metagenome (IMG submission 25667) | reverse complement strand
TTATTTCTGGGTACCTTTGAGGCGGAAGCTCTGATCTTAGCTGAAACCGGAAATTCAATCGGTGCCATTCAAATAGCCGGAACCGATTCCACCATACAGCTTTCTTTTTTCATTGTGGCTTGCGATTACACCTTAATCGGAGAAGAGCTTTTTGTGGCAAGTGGTTATTTGACCAAAGATCCACAAATCCTGGGAAGCATCAAAGGACAGGATTTTTTAAAGGCGCTGGCTGTATTTCTCATGTTGCTTGGAGGAATTGCAGGAATCTTGGGATGGAGTTGGTTTATCAAACTGTTCTCGATTGGTTGAAATCCGAAGACCAGCACCTAACTTAAGTTAGGTGCTGGTGCAATCAAAAAAGCAAATATGCAAAGAGCTATTCCCATAACCGTCTGTTTTGTCTTTGGATTCTTCATGCTGTTGCAATTCTTTGTTCCGCACAAGCTGTCGGTTTTAGCCTATGAGAACGTTTTGGATTGGATGCAGATAATTTTTGTGTTCACCCTGCTGGTAGGAGCAGCCAGCTACATCCGACTTAACACAAAGAAGGTCGTTCAAACTCAAGCGGGATGGGGCTATAATTTGGTGGCTTTAGCAGGTTTGAGTCTTATGGTCATTCTGGGTTTCTGGAAAGGCACTGGCGAGAATACTCCTTTTCTTTGGATGTTCAATAATCTGCAGGCACCCATGCAAGCCACCATGTTTTCGCTTTTGGCTTTCTTTGTGGCTTCAGCCGCCTATCGCGGATTCCGTGCCAGAAGCTGGGAGGCCACCCTGCTTCTTTTGACCGCCACCGTTGTGATGTTAGGACGAGTCCCTTTAGGAAATCTAATCTCCCATTGGGTTCCTGATACAGCCAACTGGATTTTAAGTGTTCCCAGCATGGCCGCCAAAAGAGGACTTTATATCGGAATCGGATTGGGAACCATCTCAACTTCGTTAAGAATAATCTTGGGGATCGAGAGAACCTACTTGGGGAGAAGATAAAGCAACTGCAGAATTCAAAGAGCAAAATGGAAAACTACAATTCAAAATTGACAAAATGTCTGTATGGAAGGAAGAGTTTTTACCTTTAAGTTGTGGTTTCTATTTTTTCATTTTTATTTCTTAATTTGTCCATGATTCGATGATAAATCGACAACTGATATTCATATTAATCGCCCTCTCTGTTGCCGTCCCTCTGGTGATCAGACTGGGACTGCCCAATTATGTGACATCAGAGGTAATGCAGGTATATGAAGAGATAGACCAGTTGGATTCAGACTCAGTGGTGATGATCTCGTTTGATCACGAAGCCTCCTCTCTTCCTGAGGTAAAGCCGATGGCGGTGGCCATACTCCGTCACTGTTTTTCTAAAAATCTGAAGGTGATAGGATTTGCGCTTTTGGCAGAAGGGACTGCCATAGGAGACCAGATTCTAAGAGAAGTAGCTGCGGAACATAATAAGGTATATGGTAAGGATTACGTCTTCTTGGGATTCCGCCCTCAATATCAAGCTGCCATTTTAGGCATGGGCGAGGATATAAAGAGGGTTTTTCCGCAGGATTACAAGAATATTTCTTTGGACCAGATTCCAATGATGGAAGGGATAAAGAATTATCAAGATATTTCTTTGATAATCTCGGTGGCGGATGGCGATATGCCCGCCTATTGGGTAGACTATGCAGTTTCTCGCTATCACAAAAAGGTCTCCGCTGCGGTGACAGCGGTTATGGCAACCAGCTTCTATCCATTTCTTGCTTCCGGTCAGATTGTAGGACTTCTGGGCGGACTCAAGGGTGCAGCTGAATACGAGATTTTGATCGAAAAACCGGGCATCGGACAAAGGGGAATGGATGCCCAATCGGTAAGCCATCTGATGATAATTCTTTTGGTAATTTTAGGAAACATGGGTTATTTCTTGAGGAGAAGATTCACAGGATAGACCGGCGTCTGCTGTCCTTCGACTTCGCTCAGGACAAGTCGGCAGTCCGCCGCAAAGTCATTTATTGCGGCGGTCGGCGGTCGGTGGACTGCGAACGGAATTAGTCATGCAAATCGGGACTTTGATCGCAGCTTTTTTAACTCTGTGTATTTTTTCATTCTTGTATAAGGATAATCCTTTCTATAAATTCGCAGAGCATCTCTTGGTGGGTATGTCGGTGGGCTATATATTGGTGATAGCATTTAATACCACGGTCACACCTAAACTGATAAATCCTATTTTCCAAGAGGGAAAAATTGTTTATATTATTCCTGGAATCTTGGGACTTTTCATGTTTGCCAGGTTTTTGCCTAAATATGTTTGGCTCTCTCGAATCTCGATTGCTTTGATCATCGGAGCAGGTGCAGGTGTGGCCATCCCTGCTACCATACAGGCGAAGATCTTAGCCCAGATGCAAGCCACCATGATAGATTTTGCCACAGTGGATGGAATCATCATATTTGTTGCTGTCGCCACCACCTTGGCTTATTTCTTTTTCTCCAAAGAACACAAAGGTTGGTTTGGAGCAACTGCAAGAGTGGGAACCTGGTTTTTGATGATATTTTTCGGAGCAACGTTCGGTTATACCATCATGTCACGAATTTCTTTGCTTATCGGGAGAATGCAATTTTTGTTGGGTGATTTTCTGCATGTTATCAAATGAGAGCGAGTTCCCTCTCCCTTGACGGGAGAGGGCTAGGGAGAGGTGATCAAAAACTGATCGCGACTATTTAACAGCCAATTCACCCTCCCCCTGCCCTCTCCCGTAAAGGGAGGGGGAAAACGGGTTCTCTCCCCCTTCACGGGGGAGAGTTAGAGAGAGGGCGAAAAAGCTGTCTGGCAATATTACTAAGATAGCCAAGAACCTCAGAAAAAAGTCCACTGACGCAGAGAGATTGTTATGGAGACATCTACGAGCAAAACGGATGGGTGGAATCAAATTCAGAAGACAACAGCCAATTGGAAACTAGATAGTAGATTTTGTCTCTTTTGAAAAGCGGATAGTGATCGAGTTGGATGGCGGTCAGCATCAATTACAAAAAGATAAGGATATTAAAAGAGATAATTGGCTTAAGGAGCAAGGTTTAGGGTTCTTAGGTTTTGGAATAATGAAGTGCTAATGAATACGGGAGGAGTATTAGAAGTAATAAGGGAGAATTGTTTATCTCACCCTCCCCCTACCCCCTCCCATCGAGGGAGGGGAAAACCATAAACCTCAAAACTTTCTCCTTTTGTTGCCCTTTCGATCTCACCAAAGGCGGGATAGAGAGGGGAGACAAGGGGTAAAAAAACAAGGAGTGTGCCATGTTAAAACCACTAAAGGCTGTTTTTGGGATGGTGCTGTTTCTGTTGTTTGTAGATCCAGTTTTGCAGATACTGAGCGAAGCCGAAGTATTTGCCCGGGCTGTTGACGTTGACACCACCTGGGTGAGGAGATACAATGGACCGGAAAACGGTGGGGATAACGCTACTGCTATAGCTGTAGATGATTCCGGCTATGTATATGTTACAGGATTTAGTAAAGGCAGTGGGACAGGCTGTGACTATACTACCATAAAGTATAATCAGGAAGGGGATACTGTCTGGGTAAGACGATATCACGGACCGGGAAATGGGTGGGATTATCCTTATGCCATAGACTTAGATGGTTCTGGCAATGCGTATGTTACCGGAAGAAGCAAAGGCAGTGGGACAGACTATGATTATACTACCATAAAGTATAATCCGGACGGGGATACCGTCTGGGTGAGGAGATATAACGGATTAGGAAACGGCGGAGATGAGGCTTATGCCATAACTGTCGATGATTCTAGCAATGCTTATGTGACCGGAGGTAGTGTAGAAAGCGAGTGGCACCTTAATTATACCACCATAAAGTATCATCCTAATGGAGATACTGCTTGGGTTAGAAGATACTGTGGACCTGGAAATTCCAATAATTTCGCCAGAGCCATCACCGTAGATCGTTCGTACAATGTCTATGTGACCGGATCGAGTTGGGGCAGTGAAACAGAGTGGGATTATGCCATCATTAAGTACTATCCGGATGGAGATACTGCTTGGGTGAGAAGATACAATGGACCAGCAAATGGCTATGATGAGGCTTTTGCCATAGCCGTGGATGATTCTAACAATGTCTATGTGACGGGTTATAGCAGTAGCACCGGAGCATTCGAGGACTACGCCACTATAAAGTACTGTCCAAATGGAGACACTGCCTGGGCGAGAAGATACAATGGACCGGAGAACGACTTTGATGAGGCTTATGCCATAGTAGTGGATGCTTCTGGCAATGTTTATGTGACTGGAATGAGTGTAGGGGGAGTTACAAACTTTGATTATGCTACCATAAAGTACTATTCTGGTGGAGACACTGCATGGGTGAGAAGGTACAACGGACAGGGAAACAGTTGGGATCAGGCTTTTGCCATAGCTGTGGATGATTCTGGTAATGTCTATGTTACTGGAGTAAGCGGTGTCACTGGGAGTTACGACTACGCCACCATCAAGTATCTTCCTAACGGAAGCATTGCTTGGGTGACACTATACAACGGACCGGGAAATGGCACTGATTGGCCTAGTGCCGTAGCCGTAGACGATTCCTACAATGTCTATATCACCGGACATAGTGATGGCGGTAGTGGGATAGGCTATGACTATTGCACCATAAAGTATGTTCAAACTTCCAGTGATGTCGAAGACGAGACCGGTGACAGACAAAAGCCCTCTGAGTTTGGTCTTTCCCAGAATTACCCCAACCCTTTCAATCCCACAACCAAGATAGAGTTCACCCTGGCCAAGTCAGGTTTTGTCACCTTGCACGTTTATGATGTGCTGGGAAGAAAGGTGAGAACCCTGGTTTTAGAAGAGCTCTCTTCAGGCTACAAGTCTGTGATCTGGGATGGGAAGAACGATGATGGGAAAGATGTAGCTTCGGGAGTTTACTTCTACCAGTTAAAGGTCGGTGATTTCTCCGAACCTAAGAAGATGGTGCTGTTGAAATGACCTCTTCCCCTTTGGTCCCCCTCTCCCATCTGTCGGGGGGAGGGACGAAGCAGACTGCGAGGTCGTCAAAATAACAATCCATTTGAAACCGATGTACTGCCCCAGGTGTAAAACCAGGATGAAAGAGTTGAAAAGGCCTTTTCATAAGCAGAGAAAATGGATTTGCCCCAAATGTGGAAAGGTTAGATTTCAGGGAACAAGGAAACAAAAGAAATGAAGGGAACTAAAAATTGTTATAATTTTTAAAGAAAAAACGAGCATCTCGCCGATAAAATTACTATGTAGGAGAGATACAAACATTTAAGATAAACTCAAAGCAAGATCGGAGGAGGAAAGCTTGCTAAAAAGATGGATTCAATTCTTAGTTCCCTTTATAGCTTTGTTTTTGATCTCAGGGGTCCCATGGGGTGAATTGTTCATTTCTCCAGATGAAGTGGAGATTGTGAAGGAGGCTGATTTTGAATGCGATCAGGCAATTCCCTTAAAAGAACTTCATTTTACCAAAACAGCTTTGGAAAACAAATTGCACCACATAAGATCCAAAGCAGCTTTGGTTGTGGACATAGAAAAAGGGAACATACTTTTTGAAAAGGATATGGAAAAACAGCTTCCCATAGCCAGCTTGACCAAGCTCATGACCGCATTGGTCTTTTTGGAGCAAAATCTCTATTTGAATGACACAGCCAAAATCGCCTGGAGCGACGCAAAATTTGCTGGCAGGTCTCGTCTCAGAGTGGGAGAAGTATTAACTTTGAAAGATCTTCTTCATGCCAGTCTTATGTGCTCTAACAATCGAACCACCAAAACTTTGGCGAGAGTATCGGGTTTGAGTTTTGAGGATTTTGTTATCAGGATGAACCAAAAAGCAAAAGAGATCGGCTTGGAAAACACCTGTTTTTATGAGCCCACCGGTCTGGATAAGAGTAACCGGTCCACAGCGCTGGATTGTGCAAGGCTGTTGTCTTTTGCCCTGACAGACACCCTAGTCGCTTGCATCACAGGCAAGAAGGTCTATACTTTCACTACCATTTACAAAAAAAGAAAAAGACAACATCAGATTGTAAATACCAACAGGCTTCTTTTAAGCTCTTTGAATGTCAAAGGTGGAAAGACCGGATATAACGGTGCCTCCGGATGGTGTCTGGGCGCTTTGGTGGAAGATGAAGATGGGACAAAGATTGCTGCGGTGGTCCTGGGCGCTCCCAGTAATCTTGCCAGATTTCGAGAAGCCAAATCAATTATAAAATGGTCTTTGCAAAGGCCAACTAAAGGGACTTAAAGCTAATTTGTTCAAAAGCTCGAAATGCAGATAGAAAAAAAAGATATAGAAGAGGTGGGGGAGGCGGTCGAGGCTTTGGGAGTGATGATGGAAAGGGAACTTGAGAAGATCAACCTCCATTTGAGCCAGCTCAGCAAATCCATAACCGACATTATAAACCAGGGAAAAAACTTCAAAGAGGAAATTGCCGAATTAAGAAACCAGATTTCCGCCGGACCCATAGGAGAGGAGACCAGGGAGCTTTTGGAACAATTCGAGACCACGGTTTCCCGAACTGAATCCAGAGTAAGCGAACTCCAGAGACTCTTCCGGGACGAGGAAGACCCTACAGCGGAGATAAGAAATGACCTCGTAGCAATAAAAAGGGATCTGCAATTCGTAAGAAGCGACCTCAAGAAGATTCTGGATCACAAAGAAGACCTTGACAAAAAGCTCAAAGATTTTGAAAATAGAATAGAGGGATTGGAAAAAGAAAGATTCTCTCAGGATTCGCATATGGATAATTGAGTTTCGCCGAAGTCTCGTTCCATTCAGTTCTTCGTCCCGACGGATACCTCGAACCATTTCCAGCAAATTCTAAGCACTGAGATAGCAAAACTCATAATGCACACATAATAACGAAATGAAAAAAGCTTTACTCATCCCATTGTTATTAGCTCTATTTGTTTTCTCTCTATATTGCGAAAAGACTTCCCAAAAGCCAGAGGTAGGAATACTTTTCGCCTTTTCGGAAGAGGGAAAACTTTTGAGAAGCAAAATGGAGTTGACTGACAGCTTGAATATCAATGGGCGAGTATTCTGGCAAGGGAGGCTTCAGGGAAAGGATGTAGTGGTTGTGGAAAGTGGTGTGGGGATGACCAATGCAGCTATGATCACCCAACTTTTGATTGACCAATATTCTCCTGAAAAGATAATCTTCACCGGAATCTGCGGGGGCATAGATTCAGCCAATCATATCGGAGATGTTGTAATCCCTGAAAAGTGGGTCACTCATGATTATGGAATTTACAACAAAGAGGGCTTCTCCCCGGAATCGATCCTGATAGTTTTCCCCGGCGAATCAAAACCAACATATGTCATGTTTTTTCCGGTTGATAAAAACCTGCTAAAGATAGCTGAGATCTCGGCAGAGAAGGCAAAGGATAGATTTCAACCAATAGGTGAAAGGCTTCCACAGCTAAGGATTGGCGGAATCGGAACCAGTGGTAATTCGTTTATTGATCAGATGGAAAAAAGAGAATGGCTCAAAGAGAGACTTGATGCCCAGATTGTGGATATGGAATCTGCGGCGGTGGTTCAGGTGGCGAATATAAATAAAGTCCCCATTCTGGTAATCAGAAGCTGCTCGGATTTGGCTGGTGGATCAGGAGCCAGCACCGCTCAAGAGGAACTGAACCAATTTTTCAAAGTAGCCGCCGACAACAGCGCTATGTTTGTCTTGCAGTTACTTTCTTCGATGAATTGATAGATCTGCCCGCTAGCCCCCTTAAATTTTTTCCAGTATAAGACCCCTAAAAAAATCGAATCGGGAAATATTACGATGGAGTGTCGGGCTTTAGCTTGACCTGTCCTTGCGGATCCAGAGGGAAACTTCTTTTCCGCAGGTATGAACCGTATGGTTCATACCGTAGGATCCCTCCTTGCGGGGAAAGCCAAGGAGCTTTTATGTGGTTTACCTAACGGTGAACACTCCAAATTATCCTCTTCCCTTCAGCAAGATCAGGGTGGTGCGCAAAGTCGAACCACAAGCAGTTTTTTAGAGACTTCTGTGTAAATCACAGACTCTAATCCGCTTTTTTAGGCTGACCTTCAAATCTTCCAGTTTTGGCTGGCCAATGCTTCGCCTAATCCCATCTCCTGGAGAAATTTTCTGACTGGCAGGGAAAGGTATTTGCGTCTTTTGATAGCTATACCGTATCCAAGTTTGCCGAAATGCTCTGTGACCGGAATGTACGATAATGACTGATCTTCTTGGGCCTGTGTTACCAGCCCGGAAACAATCGATATTCCCTGGCCAACTTTTACATACTCCTGAATGACTGTGGCTCCTCCGGTCTCGATGACGATATTGTAGCCTAAGTTATTCTCCTTGAACACCTTTTCGATTCTTTTATGAATGGAATTCTCCCGTTCATACAATATCAATGGCTCACGAACAATCTCCTTTAAGGCGACTGTGCGTCGCCCGGCTAACCGATGATTAGCAGGCACGCACAGGAACATTTCATATGTCCAGACTTCAAAGAAGGATATATCGGCAAAGTCGTTCCAGGAAGAGGTTATTCCGAAGTCGATGTCTCCTGAGGAGACCATATCTAAGACCTCGGAATCAAGGGTCTTTTGCAAAATCACCAAGCGAATCTCCGGATTTTTTCTTTTAAAATTTTGCACTATCGCAGGCAGTTTGTATTGCATTATTCCTCGGTAGGCGGCAAGATTGACAGTTCCTTCCGAGGTCTCTGAGAGATCGGCAAAATGAGTCTCAATGTTATCCAGGGTTTGTAAGATTATGTCCACATAAGCCATAAGCACTTTGCCTTCAGGAGTCAAAGAGATACCTCGTCCCTCTCTTTGATACAACTTGACACGCAATTCCTCCTCCAGGGACTTCACCTGGTGACTTATGGCAGACTGCCCAATATTGAGCGTTCTTCCTGCCTTCGAGAAACTGCCGTGCACACCAGCCCAGTAAAAGCCTCTTAAGGTTTGTAATTCCATGTTTCCCTCCCAAGCCTCCTTGAAATTACGTTGAACCACAAACAGTTAGCGTTGACAAGTCCAGATAATATAGATTGAAACCTGAGACTCCAGAAGTATGGACCACTTGTTCAAATATTTACCAATATGAAAAACAGATGTTAAATATGAATCATTATACGCATTCACCTAAAAATAATACTTTGATTCATATCTGTCAACCGATATTTTATTAATGAGAACAAAAAAGGTATAAATAAACCTGCTTTTTTTGTCAGTTTAGTTGCTAAGTTATTGTTTTACCAGAAATAATGGGCACGGATCGATTCCGAGCCAAAATTTTCGGTGAATATAAGATGAAATCAAATTTAAACTTAGAAGGAAGGAGATTAGGATGATGCAGCCGATCCTTTTTTCACTGAGGGCTTCTGTTGTGCCATTTCAATTGCTTCGACCGCTCCCCACGATTTTTGCCTCGGTAGCAGGGGTCTCAGGCGAGTGTGCCGGGTCAGAAATGCCTGCTCGCGTCAAAGAGGAATTTACCTCCCATCTGAATTGTATGACAGAGATGACAAAAGCGCTTGCCGAGATGTCACCCTCCCTCTGCCCTGAATGTGATGCTATCCTGGAAAGGATCAAGAAGTTGGATCAGGCAGAGTCTGCTGCCCTTTGTGAGGAGACAAGCACATTTAACCTTGCCTTAGAGCAGATGTGTCAGAAGCACAAAACACCTGTGCGAGAAGAATGCCGAGCACATGGTTTTAAGTTTCGTGATATCTATCGCTCCAGCGTTCACGTAAAGAAGTTGGCGCTTATCTATGAGGATGAAATCACGGATCGGGTTTCCAGCCTGAAGGATATACTCTGTGAAAAGTGTTATTACGATGTTGAGTTGAAATCGGAAGAATCGCTAAAATCAGAGCCTGTTCGCTCGGATTTCGCTCTCTATGCTCCCACCTCCCTGCCGGGCCAGGTTTATTTGGACGGCCTGCCCAATGCCAAAGTTCCCTTATTGCTCATGGTCGATTTGGGCAAGAAACTGGAGGAATGTTCCATAGCGGATCTGCGTAGGGTGTTCCGGCATCAGCAAAGAGACATCGACATGTTATATTCTCCTTTTCCTCCGATTCGCCTGTTTCAGAAGGTAGACATCGGCTACATCGAGCATCTGTATAAGCACGGTGCGACAGGCACCGGCAACGTCTAACATGGTATTATTTCAAGGCACCTAAAAAAGAAGATATTATTATAGGGACAGCCCTTGCCTCGCACCGAGTTTCAGCACGAGGCGTGGCTGTCCTTTTTGTAGTTAGGATAGAGGTACCTCATTGGTAGCACTCAGTGGGAAAAGAACCCTCTACACATAATGTTTATGCAATAAGATCTTGGTGTTTATCCTTTGGGAAGAAATGTTTATTAAAAGAAAAACTTACCCTTTTTTCAAAGTGGGCAATAGGGCAGAAAGGTAGCCGCACTCGGATCAGGCTGCGACATCTGTTTCACTTCCATAGAGGTCTTTCCCTTCAGCTTTAGCCTTTCTGTGAAGCCAGTTGATGGCATCACGAGTCTCCTTGTCCATGGAAAGAACTACTTCAAATTTTTTCTTCCGCGCAGGGTTATTGTTCAGCCATCTGTAGAACTTGCTTCGAGGCACCTCAAGCATTTCGGCTGCTTTCTTCAGAGAACGGAATTCCTCGTTAATTAAAGCTAAGACAAGCCTTCGCACGTCGGGTGGCGCCTTATCGATTAACTCCTTTTTTATCTGTGCAATTTTTCTTTTCGCTGCCAACAACGCATCTGCTCTCAGCTTGTCATCCTTTACAGTGGCCTCTGTAGATGAAATACCAACCAAATTGAGCTTCCTCTTATTCCTAAGCCAAGTTCTGGCGGCATTTTTCCCGATTGTGAAAGCCCAACTAAATAGCTTACCTTTGCGTGACCAAGTATGACGCCCCTCAAAAGCGTCAATCATTGCTTCCTGGGTAACGTCCTTATAGTCGTCATGATTCCAACGGCTGGATACTGAATCAATGCCCGGGCAAATTCCTTCTAACAGCCGGGTGTATGTTTCCTTCGCAACTAGACGGCTAAGCGCGCTGGGCTTGTCACAGAATGCATCCCACAGTTCCGCATCACTCATATCCTTTATCTTTCCCATAACGCATTCGTCCTTGGTTTAAAGTCGAGAATGACCACTATGCAAGCCAGGTCGCACGAATCAGCGCATCTTCAAGACAATAATCACTATATCCGGGAATCCAAGTAGCGCGAGCCAGTGCGTCTTCACATGTCAATGCGTCTAACCCTGCGATTAGCACTGCAGTTAACAGAACAATCATTACAATTACAAAGATATACCGGTATGTTTTGGCTTTCATGGCTTTAGCCTCCTTTTTGTCTGCTTTTTGATCTGTTGCCACAGATCAGGCACTTCATCCCTAAGAAACTGAAGTTCTCCATCCGTTAAAAATAGATGCTCTGCATTGGGATCTTGGTACCATTTCTTACATAGGTCACTCATTTCCTGGTACGCTGTTCGAAGCTTCTTCTCATCCCGTTCCATCGAAGCAAGACATAACCGGTTGTAATGGGAGGTGAAGCTATTTGGCAAAACCTTCATGGCATCATTCAAATAATGCCAAGCGGATTTGTGGTCATCATTTGCCAGAGAGATGACACTAAGCTCCTGAAGAACAAAAGACACTTTCTTGGGATCGCCAATAGCTTGCCACATTTGTAGTGCGGCTTTATAGCATTTCTCAGCTTTGTTGTATTGACGATCAGCTTTAAAGGACGCACCCACGCAGTATTGGGCTCGCGCATCTTTTTCCCAATCCGGATCGTGGCGCTTAAGCCACTTACGGAACTCAGCTGGCCTACCCTGCAGAATGAATTCTTGTAGTTTGCGACCTGGTAGATCGGCACTAGTAGTAACTGGTTGGTCGAAGACCCTGGCATGCGCCTGCCGGCCTACGGTAACCGGGTCTATACCGTATTTGAATTTCTTGGATTTCATGATCTCTCCTTGTCTCAGTTTTCCCTTTCATTATGTCTACGCATCCAATGAGCTGTAAATTTAATCGCTTCTTCCAGGTTATCCAACATCACATCTGTGCCTCTCAATTAAACTCGTTAAAGAGACTACTCAAAAACAAAAAGTGTCCCAAAAAAATTTAAGAATTTGTGAAAAATTTCTGGATCAAAAGTCCCTTTTGGCTGGTCTTTTTACCGGCAATTGGTAATGTTCGGTTCAGTTTAAAATAAGGAGGTTGTCATGAGAAACAAAATCTCTACTACTTGGGTGGTCCTCTGTCTCCTTCTCCTGCTCACCCTGTTAGCTGGGGTGGACAGCTGCGAGGCTTCAAGAGGAGCTACAAAGAGTATTGAAGTAGTAACTGCAAAAAACAGTCACAATCTTGGAAAACATCTTGAAGAGGCGTTTAAAGGCGCACTAAGAGAGTTTCTTAGGAACCTGATCTTTGGTACTGATGTTGCTCCGGTTGGCGTTGGAAGGCAGTCTAAGATCTGGTATAATTGCACCAGGTTCGGAATGATGGTGGATGCACTGGAGGAAGAAGTAAGTAAGGATTGGATTCTGTACTTCATCCATTTAGATATGCAAGAGGCTGTAGAACAGGGTTGTATAACAAATAAGTGGGGACGATTGAAGGAACTGTTTGAAGAATGGGATAAGCGCGTTGAGGAACTGAAATCGTCTCAACGTTACAATTCCCCAACAGACACTGACCTGGTGGATACTACTCAAGTTGACTCTACCCAAGCGGATACTAGTGGAAAGTCTGATTAATCAAAGCAAAACTGCTCTGATGTGAACAAAGGTTTTTACCCCTCTTCGTCTCAGGCGAAGCGGGGTAATTTTTTGCTATCCTAGGCCTTGAACACACACCTGCAACATCGTTAGTCTGCGTGAAGAAGAAGTGTATAATATCATTGGAAAAAAATTCCCCCCTAGGACTAAGTTGAAGGACAGTGTGAGGATTTTGCGGGTAAGCACAGAAAAAGCCGGAGGTGTGAACCGAATGGTTCATACCGGTGGTATGCACCATGCGGTGTGGTGAACCTTATGGTTCACCACGGTGCATACCGGAGGGCGCAGGACTCGAACCCACAAGGCCCTACGGCCGCCTGATTTCCAGCCAGGCTCATTGCCTCCGATATAAGTTTTCTTCCTGCGTTCTTGATCTAACTTTCGTCAGTCCTGCCAGTTTTCCCGTTCTTCTGTGAATTGTCTTTCTTTTCAATGAAATCGGTGATCCGGGAAGATGCAAGATAGACATAGTTGAGCAAGGGCTCAAATCCTTTGGTCACATTGATGGTGCCCAGCCTTCCCAAAGCTCGGATCATTTTTCCCACGGGTTTTTCTTCAGGTTCGGTGACCTTTTGCAGAAAGACACGACTGACGAATCGCAACACACCTGAAATCAGGAAAACAAAATGGAGATCATGGATTCTGGCAAAACCCAGGTCCACAGCCGTGCCCCTAAGTTCATTTGCCAGTAAGCCTCCCAATATAGGGGCAATGGCCGTGGCCAGGCCGGTGGAGGCCGCAAAAGCGGCTAAGTAGATAGCATTATTCTCTTTGGGTGCCAGCTTCAAGAGAATGTTATTGTTGTTTAGGTTTAG
>SMTZ1_10011276_pt1 | contig 13591 bp, 11 predicted proteins | sample DeeMarSWOR136_30_FD_25667 | JGI IMG/M metagenome (IMG submission 25667) | reverse complement strand
GCAGGCCAAGCTGACCGCCTCGGATGGCACATTCGGTGACTACTTCGGCGCTTCGGTCTCAATCAGCGGGGGCTATGCGATCGTGGGGGCCCTTGGCGATGATAGTAATGGAAGCAATTCTGGTTCTGCACATATAGTCAGACTCTCTCAAACGGACGACTGACGCGAGAATGAATTCTCTTCACGAAGTATAAGATAACGGTATTCGCCGAAAGCAAGCCCGTAGAACCGGAAGTCGTGGTTCAGCAAACTGGCATTCCGAATAATGGAATCGACTCAGAGCAATGAGACTCAACAACAGGAAAGCACCAACGGCTAATAGTGCTGTTAGAAGTGTCTACCACTTGACAGGCCTCAACGGATCAAATCTCTGCTGTCCAGAAGCATGTCGGAGGTCAGATACCGGGCACTAACCAAAGCACCCTTGTCGAATCTGTACTCCAATCCGTCACCAACGGAAGTTGACACGTACCACGTTGCGTCTTCGATTAACGCGGGGCCTTCATCCTTTCGCAGTCTTCCAGGCTTTCCAGAGGGCTAATTCATCTGAAGCTGACACTGCCCTTACAGGGGCCTCTGCGTCAATAGTGTAGAGAACCAAGCCGGCTCCCATAAGCGTACCGCGTTGAATGAAATGGCGGCGAGTAATATGTTCTCGCTTCATTATTGCCACCTCTTTTAGTGCTACCTATCCATCTCCGTTAGGATTACATCTGCACTCGAATCAAATGGAATGATAACACAGAGCATCGTCTATAGTCTGGTTGGATCAGATGAATGGCCAAGAAGTATCCGACGGAAAGCAAAGAAGAACTCACCTTCCTCATCCCCGAAGCTCACAGCCACGAAGAGGCCATGGACTATATCCGGAAAAGACATGACCTGATATTCGAGTGGGCACTTTGGGTTGGGTGACGGCAGAAGAGCGGTGGCCTGCCAAAAGAGGTTGGAAAGTCTTCAAGAAATGGTTCGAGATTGAGATAAATTCGGAGGTTTTTGACTTGGTGGATGGAGCGGTTGAGAAAGACGATGTATGAAAAAGGAATGATATCAGTATGGCACAGACAACCTTCTCCGGCTTTAGTCGACAATATTGAAAAGATAAAACGAAAGCGCCCATTAGCAATTCAGTACTCCCGCTCTCCCGCACAAACTGCCTTCTGGCTGTCGCAGAGCGGGGCGTGAAGGTCAACCTACTGAATATCCATACCGCGAGGCATAAGTGACGCGGAAGACCTCCCTACTTGGGAGAACGAAGCGATGAAGGAATCTCCTCCCGCAAAGGCCACGAACCTGTAGAACCTGGTGCTACTTCGCCGCAACGTCCAGTCGCACCGTGGATGCGGGGGGCTTGAGTTCCCATCCGGATTCGGTCCGTTGAATTGCAACCTCGCCAAGGTCTTTGTCGCTCACGTCAAAAGCCTGCACGTCGATTTCCTTCGCACGAGCGACCGCTCCGACGGTGGCTCGCACATCGTGCGGGGCAAATGTGCCGCCGGACTCTGCAATCACGAGCCGGTCCACGCCTTCAATTGTAATGATCGAGAGGCCTTTACCTTCCTTCGCGCGTCGTACGGCCACACTGCCGGAAGTCGCGATGCCATCAAAGCTGCGCCATGTGCCGCGGCCGTCAACAAAAACACACTCGGGCGAGCTGACGCGATCGTATCGCTTTCCGTCGATAGATTCCGAGCACTCGTGGAAGCCGTCGGCGCCAATGGCGAGCCATCCGAACGGCGGCAGGTTGTGCATAACGTCCTGGTGCTCGATCCGCCATGATTCTTCTGCGTTGCCGTTGATCCAGATGCGCAGGTCATCGCGGTAGTGGATGAAAAGCTTCGATTTACGCCAGTCACCGCTCGCGAACGCCTGGGAGGAACTGACGAGGCCGCGGTCTGTGCCGTAGCGGATCTCCTGAGGCTTGAGCATCGCGTACCTCGATTGCAGCGGCTGGAGCATGTAGTACGACCGACAGGTCTGCCGAATGCCGTGGGTCTCCTCGACGAGCCAGCCGATATGACCGTAAGCAATCGTTGCTGCCAGGAATTGGTCGATGCTCGTGACGATGTTCTCCGGCTTCCGCCAACCTTCCTTGTCCTTGAAGAATTGGCTTGTCCACGGCACGCCAATATCGACAGAGAGCGGGTGCATTTTGAGCAAGTCGAAGTGAGGCAGGTACGGATACTTCCAGAGCCTCAGGCTGCTGTACGTTAGGCCATAGTTGCCGACACAAAGACCGGCATAGAGCCACTGGTGATTACCCTCGGACCAGCAGTGGCTGTCGTACACATCCTGATCGTGCAGGAGCAGCTCGCCATAAGCATAGAAGGTCGCCGCGAATGTCCCGGCCCCCGGAACGCGTGCATCGAAGTCCGTTCGATCCCACGGGCTGACAGACGTGTGCACGTCGGTATAAGCGGCGTTCGTGCCGAACTTGCTCTGAATGAGCGGGGCGAGCTTGCGGTCCATCTCGATGGCGAAGAGCGCCTTGGGCGAATAGCATCGCGCCCAGGCGGTCACCAGATTGCCGTCAGATCGACGCATCACGCGGTCAGCGTCCCAGTAGGCGTTCACCGGCGCGAAGTCGGTGTAGTTCGTGTACAGGCCCGATCGCCAACCGAGCGAACGTTGGGCCGCCACGTACTTCTTGAGAGCTTCATCGCCGCCTTTGCCCGGTGCGGCCATCTCGCGGAACGTGAAGCTCTCACCGCTGTCGCGCCATGTGATCTCATGGTTGCATTGGGTGAGCATCTCAATGCCGTACGCGCGCAGCTTCTTCGACCGCTCGTGCTCGCGCTGGTAGTCGACCGGCCCCCAGCTCTCCTGCCAGAGCCGCTTGGCAGCCTCGCGTCCGCGCTTCGCGGGAGGATTGGCGATTGTTGGCAGCGTCTCCTCGAAAATGGGCGAGAATGTGACGAAAAATCGCTCATAGAGATCATTGCGCCGGCCGTCGGTCTTCGGAATATAGCGCACGCCGCCGTTCAACCGAACCCCGTGCGAGTCGATCTTGTCCACGGCATAAGGCGCAGAGGCATTCGAGCGATACCAGTCCATCCAGATCGAGGCGAAGTACGGGACCTTGCCCTTCGACATCAGGACGTTTAGATGATGCCCCCCATAATTCATGTAAGGCAACAGTAGCAATTCCGGCTTCTCGATACCTTCGATGCGGCCATACGAGAGTTCGGTTGCAAGTCCACCGGTACAGATGCAGTCGACTACCAAGCTCTTCTGCCACAGGCGCATCGTGGACCGGATCACAACCTCGGCGCCATTTACGGTCGTTCGCCAAGATGCTTGCAGCTCATCGTCGGTCGATTGCACCTGGATCAGCCGAGCATCTGTAGGCTTGGCGACGAACTTCAGCCCAGCTTCCACCATGGCCTTGCCAACAGTATTTCCGTTGAGTTTGACGCCCACGGGCTCCCAGAATTTATCGCCCGTCTTGATCCCATACTCGATCTGTGTTTCCGCGTCTTTGTAAGTGAACCGCCAGCCCTCGCCCGCCTGTTCGAGCTTTGTGCTGAAGTCGGCCGTCAGGTTGTCGGGTAGGATCGTCTCCTCACGGACAGGGAAGGGTAATCGTCCAGGCCCGGTATTGGCCCCGGGCGATTGGCCGGGGAATGGATTGACGCCGCGTTTCGGCCGCGGCTCGAAGGAAAGCGGGGTAAAACTTTCTTTGAGGAACACGAGGTCCTCGAAAAAAAGCTCGCGGTTCTCTTTGTTCGAGCCGCCTGTGACTCGTATTCCGGCGAAACGAAGGGGTTGCTTGTCGAGCAGGCGTGGCGGTAAGACTTTGTGGACCAGCCACCACTCCTTCCAACGGACCTGGGTGAGATCGAGTGTATGTGCTGCGTTGTCCTTGTCCAGGATGAGCAGGGAGATCGTGGTTCGCGGCGTCCCCGGATCGGGTGCCCATGACCAGTTGTTTCCGTAAATCCAGATTGTCGTTGCTGACGCTGTGGTGGGGATTGTAAGCGGCGTCCGTGGTCGCATGACCACTGTGCTCTTGTTCGATGTGCCACGATAAACAAGCCGGGCGACCGGCGATTCCCACACGCGTTGCCTCTGTGAACCGATCAGGTCCGCGACGGCGCCCTCGACGGATTCGACCTGCCAGCCTTCGAGGGAGTCGAAATCGACCAGAGGTGTATGTGGCGGCTTGCGGTCAGCCCACACCATCTCGTATGGCCGGGTCCCCAGCGGCTCATCTGCCGGCATGGATTCAGCGGCGTGGATGGACATGGAAGCCGATTCCGCACTCAGCGCAGGAATCAATACGAGCAACATGATCCAAACTCCTGCGGCGAGCAAAGTAATCATGGATTTGGGACAGGATTTCATATCCGACCTCACTTTCCAAATGGACGCGACACAGCCATGATGGTCTGGTGACGCGTTGGGTAATATTCGGACCATTGTGTATTGTAGTCGCCTCTCGCTCCCGAGACAATGAATACTCCGGACATTCCGGTCGGACCGGATTCCGTGTGGGAACGTTGCTCTTGGATTCAGCCTTGTGGTTCCCAGATGAAGGGGCCAGAGAAATCAAACACTCTGTCTTTGACATGGAGGCGGATCGACGCGAAAGAGCGGACTTACGGATTCATCGTCCGCGGGTCCATCTGGAGTACTCTCTTCGTGAAGACAATAGGTTTGTACGACGAAACTTGGCTTCCACGTTCCGTATAGTACGTCGGATTGCCAATCAAAACGACGACGCGCCACCATGTACGCTCCTGAGTCAATATCCTGGCGTGGGCCGCCCCGTGGTGAGGGTGGGCTCCGCAGCCTACGCAAACGGGCGCTGGGAAGTCTTCAAAATGTATACATATTCGATTTATGTAAGGGTTTAGGCCCGAATTGCGTAAGGTCTTGGCCAATTATGTAAGGGGTTAGGGCGGCCGCGACAGCGTTGACTGCCGGCGACGATCTTGGTCTCCCCACGCCGTTGACGCCGTTCAGCTCACAGGTGTGGATCAAGCTCATAAACAGATCTCCCACGCGAGCTCCATTCCCAGTCTTATAGAAGTATGCATTCTTGCGGTGTAGGATCGCTTTCTTGAGGGCTCTTTCACACACATTATTATCTAACGGCGCTCCGGGTTCTCGAAGGAATAGCGTCAGCGCCTTCCAGTGCTTGAGCATATAGCGGATCGCTTCGCCCAGGCTGCTGTTCGGCTCGACCTTTCTTTCCTCGATCTGTTCAGTAAGCCAGGTCTTGAGTTCATCCATCTTCGGGCCGCTTTCTTTCTGATGGAATTGTAGCCGCTGTTCATCCGACATCTTCTGGGGTTTGGCCTCGGCATCGTTCTTGTAAACGTCCTTGAGGATCTCCAAGACATGCAGGCACTCCTGAGGGAAGTTCATCGCCACCTCGACGAAATGCCTCCGTCCGTGAGACAGGCAGTTGGCCAGAAGGGTATCGAGTTCCTCAGGCATGTTGCGGCTCAGGGCGTGGCACATCTAGATGGGAGTACCTCACAGATCGTCCATTTGCCTGGGCGCACAACACGTCCGAAGGCTACTGTATTCCTTTGCGATTTCTTGACAGAGAACTCTGGCATTTCAGTTCTGCAATCATTTACGACCGGTGCTTATCGGCTATAATCTGGCATTCGGAACTGTAGCAGGGATAAAGAGTGTGTGCTCGATCCCGATCTGCCGGAGAATGATATAGAGGGTGACGAGATCGACGCAGACGACCACTAATATCAGATATCCTCTGCTATGGTGCAGGATGACTGGATAACCGAACGAAGGAAAGGCCCAACATGAGGACGTACAAGCCACGACAAAGAATGGTCGCGTGGAAGTTAGCGTACACATTGTCTGTCCTGCTGAGTACAGCGGAGATCTTATGGGCACAGCCGGGCGCTCGTAGTATCGTTGAGCAGAGTAAGCAGATCCCGGTTGCCTATGATGTCGATGTGGTTGTTGTCGGTGGCTCCAGCGCGGGGGTGACGGCGGCGTGCGAGGCTCGAAGAAACGGGGCCAGTGTTTTTCTTATCTCTGACAGGCCTTACGTGGGTGTCGATATGTGCGCTCACCAACGCTTGTGGCTGGAGCCAGGAGAAAAACCCACCTCGGAACTGGATAAAGCCATCTTTGGCAAGGACCGCTGGGCAACACCCCTTGCGGTCAAGAAGGCTATGGACGAGGCTTTGTTGACAGCAAGTGTGCCATATTTAACAGGATGCTATGCGACGGAGGCTCTGTTTGATGAGAGGGGAAATATCGCCGGAATCGTTATGGTAAATCGCAGCGGTCGGCAGGCTGTTAAGGCGAAGGTCGTTATCGATGGAAGCCGCCACGCAGTGCTTGCCCGTCAGACGAGTGCCGGATTCAGAGGCTTCAAGGTGGGCAAGAGAACTTTCCAGTTCATCGTTGTTGGCGGCGAGATGCAATATGGTGAGAATCTGCTCGGCCGTAAACTCGATGTTACATACGATAGCCCAACTTCCAGACGTGGTCCGGTTGTTAAATATCCGGTTTATGAATACACCGTCAGTATTGACATGAAAGATGGAAGCCCAGCATCCTTTGCAACAGCCGAACAAGAAGTTCGTAACTTGGTTATCAGCAGGGGTGCAAAGGATTGTTCGGAAGTGTTGTATTTCCTCCCTGAGGATACCGTGGTTGGAGAATCACGGATTGAGGGTTCATGGCCCGGGGCAGCACAGTGTGATATTTCTGCATACCGGCCCCGAGGGGTTTCGCGTCTCTATGTCCTCAGCGCGTATGCGGATATGGATAAAATAGCGGCGGAGAATATGCTGCGCCCACTCGAGTTCATGGCTATCGGCAGACGCATCGGTCGGGAGGCGGCGACCATGGCCAAAGCCTTGCCTTCTCCGGATAGGGTTGAACTTCACGGAGCTTCATCCGGTTCCGGCCCTGTAAGCTTTGTTGGGGAAGGCCTTACAGGGCTAAGGGCCTCGAAGCAGCTCGGAATGATCCTTGCCGGGCCACGACCGCTGCCCGTTTTCGGACAATATGATGTGGTGGTTGTAGGTGGCGGGACTTCCGGGGCTCCTGCGGGAATTAGTGCCGCCCGAAGAGGCTCAAAGACGCTTGTCATTGAATACCTTGACGAACTGGGCGGCGTCGGCACCGCCGGTCTGATCGGATCATACTGGCGGGGCAATCGACGTGGATTCACGCAGGAGAACGATGATGGAATCGGTGCGGGGCAAAGATGGGATGTGGTCGCAAAATCAGAATGGCTGCGTCGCCAGTTACTAAAGAACAGTGCAGACATCTGGTTCTGTTCGTTTGGCTGTGGAGCTATCGTGGCCGATGGACGAGTCACAGGTGTTGTCGTGGCGACACCTCAGGGTCGGGGCGTGGTCCTCGCGAAGACAGTCGTGGATGCCACCGGCAATGCTGATATTGCCTTCTGTGCCGGTGCCGAGACGCAGTTCAGCGTGTCCGCACTCGGTGTGCTGTCTGTCCAGCTTGCGGGTTTTCCGCATCGCAATCTGGGCGATAACTATAACAACACCTGCTATACAATGGTTGATGATACAGACGTGGTGGATGTGTGGCACCTCATGACCTCGATGCGTCTGGTCCACGGCAAATCCCAAGGACCTCACGCACCGTATGATGTGGGTCAGCTTGTTGACTCCAGGGAGCGACGTCGTATCATCGGTGAATATACACTGACTACTCAGGATATCCTCAATCAGAGGACACATCCGGATACGATCAGTCAGCACATGAGCAACTTCGATGCAGCCGCCTTCCCGGATTCGGCAATGCTCTTGGCCTATGACATGAAAGGCCCTGATTTCCGCGTAGACATGCCATATCGCTGCCTACTACCGAAAGGACTCGACGGTATCCTGGTGGTCGGCCTGGGCGCCAGTGCTGAACGCGACGCTATGACACTCGTACGTATGCAGCCAGACCTGCAGAACCAGGGCTACGCCGCCGGTATGGCGGCCGCGATGGTAGCAAAGCTGGATGGCTGCACCCGGAAGATCGATATAAAGGAAGTTCAGCGACAAATGGCCAAAGAGGGCGTACTGGAACGGAGAGTCATCCATGATAGAGACTCCTATCCTATGAGCAAGTCGGCCATTGCAGAGGCGGTCGACGGTGTAAAGCAATTGAGCCGGCAACACGATCAGAGTGGATCGGTAGTATCAGAATCGATGAAGGCACTCGCCGTGATCATGGCCCATCCGAAGGAATCGATACCTTTTCTGCGAGACGCCTACCAACGCACGTCCATTCGTAATGAAAGAATCAACTATGCGAGGATACTTGCTCTTCTGGGGGACAACGCCGGCGTGCCGATGTTGATTGCCGAGGTGAGTGCGATGACTGAATGGGACGAGGGTTATCCATATACCTCTGGCCGGGATGTTGGGAATGTGTTCAGTGATCTCGACAGGTTGATTATCGCTCTCGGCTACAGTCGCGCCCCGAGAGCACTGGACCCAGTGCTGCGCAAAACGACAATCCTGGAACCTTCAACTGTCTTATCACACTATAAGGCCGTGACGCTTGCGTTACGGCATCTGAAAAGTCCGCAGGCAATCGGGCCGCTGGCAAAGCTATTGGCGAAACCCGGATTCCGGGGACATGCCATCACAAATCCCATCACGACCGAGTACGGTGCCGACGGGCTGTCTCGGCGAAGGTCTTTCGATCAACTGAATGCAGCATTCAAGGAAATTATTATTGCTGCCACACTCTATCAATGCGGAGACGACCGGAACATGGGACGTACCATCCTTGAGCAATACAGTCAGGACGTAAACGGTCATTTTGCCTCTTATGCGCAGGCAGTACTCGATGGGAAAGGATTGCCAAACTAAGGCAGACCGTGCTGAGTATCTGTTTCAAAATCTACCTTGAGAATTGGCGCTTTTGTCTATTCCAGCGAGTTGGTATACTTGTTATTATGAATATTGAAAAAGTCTATTCGGGAGGGTATTTGGTTTACACTGCAGTAGCAGCACAAGGAGATATTAGGATATGGAACGCTGCGTATTATTTCTGGTTTCAATATTGCTGATCGTAGCTGGCTGTGAAGGAGTTGTCGTGATCGATGAACCACTGCCCGATGAGTATCCTCCGCCGCCAGAGGGAAAGGGCGGGCCATCCGTGGTATATGAGTCAACCGGGCTTTATCCTGTCGCCCTGCATATTCCGCCAGGGCACTTGCCACCGCCCGGCATGTGCCGCATCTGGTATCCCGATAGACCACCTGGTCACCAACCTCCGTCCGGTGACTGTGCCTACCTGGCAGGACGAGTGCCGCTTGGGGCGTGGCTTATTGAGCGGCCCAGCAAAGGTAAGAAACACGTGCATGTATCGGTGTATGACCAAGCCCGGCCGGGAGTGGTTATCGTGATTCGCGTGTTCAACGCAGCCAGTGGAAGCTTTGTTAGTGAGCGGATTCCTTAGCGCTCTAATGGCAAAAAAGGAGAAATACGATGCGAAAGCTCCTCTCAGCACTTCTGCTTATTAGCATGGCCTTTTCAGCTCAGGGCTGTATGATCGTCGCGGTTGGGGTGGGCGCCGCCGGGACGATCGCGTACGTTAGGGGCGATCTGCAGGCGGAGGAGCATGAACCCATCGACGTCGTTTACGAGGCTGCCTTGAAGGCCTTAGAGGACCTTGAGCTGCACGTGACGAGCAAGTCGAAGGATGCACTCGTGGCGGAGATCACCACGTACGATGCGCAGGACAAGAAGATCGTGGTAAAGCTCAAGGCCTCGACGGACGAAACAACGCAATTGTCAATCAGGGTAGGGGTTTTCGGCAGCGAGACGAAATCCAGACTTATCTATGAAAAGATACGTGCCCACCTTCGGGAAATGCGAGAAGGCAACTAAGGGAATATGCGGTTAGGAATTCGTAGGCAGAGGTAAGGCATGGGGCAGGGATCTCAAGGATAGGTTTCAGCTGCGCGGAACATTCCTTAAGAGTGGAGCTACACTTTTCACTACACTTTTCGCGGTCGTGTTAGCGGGCACTTATCAGGTTCTGTTGTGTATGGAGCTTCCGGAGACTTGCAATGTCTTCAATGGCCGACGCCAAAAAAGGAAGAGCTGACTGCTCTTTCAAGCAGCTCTTTGAATATTCTTACCAGTCATTTCCTATTTATGGTCAGGGAGCGGAACGATACAGGGCGATATCATCAATGAATATCGTCCCTGTGCCGCCGGTTGCCGTCATACCGGATTCGCTTCCCAGACCAATCCCGATCTTGTCCACGTTGGTCAGATTGATCTCCTGATCAGCAAAGGCTTGTAAAGGGATGCGCCACTGCGCCCACAAACGAACCGTGGCCGCGGTCGGATCGTCATGGGCCATGACCGCAGGGGAGCCAGTGTTGTTGGAGATGGCCACGTATAGCGGCTCTGCAGCGTTGCCCGAACTGCCCCGGAACCAAAGCGACAATTCCCCAACGCCTGCCGTTGTCCAGTCACGTAACGACGTTAACGTCAGTGACGCTTCCGAGTTCGTCACGCCGGCCTCATTGGCGTACGATAGGGGCATAGATTGAGCGCCGCCGTGCACAATCACCAGCTCGCAATATGGAGGTACTAAATTGCCGACCTGCGCGCCGTTATCCGGAACGCCGAAGCCGTCGATCCAGTGCTGCCAGATGGCTTCACCCTCCGCGTCATTGTCGGTGTAGCTCTCAAAATCATCAACCAGAAGATAATCGCCTACTGTGAAGCTCCAGACAGGGCCTTTGACCGGATTGCCATTATACACCTCGTCCACACGCCAATAGTACGTGATGCCCAGTTCCAGCAATCCGGCATCATAGCTTTCATCACCCAGCGCCTTGGATCCTTTGTACTCAGGTGAGCCGGTATCGGCGCTGCGCACCGTGTCCTTGTCCAGACCGAGGTACATCTGATGTGATGCGGCGTTATCTGCCGCCGTCCAGCTTAAGAGGGTTGCCATCGGCACATCAGTGGCCCCGTTGGCCGGCTGTGGATTCCCCACGGCGCCCGGCGTCGTAAAGGTCCAAACGTCGCCTTTGTGCGTCTCGACGGCGTCAAACTCATCGACTCGCCAGTAGTACACCTTCTGGGCCTCAAGTGTTCCGGCGTTGTAGGTTGTCTCACTTTGCATCATTCCACCGACGGCGTTGATCACTTCGTCGTAATCGTTGCCGATATACACCGTGTGCAATTTGGCCCCATAGCCTGCCGTCCAGCTTAATTTCGCGTCCGCCGGGTCTAAGACCTCGGCCCCATCCGCCGGATCCGGACTATAAGCCGTCTTGGGCGGAATCGAGAAACTCCAGACATCGCCTTTCCAGGGACTGTTCAGATCGGCGTCATTGACTTCGTCGATCCGCCAATAGTAGGTTGTGCCCGGAATAAGACCGTCCGGATAAGCAAAGCCCGGGAAACCGGCCATATAAAACGTCGATGTCTGATTGCCCCGGTAAAGAGCCGAGTCGTGAGCAGCATCAAACACATCGTCAAGGTTATCCCCCAGGTACACGTCGTGAGAGGCCGCGAAATCACCCGGCGACCAGCTCAGGTTCACCCATGTATCCTCATGGAGGGCCCCATCCTCCGGATTGGGATTGAAGGCCTTTAAGAAGGTGAGCCCGGCCATGACATCCCTGATCTGCTGCTCTGTAAGGGCCACATTGAACAGGGCGACTTCGTCGAGCACGCCGTTAAAGAACTCGCTGGGCGCGTTATTCGTAAATCGGGCGCCGATGAGAACGGGGGTAACGGTGTCCGTATTCTGAGGACCTCGGTCCTGATTGGCATCGAATTCCCCGTTGACATAGATCGTCATTTCAGCCCCGTCGTAGGTGACTGCGACGTGCCCAAAATCATTGTTCGGCAAGGCCGTGGTTCCAGAAAATGACCAGGGATCGACTTCTCTATGAAAGGAGACTGTGCCGCTTCCGCTGATGACGAGGATGTAGGCGCCTATGATGCCGCCGTTAAACTTACCGATGACAGTCCCCCCGCCCTGATTCCTTACCCAGGCGGTGATACTGAAAGGCGCGGCTCCACCGAATGACAGGTTTTGACTCGAATTGCGAACCTCAAGATAACTTCCGCCTTGGAACTCAAGTGCGTGGCGGAATTTTCCCTCCACCCATACAGGGTTTTCTTTGAGGTCGGCATCGTAACCATGCCCGGAGCTGTCCTTGGCGATGTTACCTGAGGCTTCATCAAAACGCCAGAGCCCCACGATGGATTTTGGATCAACTTGGCCGCTACTGTGGGATGTGCATAGCAGGCCTGTCATTACGAAAATTATGCTGGCCCTAAATTGTTCTCTGGTCGTTGTCATTGTCACATCCTCCTACTGCTTTGTTAATGGTATTTTGATGAGCTAACGTAATGCAAACGATGAATAATTCTATCAACCGGGATTTCCTATTTAGATTTCACTGAAGCACTCCTGCAAGCTTCAAATCTCATAGTACTGTAATTTCAGTTCAATTGCAACAATATTCTGGCGGGTTTGACATGCCGCATTGCCGGATCAACAGAGAGGCGTTCTGCATCATCTGTGTCGTCGTAAACTGGTCAGATAGGCTACGAAGAGTGGCTGATACGCCGCAGGGTGGATGTCTCAAAGAAAATCGTGGCAACAGAGATCTCAGTATTTGACTTTGTGCTCTTCATAGGTGTCTTCTGCATATGAATGAATTTAAGTATATTGCGGATCGCTGGCGGATGGATTATAATCGCTATCGACCGCAAAGCAACCTAGTCCCGAATGGCATGGAGATAAGCGATAGAGTCTCATTTTAGAAGGGCCTTTCTCATTTCTTGTCTGGGTCTGTTCAGTAACGCGTATTCTTTCGGTCTGCGTTTGACCGCCCGCGGCTCGATCCGGTTGGGACGATAAGGTAAGAGGTCACCGGCGATCCACTTCAGGAGAAGCCGGTAAAGCATAACGGCCTTCGCCGTTCCACAGAACAGATCGAGATAGGGAGCCACGACATTAAAACGCTGAACAGTTCCGGCAAAACTGAGCCGATGCAACGGACGATCATGTTCCTGGGCCGCCTGCCACATCAATGCCCGAATCAGATTGTAGGCCACCAGATGCATGTAGATCTCCTTGCACACCACGTCAGGGCTTTTGCCCCGCAGCACCTCCATCCCCAGGGTCGTCTTGAGGTCCCTCAGACGCAACTCGACGGTCCAGCGATCGCCGTACAACTGGGCAATCGCTTCCAAAGTACAAAGCTTCGGATCCAGTAAAGTCGTGGCCACCAGGATCGTTTGGCTGCGAAATCCCGGCGTCTGGGTGTGGAAGCGAAGGACCCGAACGGTCAAGGTCTCCGGCAGCAAGGCAAACTGTTCGGGCGAGAGGGTTCGCGGACACCGCTTGGGGCGATACCAGGTCACCAGCCGATCATTCCGGCCCAGGCGCTGGCCGTGGCGGAAGTCCATCGTGCGCGCCCGCGCCCCTTGCAGCTGAAAGACCCCGTCACAGCCCCGCGCCACCAACTGGGCCACCTCGGCGTAGGTACAGTAAAACCGATCCGCCAGGACCATATCGCCGGACTGCAAGCGTCCCCAGAGTTGACGCCATAAGACTAACTCTGAGCTTCGATAGGCCCCGATAGCAA
>SMTZ1_10004792_pt1 | contig 13592 bp, 11 predicted proteins | sample DeeMarSWOR136_30_FD_25667 | JGI IMG/M metagenome (IMG submission 25667) | reverse complement strand
GAAGAAGCTCAACGAGCAGTGAAAGCAGTCAAATATCCCCCCGAAGGTGAGAGGGGGATTGCCGGCAGGTCACTCAGGATGAGCGGCATGTCCCGCGCCGATTACATCGTAGAAGCCAACAAGGAGACTATGGTTATCGCCATGGTAGAGGAGGGAGACGCGATAGACAACTTGTCAGATATCCTCACCGTTGATGGGCTTGATGTCCTCTGGATAGGCCGTGGCGATCTCTCCGTATCCCTGGGCATCCCAGGGGAATTCAACCATCCTATGATGCATGAGGCTGTAACGAAGATTATCACCGCGGGACGGGATGGAGGTAAAGTGGTGGGTGTGGGGGCCATCGCCGTTGATGACCCGGAGAGCGTCAGGCAGTTTATAAATCAAGGCGCGCAATTCTTTTCCTTAAACTGCGCCGGTATCCTCAGGAATGCTGCCCGAGAGCTTTTAGAGAAGATCAAGGGGTAGCCAGGATAACTCTCGCTCCCGGCTTCCAGCTCCCATAAGAGCAAAACACAGGGAAACAATACCTCAGGAAAAAAGAGCCCTCCTGTCTGAAAGGGGCTTAAAACACATGAGGGATAACGCCAGACTGAAACAGAGCAAAACATGAAAGGAGAACAAAAAATGGCTGAACAGAAAAAGGGGATGTGGGTGGTATTCAAAATGGACAAGACGACGATGAGCACGGCTGAATGGCGAGAGAGGTTTAGTGGCTCCTACGACATTTTCAGGGATATGCCTGGTATTTTCAGTAAGTGCTGGTGGGTTGACCATGAAAAGGGTGTATGGGGCGCATTTTACATATTCAATTCAGAGAAGGAGTTACAGGATTACATTGCCTCTGATTTGTGGGTAAACAAAGTCCCAGAAAAGTACGGCAGCAAAGCCGAAATCACGATTGTCGATCCAGGACCAATTCTCTGCAAGGAGATTACTACCAATGCCGGGGATTCATGGGTAACTGAGTAGTGTCCCCATGGCATATTCATGCACAAGAAAATTGAGTATTACATTGAGCTTTGTTACACATTGGTCATGTGAAAGGAGATTTGATAACCATGAAAACATATCGAATCAGGCCATTTGCCCTGTCAACGTGTGAAATCGACATGGGGGTCTTTACGTATCGGTGCAACTATGGGAAGAAGGCCAAATCAACGAGCTTTATATGGTACATCGAGGGAGCGGAAAAGAACATCATTGTCGATACTGGCTCCGACGCGAAGCTGAGGGAAGATTTTAGAGGTAACAAGCAAGGGGTAGATTTAATATCGTTCGAAGATGCCTTGGCCAAAGTAGGCTTGAAACCTGAGAATGTCGACGTGGTCATTCAGACTCATCTCCAGTGGGACCATGTGGGCAATACGTTTAAGTGTAAAAACGCCAAGGTGGTTGTCCAGGAGGACGAATTGAATTTTGCCCTGTTCCCTCACCCTATTCTGGCCCCTACTTACGCAAAGTATCTTTTGAAGGGTCTGAACTATGAGGTGGTAAGAGGCTACTGTGAAATTGAGCCCGGAATCGACCTCATTCCCAGTCCGGGCCACACGCCGGGGTGCCAGTCCGTTTCCATCAATACCGATAAGGGAAAAGCAATCATAACTGGTTTTTGCTGTATCAATGCGAACTTTGAACCTCCTGAGGATGTCAAGAATATAACGCCTGCGCTGGCCTCGGGGGGACATATAAATGCTGTTGACAGTTTCGAGAGTGCAATGCGAATCAAGGAAATGGCGGACATCCTGATTCCCGTGCACGAACCTTCCCTTATAGGAGTCGAATGCATACCGTGAAGACGGGCTTCATGGTCACTATAAACTATCCGCTTGCCTCTTTAAATCCGGACGAAAGTCAGGGTGTGCAATAGATATCAATTCTGAGGCCCTTTCTCTCAGGGATTTACCCCAGAGCCTCGCAATACCGTATTCAGTGACAACGTAGGCGGCAAACGTCCGGGGAATACTGACCACTGTGCCCCGCTCCAAGGTAGGTACGATACGCGAAATCTTACCCCCAGATGCGGTAGAATGGAGTGCGGCTATTGAGCGCCCTCCCTTGGAAAGCATAGCTCCAATGGCAAATTCTACCTGGCCCCCTGCTCCGGCTCGCATGCGTGTCCCGAGAGAATCGGCTGCCAGTTGCCCAGTTAGATCGATAGAAAGGATGCCGTTGATAGCGACCATGTTATCATGAGAGGCGATAACCCTGATATCATTAACATATGACATGTCTCGCACGAGGAAATGCTGATTACCATCAATGAAGGAGAGATCCTCCATCGCCCCGATTCCCCTGAAGCCTCCACTTACAGATCGCTGAGGGTTTACGTTCTTTCGTTTTCCACTGACAATGCCTTTTTTTACGAGCGCCAGCAACCCCGTGTTTATAAGGGCTGAATGGATGCCCAAATCATGCTTGGTATCAAACGCACCCAGGGGAACAAGAGAAGATACGACAAAGCCGGGCCCCATCTGAATCGTATCCCCATCGTGGACCAAGCTGGACACATATTCCGCTATCCTCTTTTCCGTATCTCCGGGTTTCGGCTGTACCTGTTCTTTATGAGCGGAGGGGACATGTTCAATAAAGAAATCGATTTCCGAGACGTGAATTCGATTGTCTCCTGGCACTCGTATCATCATTGGTGGTTCCTGGCTAACCTCAGCCAGCACTTTTTTAGCTCGCTTCGTGTAATCCCTCTTATGAGAGAGATACGGCCCGAAACTACAAAAACCATCTTCATCGGGAGGAGAGACGACGATCATGACCACATCGAGATCCCTGTCATCCAGTCGTGAGTGATGATCATTCTTGAATCGGAGTGAAGTGAGGAAAGGAATATAATCCACTTTCCCTTCATTAAGGGCCTTAAAGCCACTACCTGCTTGGGTATCGAGCATTACATTGAATGAATCGCCAAAATCACCTTCAAACCAACCCAAGTCGGACCGCGGTTGGCGGACCAAAATGGCGACGTGCTTCAATTCACCTCTTCTGTCCATCAACGCTTTGGAAAGAGCTCGGGGTTCCGTGTCTATCGGTATGGCTACGGTGTCCCCAGATTTTACAACCTTGACTGCTTCGTCTGGGGATACGAGTTTACCTTCATAGTCATCATGCCGTTTCATAATCGGAGTATCCATCATTTGCTCTGCGGTAATCTCTTCTCAACGGGCCAGGTTCCTGCTTCCCTGCATGGGAGAATTACCGTCGCTTTTCCCGGCACAACCTTCTGATTTCTCTGGTTATAGCTATTCGTTTCTATATCCACACAGTATTCACCCTGATCATCGACGTATTTGTCGGTAACCTTTCCCTCAAACCAGATGACATCTGACATGTAGACGAAGCTGCGGTACTCAGCATAGCACCTTTTGAGCCATCCCTCATCCCCAGCCCAATCGGTCAAGAACTGAATCAACCAGGCATTGAGCTGCATTCCGACGGCATAGGGAAACGGCAGGCCAGCACGGTTAGCAGCAGTCTTTAACCAGTGCACAGACGCCATTGGTTCCAAGGCCTTGCTATCTGGGTCCCGATAGGCCCATGCTGGGTGCTTACGGTAGAGGCGGAGGGCAATACTACTGGAAACCATAAATCCCACGGTCCCTGTATGCCAGGCTATTTCATTCTCAAAACTGTGAGGCCCTTTTACGAGGTGTGGCAGTGCTTCACCAATTTCTACATCCTCCCAATACCGCGGTTCAGAACCTCGAATCTGTTCAGCCAGAACCTCATCTTCAATCCTTCCGAGCTCTTCATCGGTCCACGGGTGCGGTAGCTGGATGTCCTTATACTTCCCTTTTTCTCTGGCCGAGCGTCTCTCTGTTCTCATATTCCATCTGAGTGCTTTAGCCACAAGCTCGTCCCGTTGGTTATAGTATCTCCTCTCCTGGAATTGCTTAATCATTCGTGCCGCAAAATGACTCCCCTTGATCTCCTCGTAGCCCTGGGCTATAGCTTCAGGTCTTATCCTATCACCCAAGAGAACCGGTTTATAAAACTCCCAGTCGTCTCCTGCGTGAAATGAGTGCACCCCGCGCAAACCGTGCATGATACCCGCGCCAAAAACACTGTAAAGCCAAGATGGGGGAGCTACGAGTGTTCCATACCGAGTATTCTCAGCGTATTCCTTATCTCGCCACAGTGGATTCGTATCTCCCAGCCCATTGACGAACTTCCTCAGTGTCTCCTCGCAAACAAGCTCATTATTCTGCATCATCCCAAGGCGGAGTTTTGTGCCTTTCATTTCTCGGAGCTTCCTTAATCCTTCCTCAGTGATACGCCCTTCTTCCGGTGATTTATTCGCCATCATATAACTCTTCCTTATTTTCAGTAGATGATTTCTTCGTCGGTAAGCTTCAGGATTTCTTTTTCTGATAAACCGAGTATCTTCCCAAAAACGTAGTTATTGTGCTCACCCAATAACGGGGCATGTCTGAATCGCTTGGCCGGGGCACCATTGAGCTTCCAGGGGAGACCATAAACAACCTCCCCGCCAACTACAGGATGGTCTACATCAACAAAACTGTGTCGTTTGTTAACGTGAGGATCAACAAATATGCCATCGACAGTGAGCACAGGAGCCGCGGCTACCCGGTGTTTCTGCAGGATATGAGTCACTTCATAATCTGTATGCTTCGATGTCCATTGCGAAACATGCTTGTCGAGCTGAGTGACATTCTTAAGCCTCCCATATTTGTCGGTAAATCTGGGGTCTTTGGTCCAGGGTGGATTTCCGATCGCCCTACAAAAACCGGACCATTCATTTTCGGTTTTCACAGCTATAGAGACCCACGTATCATCTCCCTTGCAGGGATAGATACCGTGGGGAGCCATCGTAGGATGGCGGTTGCCCTGGGTTCCGTAAATCCGCTTATTCATTGAGTAGTCCATAACTGCTTCACCGATAAGCGATGTGGTAGCCTCCCATTGTGACAGATCGATATGTTGCCCCTTCCCGGTTTTTTCCCTGTATCTGAGAGCCCCTAAGACAGCAAAGGCCCCAAAGAGGCTCGCCGTTGGATCGGCATAGGCGTGCTTGAACCCAAGCGGCCGGTCATTTTCGTAACCCACCATACTGTCAATCCCCGAGAGGGCGCTTATAACGGGGGCATAGGTTACTACATGGGCTAACGGGCCATAGCTGCCGGCAGCACTCATAGATATCATAATGATATGTGCATTGACCTTGATGAGAGAATCGTAATCAAGACCGCGCTTCCTCATTACATCGGGGGTGAAGTTTTCTATAACGATGTCGCTCTCAGCTATTAACCGCTTTAACAGTTCAACACCCTTGGGCTGTCGGATATCTACAGTTATGCTGAGTTTATTGCGATTCAAATTATGAAACGTAGGATTGATTTCCAATGCAGTACCCAATTCAAAGACCCGACCAAGCCTCAACCCATCGAGTCTCCGCTTGGATTCCACCTTTATGACTTCCGCGCCATAGTCAGCAAGGATATGGCCAAGCACAGTCCCTGCCCACACCCAACCGAAATCGACTGCCCGATAGCCTTTAAGCGGCAATTCTCTCATTGTCAAATTACCTCCCCTCTTTTGAAGGTAACGAGATCTGCCTCCGAGTAACCAAGTTGCCCGCAGTAAACTTTCTCATTGTGTTCTCCGAGAGTTGGTGAATGTCGTTGCAAAGAGGAGGGTGTCAAGGAAAACTTGTAACAAACACCAGGGTATTTCACTTTCCCGGCAGAGGGATGATCTACCTCTGCAAAATAATTCCGTGTCTCAAGATGTTTATCGTTGACTACTTCAGCCACTGTCTTTATCGGAGCAGCGGGAACTTTATTGTCCTGACAAAGCTTGAAGATCTCCTCCTTGTCATGCTTCATGAGCCATCCAGTCAAATAGGCATCCGCCTTATCACTATGTTTGTCAGTGGTTTCGATCCTCTTCTCAAAGATAGGATCATTGGCCCATTCTGGATTCCCCATTAAATCGAGGAACCTATGCCACTGGCGGTTCTGGGGGGTATCAATGCATACATAGCCATCTTTACACGGTAACACCTCGTCAGGATACGGTCGATGCAAAGAAACATGTCCCGACCTTCTCCTAATCCTTCCCTCTGAGAGGTAAGGCTGTATCCCAACTCCGGTATGGAAGGTGGACCAGCACTCCGCTTCAGAAATATCTATATGGAGCCCCTTATTCGTCTTGTCTCTCTGAAACAAGGCAATCATAGTTGCTATTGCCGCACATAAGCCCGCCTGGTAGTCTCCTTGAGATAGTGGGCAGGTGATAGGCTCTCGTTCAGGGTAGCCTATGGATGCAGCGATCCCTCCCAGGGCACCTGTATTCAGGTCATACCCTTTCCAATTCCGATACGGTCCTGTCTGCCCGTATGGGGTAATGGATGCCATAATGAGCCGAGGATTTTCCTTCTTCAATGAATGAAAATCAAGTTTCAGTTTCCTCACCAATTGAGTCGGGTAATTCACTACCAGAATATCTGCTTTGCCTATAAGCTTGAGAAAGAGCTCCCTTCCTTTTGTTTTAGCAGGATCAAGGGTAATGCCGAACTTATTGGTATTCAGATACAGAAACAGCCCGCTCTTTTCACTATTGGGGATGTCGCCAGGGAACGGACCGTGATGGCGGGATTCATCGCCGTTGACAGGAGGTTCAATCTTTATTACCTCTGCCCCGAGGTCGGCCATCAGCTTGGTGCAGAAAGGAGCGGATATAAACGTCCCCCATTCAACAACCCTCAGTTCTGATAATAAATGCTCCACCATCCTACCTCCTCTGTAACGTTGGACTTGATAGTGTTCTAGGGTGTTTCCTCTAACAAGACTCTAGCGTCCACGGCGACGGCGCCATCCGCATAGGCGAAGATGGGGTTGAGATCTATCTCCTTTATTTCCGGGTGCCGCTCCACAAATCCGGAAACCTTGAGCAATAAGTCCTCCAGGTTTGATATACTCACTGGCTCCCCACCCCTGTAGCCGGTTAGCAGAGGATAACCTTTTATCTCCTGAATCATTTCTCGGGCATCTCTCCTTTCCAATGGAACAATCCTGAAGGAGACATCCTTGAGAACCTCCACCAAAACCCCGCCGAGACCAAACATGAGCACTGGGCCAAATTGAACATCCTTGGTCATGCCAATAATCACCTCAACCCCAGGACGTACCATTCTTTGAACCGATACGCCTTCTATTATTGCTTTGGGATGTCTCTGCCTAACTGTCGAGAGGATCTCATCATAGGCTCTCTCCACTTGCTTCGTCGTTTTTAACCCCAGCTTAACACCCCCGATATCGCTCTTATGGGTAATGTCTGGTGAGACGATCTTTAATACCAACGGAAACCCAAGCTTCTTGCCCGCAGCACGTGCCTCTTCTCTCGACGTAACCAAGGTCGCGTCGACAACATCTACCCCTGCTCCTTTAAGAAGCTCTTTGGATTCTATCTCCGTAAGGAGGGTTCGTGATCCCCGTTTCGCCTTCCCAATGATCGATTCGCCTTTTGCCACTGTTATCTCTCCCTTACACCTTCTTCTCGTCGAAAAAGCGGGCCAAAAATTCGACAGAGCTCCATGAGTACTCTCACAGCTCACGGCCCTTCGAGCCTAAGTCGTATGTCGGAATTTGTAGTACGGTATGAGTTTCCCCACGGCCTTTATGGCCACGTCCAGGCCTGAAAAACACGCTATTCCCGCCTCCTGACACCTGTCCTGGATCTGAATAATCGACTCGAAGATTGTGGGGTCTCGCCCTTGCAAAAATGTTACTACAAAAGGTTTGGGTAACGTTTTGCCCACTTCTATCAATTCCCTGCTCACTTGATCAAACCAATCTCCAATGCCATAGTGCAGGTAGTCGGCTGGGTTGAGAAAGGTTATTACTACATCAATCTGAGGGTCCGAAGCCACAATGTTAAGCCCCTCAGTGTAGTGTTCGGAAAGACCACGCTTGCCCAAGCCAATTTCCACGGGGTTTCTCACACTGGAGCCTGCTTCAGCAGGGGTTATCTCTGAGAGTTTTTCCCTTGTTTCTGCTGAGAACTGGGGAACTGATAGACCTTGGGCCTCGCACATATCAGTTGCTAAGACGCCTATTCCCCCGCCTCGCCCAACGAGGCCCACTCTTCTGCCTCGTACGGGTGGAAGATTCACCAGGGCGACCATCTGTTCTACGGCCTCCTCAAGGCTTTCTACATGGATTATCCCTGTCTGCTTAAATAATGTTTGCCAAACCTGCTGGCTACCGGCGAGAGAGGCCGTGTGAGAAACTGCCGCACCAGCCCCACTCTCGCTTAATCCTCCCTTGAGCATTACAACGGGCTTAGTCTTTGTGCACTGCCTCAGTGCTTGAAAAAAGGCCCTCCCTCGTCTCACCCCCTCAACATAGATGAGAATAAAATTCGTATCAGTATCGGCAACAAAGTAGTCCAGAAAATCTGGGCCATCAAGATCGACTGCGTTTCCATAGCTTATGGCTTTGCTGAAGCGAAGACCTCTTTGATTAGCGAGATAGATAAGTCGGCGTCCACCAACTCCTGTTTGAGACAAGAATCCTATTGAACCGTGCTCTTGAGAGAAACGTGGATCAAATGTTAGACCGCTCTTCGGGCAATAAACTCCCATACAGTTAGGACCGATTAATCGACTAGTACTGGCATGAATGAGTTCTTCCAGTTTTGCCTGGAGCCTTCCCCCTGTCTCTCTCCCGGTCTCGCTGAAACCAGCTGTGTACACATGAATGACCTTAACACCTTTCTTGACAGATTCTTCGACTACACCTGGTACTGCTCGAGCAGGCACAGCAACGATCGCGTAATCGATGCTTCCCGCAACGCTTTCAATTGACGGATATGCCTTTAACCCCAGTATGTTCTCTGCGTTAGGATTGATGGGATAAATGTTGCCTTTGTATCCGAACTGTATGAGTCTCCCTACCCATCCCCCGCTCATCTCTTTCTGACTATCGCTGGATGCCCCAATCACGGCCACCGATCTTGGATTGAACACATAATCCTCAATGTGACTGATGGCTGTATCGATCATCTTTCCGCCTTTGATATCCCTCGGTTGATGCGATGACATACTGTGGTAGAGGACTCAGCATGAATGTACGCCACGGGCTCGCCGAAAATTCCTCAGTACGTTTAATCCCCTCTATGGGTTGTTCACTTGGGGCATGAACGCCTAAGACCTCAATTTCAACGTGCGCTGTTTCCTCAGTGGTTTCCTGCCTTCCATAAAAAGCATGTCGCGGATCGAGTTGCTTACTTCACTCTCCAATTCATTTACAAGGTGCGCTGGATTTTTTATCTTGAGCGCTCACTTTCATGAGCTCGTCAAGTCTCAAAGAGGAGGTTTATTCCATGTCCATACTCTGTGTTGAAACACAAACGGGAACGCAAATACCCTCACTACAAAGAAAAAACTATGCGTTTTGAATAGAAACGTGTTCATCCAGCCGAAGTTGGTGTTTATGAATAATCTGTCACACGAGTTAGCCATTTTGGTTTAGCCAATGTGGTAGCCACGAGAACCTCGAACCACGCTCCTAAACGCGGGGATAAAACCGTCACGGGAATCTCGGCCGTAACTGCTGGATGATTTGTTTCTGGTTAAAAATAACAAAAATAAACAGATAAAGTATGAGCTGTCAAGTCTCTTTCACTGGTAATGCGTGCACAAAAGCTGTCGAAACGAGCGCTCCTGAGAAACAGACATGGTAAGTCTTTTATTGCGCAACCTGGTCCCCGTTTCTTTCTGCATGCTCTTCAAGCACTATAGCCGTTGGGTTCCGAACCTCACGCACCGGGACGGCTCGGCTTTCCTCCACCAGTGGGAAAAAGTGTTTCAAATGGACACCCTATGGACACCAAACGCCCCCAAAACGAAAAAACGGGATTACACGAAACGCGTAACCCCTTGAAATCATTGGTAGCTTGGGGTGGATTCGAACCACCGACCTCCGGGGTATGCCCCCCCCGAAATTGAGAGTTAGCTATTTGAAATTAATCGGTTTCTTAATTTCACCAAACACGTTGGTGTCCAAATGGTGGCTACTGAATGTTATCTATTTGGACCTATCTTGACAAACCGTGATGGGGGAAACTCTTTCATTACCTCCCGCCAAAGCTTGATTTGATCCAGATTGCAGCCCAGATTATACCAGAATACTAACATCAAACCCGAACCGATTTCTGGGGGTCAGGTCCACCCAACCGCAACACCTCCGGTCTTCAGCTTTTCTTTGACTCGATTTTTCGTCATGCACACCCCCTCTTGGAATAACAGGTCGGTGAGGAACTCAGCAGGGGTTTCGAGATCTCCTGTCGGATCAGGTTTAAGACCTCTCATGAGCCGTTGAGCGGCATGAATACCCCCCTTGAAACTTGGAGACCTTTAAGGAATGGGGATTCCGGGTGTATTCAAGCGCATCCTGTACAAACCGTCGAAACATGTCATGTAGAGTGTTTTCCAATCACTGTCACCCCAGGCGAAATTAGTAGTCTTCTTCGGTATGGAGATTGTTCCAAGATGCTCTCCCTCTGGATCAAATACCCAAATCCCGCCTCTGCCTGTGCAATACACATTTCCCTCGGGATCAACCTTCAATCCATCGGGCCTCCCCTTCTCCGCATCTCCACCTACTTCTGCAAAGAGCCTCCCATTGGCGATAGTTCCATCCTCTTTTACGTCGAATACACGAATGTGCATCCGTTCAGTGTCGTTGATGTAAAGCAGAGATTCATCAGGTGAAAAGGTCAATCCGTTGGGCCGAGTGAAATCATCAACCAAAAGGGTGAGCTTTTCACCATCGGCAGAAAGGCAGAAGACGCCATAAAAATCCAATTCCTGTTGATCCTCAGCTTCTTCAATGATCAAACCATACGGCGGATCAGTAAAATAGATGCTTCCGTCTGATTTGACAATGATATCATTCGGACTGTTTAGTCGTTTTCCCTCGTAATGAGAGGCGACCGTGACAATGGTTCCATCGGGCTCCGTACGTGAAACGCGACGGTTGAAATGCTCACACGTAACAAGTCGTCCTTGCTTATCAAGGGTATTACCATTCGATTTGCCACTGGGGGCGCGAAAAGTTACGACTCCTTCCGCTGGCGTCCACTTGTACATGGTATCACCGCGAATATCACTAAACAGCAAGTAGCCACCCGCGGCAACCCAAACAGGACCTTCGGCAGGATTATATCCCGTGCCGAGTTCCTCAATTTTTGCTTCATCGGGCACAATGCGCCTAAATTCAGTACTCATAATTACCTCCTTAGTCTCAGGGTTTGTGAAAGGGTTATCGCATTGCTTTTTCGCCGGTAAATCCTGGATAGTTACCTTTTTTCGCTCCAGCTCCTCCCCTCTTTTCCAGTCTGATCCCTCAAGAGAATTAGAGCTCCCCCTTGCCGCCATCGTGATTGATTGAAAGGCCTCGAGATTATTCCATGAGAACACTCAATAAATCAAGTCTTGCACTATGATTATCTTTCCGGCTTACTAAAATTACCCATAGTTGACCCGGCCTGCTTACCTGATATTTTTGTGCTAAATCCGCCTCGATAAGCCTTTCTCCGGCCTTATATTCACCGGTCAGGATTGCATCCCTCAATTTGACTTCCACCTCTTCCACGAGTGTCATCTCATCTGCCTTCCCTTCACAAAATCGTCAATACACATCATGATAATAAGCAAGCGAAAGTCATATTATCTGATGATTAAGTAGGCAAAATTGTAGACAAGATCATCATACAATTTTCCCTCTGTCAATTGCTAAAAATACCTACCTAAAAGAATATTTGGAGATTTTTAGAAGAATAGAGCTATTAATTTCAAAACCGGAGAAGGCAGTAGTGCAGTACTGTGGTGGGCTGCGGCCTCGTGGCGCACCCTGCGATTCGAAATAAGATATGGCGAAAATCGATTTGTTAGAAGATTGTGACAAAACGGCAAAAAAAAGGGATTACCGACATTCCGTAACCCCTTGAAATCATTACCAACGCAGGTAGGTTTGAACCATTACATACGGTGCATTAGCTGGGGAATCAGGTTCTCGCACAAAGGGCCAACCCAAAATAACAAAAAAAAGCGGTAAGCTTAACGGGCTAAGGTCCTCTCATTTCAGGGTTGGCATTGGGAAAACGAATCATCTGACATCAAAGTCAGTGGTAAAAGAGCCGGAAATAAGGCTTTTGCCAGAATGCTGGAAGGAGGCCCAGGATAAGACAGCACAATGTTTTCTAACTAACGATTTCCAATTGAAATCTTTGTCTAAACCGTTTTTCTCAGGATAATGCTGTCCCTTCTTTTGCCAGTGGAAATTACTCCTGTGACACAAATGGCTCGGCTTTAACGATCTGCAAAGAACTTTATCCCACGTTCACCGTTACATTGAAAAAGATCCCATTACCCGAGTAAACAGAGAAAAAAAACAATTAGTCTTCTTCCATAACCTTTTGGGGATCTACCCCTAATTCTCTCGCCTTACCCAATAAGGGTTGCCAAAAAACATCATCCACTGGAATTCCCTCCCTCAAACGCTTCTCCATGGTCCTGTTCTCTATTTCGCCAGGAACGAAGACTTCTTCGACCCCAGGAATAGTGGGAGAGGCTTTCAGATGCCTTATAAAACTGTCAACCCTAGCCTTGAATTCCTCGATAGGGACAAAACCCGAGGGGTCGATTGCTGCATATAGATGCCCTCGGCTTACCCGGTCGTGGCTGCATCCCGAGCCGAGCGCACCATTTATGGCTTCCAGAACCACGGAGAGACCGTACCCCTTGTAAGTTGCAATAGGGAGAAATGCGCCGCCGTCGAAGAAGGCGTTAGGGTCGGTGGTAGGCTTCCCCTCCTTATCCAGTATCCACCCCTCAGGGATAGGTTCGCCCCTCTTCCTCATCACGTCCAGATGCCCCACGGCTGCAGGACTGAGAGACATATCCAAGATGATAGGTGGAAACTCTCCCGCCGGAACAGCAACAGAAACGGGATTTATGTTCAGGATCCTTGAGGCACCTCCCCACGCTGCCATCAACGGTCTGTTAGTATGCGTGACAAATCCGATCATATCCTTATGGACCGCCAACTCCGCATAATAGTAAAGGGCTCCTATATGATCGTCTCCAGCTTTGGAATTGTAAGTGCCAACAGCACCAAACTTATGTTCCTCGGCTTTTTTAATCGCGGTTTCCATCGCCTTTTTGCCGGCCACGAAGCCAAAAGCGTTGTTGACATCCCACATGGCAGTAGTCGGCGTTTCCCTGAGGACGGTAATGGATGCACCGGGAACGATTTCACCATCCTTTACCGCTTGGATATATCTCGGTACGTTTCTCACTCCGTGCGAGTCAACACCCCGTAGGTTCGTCCTGACGATATTGTCGATAACGATCTCCGCCTCTTCACGAGATACACCAGCGGCCACAAAGCTCGCTATGCAGAGCTTCCTCAACTTTTCAGCTTTAATGATCGGCATAAGTCATCACCTCACCTTTCCATGAGAGAATAAACGACCTCATTAATGGCCCCGATGAATCTTAAATGACCATATTGTTGGATGATTCAGGAGGGGACTTAACGCTTTTTGTGTCCAAA
>SMTZ1_10004790_pt1 | contig 13595 bp, 12 predicted proteins | sample DeeMarSWOR136_30_FD_25667 | JGI IMG/M metagenome (IMG submission 25667) | reverse complement strand
CCAAAATTGAAAATGTAGTTTGTGGAGCTCATTCCTTCAAATATATTTATGAGAACACTTTCGACAAATCTAAATTATCTAAGCGTGGGCCAATAATGGAAGAGGCTTGTAAAGGCATTTTTATAAAGTGGCTTAAAGAAACAGGCCGTGAATTTATATTGGAAGCGGAGGGCCTTTAACATCCTGCTGCAAGGGATGGCACAAAAAGACGCACCACCCCTGAGCAGCGCGTTAGCCCCATGACTAATACAATAGAAAATGGTATGATATTTTTGGAGGTTGATAAAAATGAAAAGAATAGAAGAATTGACAAATGAAGTACAGCAGCTTAACCGTGAGGATCTCGCTGCATTCAGAGACTGGTTTCGAAAATACGATTCGGATAAATGGGATAAGGAAATAGAGGAAGACATTTCATCTGGCAGGCTTGAAAGTTTATCCAAGAAGGCAATTACGGATCATAAGGCCGGAAGGACAAAAGAGTTGTGAAACATTTTGCTGCTCCATCTTTCTGGGAGATTTATGAACAGCTTCCCTCGAATATACAGAAGATGGCGGATGAATACTATAACCGGCTAAAATCAGATCCTCGACATCCCTCCCTACATTTCAAAAAAATCGGCAAATATCGCTCTGTGAGAGTTGGTATTCACTATCGTGCACTTGCAGTCGAAATCCCGGAAGGATTGGTTTGGTTCTGGCTTGGAACTCATGATCAATATCAGAGAATGATTAAGAAAGAGGGCTAACATGCGCCTGCACAAGGACCGTTTGTACACTCACGGCCTGTGAAGCCCAGCGTTATGATTTCAAAAGGAATGGCAAATGAATTCATTAATAAATTTCACTCATGTAGGACCTCAATTTGTGGTTCAAGACATTAATGCATCAATAGATTTCTATAAAAATGTTTTAGGGTTTGTAGTAGATTACGAAAAAGGATCTCCTGTGGAATACGCAGTAGTATATAGTGGTGAAGTATATATTCATTTGTGCTTGCAGAAAAATCAGCAATTTAAAATTGGTCCTGGATGCTGTTTTATATGTGTTTCGAATATTGATAAGCTATGGGAAGATGTTAAAGGCCGTCAAGTCGAAGTTATCCAATTTTTACAAGAGAATGATTATGGTCATAATGTTGTTTTCAAGGACTTCGTAATTAAAGATCTTGATGAAAATATATTAAGAATAGGCCAACAAATAACTAAAAAATCATAACCTGTCGTTCTACCCGACCCACGACGGCTTCGACGCGTGGGCCTGTAAACTAATCGTTGGGCGGTGGCCCCAGTAAAGAACCAGAAGGAGCGAAAATATGAGTGAGACCATCTTTATGATTCACGGTATGTGGGGCGGGTCATGGTATTGGGAGAACTACAAGAACTCATTCGAAAAAGAAGGCTACCGTTGTGTGACAACCACTTTACGCTTCCACGATATGGACCCGCAGGATGCTCCTAATCCTCAACTCGGAACAACCAGCTTGTTGGATTATGCCGAAGACTTGGAACAGGAAATCCAGCAGCTCGGTGGGAAGCCTATTCTAATGGGTCATTCTATGGGAGGACTACTCGCACAAATTTTAGGAAGCAGGGGGTTAGCTAAATCTCTCGTTCTGTTGACGCCAGCATCGCCAGCTGGGATTATGGCTTTGAGACCATCGGTGATGAAAAGCTTTTGGAGTATGCAAACGAAATGGGGCTTTTGGAAAAAGCCGATGCGTCAAAAGTTCAATGAGGCGGTCTATTCCATGCTTCATTTGCTGTCATCCGACGAGCAAAAAGAAGTTTACGACAAGTTCGTGTATGAGTCGGGGCAGGCAGCGTACGAAATCGGATTCTGGCTCTTTGATTCAAAAAAAGCCTCCAAAGTTGACGAGACAAAAGTGACTTGTCCTGTCTTGGTGATCGCAGGAGCCAAAGACAGGATTACACCAGCTTCGGTTGTTCGGCAAGTAGCAAAGAAATACAAGGCTGTAACCTATAAGGAATTCGAAAATCATGCCCACTGGGTTGTCGGAGAGCTTGGTTGGCAGGAAATAGTAGAGTATATAACTGGTTGGCTAAAGCAGGTCTTACCCGAAAGTATTTGATACTGTTTTTAATGACATCACTGCCCAACATCTGCATTAAGCCGGACTTGCGAAAAGCTTCGCAAGCCGCTTATGCAGGCGTTGGGCTGTAAACGAAATAGAACACTCATATCATGACATCAGAAAGACGAAAAGAAACGACAACAATCCCCATAAATTTGATCGCACCTTGCGGAATGAACTGCCGTCTTTGCTTGGGATATATTCGAGATAAAAATACATGTCCAGGTTGCCGATTGATCAATAAGCAAGACAGTAAAAAATCAGAATACCGCAATCGATGTAGAATTAGAAATTGCGAACAAATTGTAGATGGCAAAATTAAATATTGTTCCGATAGTTGTGGTAGATTTCCCTGCGCCAGGTTGAAACAGTTGGATAAGCGCTACAGAACAAAGTATGGTATGAGCATGATCGACAATCTTAAAATGATAAACGAATTTGGGATTAGACATTTCATCCGTTATGAAAAAGAGAAATGGCTTTGTCCGGAATGTGGTGAAATGATTTGTGTTCATAGGCCGGTATGCCTTTCTTGTGGGTATAAATGGCATTAATACAAAACAGCCCAACCATTCACTGGTGCTGACCCGGCCAAAAAGCGGCCGGTCAGCACAGCTCAAGCGTTTTATGGCTCAATTGAGAGAGAAATGAAGAGGATATTCATTATTTTATTCGTAATATTTTTATTGGTTCCCTGTTTCGGTTATGCAGGGTGCGAAGACCTTTTATTTCGAGGTGGTTTCACGACAACTCTAGATAATGGCATTCTTGACCTTTTTTTAAATAGAGACGGTACTTTTTCTATTCATATTAGTTCCGAAAAAGTCCTTACGGATAAGAGCTTTCAAAGTGATTTTTCAGGCAATTGGCGATGTGATAGCGATGTAGTTATATTGAGCTTTAATGGTAAAAAAATAAGGGGAAAGCATGAAACCATAGGGAAAAATCCTAATGGAATTCCAGAAAATGTAAAGGTGCTTAAATTTGAAACGCTATCTGGAAATATCCTATCTGGAAAAATTTTAACAGAATTTGAACTATGAGGCCATAACCTATCACTGGTGCCGACCTCAAATGATAGGCGGCAAAGTTCGTACGTTACATTAATATAATTCAATTATTTTCCAAGGAGTTTATATGCTTATTTCCAATCAGGATATTACGGAAAACGCCCGATTGCAACTTAAAGGAAAATGGGGTGCAGTAGTATTAGTTGCTTTTATCTACTTGTTTATTTTAATTTTAGTTGAAACAATTCCAAAGATTGGCGAGATAATCGGTTTGATAATTTCTGGTCCACTTACCTATGGTCTAAATTACTATTTTTTATCATTTGTTCGGCAGAAAAAACCTGCTTTGGAGGATCTATTCAAAGGTATTTCGGTATTCGGAAAAGCGTTTGTTGCATATTTGTTTATGGCCTTTTTTATTATTTTATGGATGCTGCTATTGATTGTACCAGGAATTATAGCTGCAATTTCCTATTCAATGACTTATTTTATCTTGATTGATAATCCTGAAATTGGTGGAAAGGATGCGATTAAGAAAAGTAAAGAATTAATGAGAGGAAATAAATATAGATATTTCTGTCTCTTATTGAGGTTTTTTGGGTGGTTTTTGCTTAGCATATTAAGTCTTGGTATCGGTTTATTATGGCTAATTCCATATTTTAAAGTAAGCCATGCCAAATTTTATGAAAGCTTAATTAATTCAGATACTTATCAATTTGCTTCATAACAGAAAAGGCAATGCAAACTCTGGGTGAACAAGGAGCGGTTTTTTCGCTTTGATACAAAGCCGCCCTGTTACACAGGCGTTATATAAATGGAGAAAAAAATGTCCAAGATTGATAAGTACGTCAAAATGGCAAAAGACCTCAAAATGCTTAATGCCAAGCTCATTCCCCCTGATGATATATTCTTTGACACCAGAGCTATATTGAAGTGCAGATGGGGGTGTGAAGACTTTTTTAACCAGACAATAAAATGCAATACAAGGAATACATCATATCAGGAGCGGATTGAAATGATTAAGGCATACCGGAATATTTTGCTTGTTCATTCTCATGACGCAAGGGAATTGAGCAAAGTTGCTCTTGATATTGAAAGGACAGCATTTCTCGATGGGTACTATTTTTCTTTTGCAATTAGGTATTGCAAGCTTTGTAAAAGCTGTGCGATCGATCATGGTAAACCATGTCCTACGCCAGAGAAGGTAAGACCATGTGATCAAAGTTTTGGTATAGATGTATACAAAACGGCAAGGAATCTGGGTTTGCCTTGCGAGGTGCTTCACAATAAGAAAGATGTTCAAAACCGGTACGGATTTGTTCTTATCGAATAAATTTGAAAAAAATTTGTTAATCAATTAAAGGATTTAGAAAGGATAAATTGCCATTCTTAGAATCCTTTTTTCTGTTTTCATAAAGGTTAGAATAAAACAAAATTTCAGATTATTCGTTCTCACACCCTAAATCAGAGGAAGAGTCATGAGATTACATTATTCCAAACAATTATCGATTATATTATTTTTGAGTGTTTTTTTGACAGCCGGCACTTTATCTGCTCAAACGAAACTATTGCGGTTTCCTGACATTTATGAGGACACGGTAGTGTTCTGTTATGGGGGCGATTTGTGGAAGGCGCCTGCTACGGGGGGGATTGCTGTGCGTCTTACGGCGCATCCTGGGCTGGAATTGTTCCCTAAATTTTCACCTGATGGCAAATGGATAGCGTTTACCGGGCAGTATGATGGTGATGAGCAGGTTTACGTGATACCGGCAGAGGGCGGGATCCCCAGGCAACTCACGTACTACCCGGCCCGTGGACCACTGGCACCACGTTGGGGATATGACAACCAAGTGTACGGTTGGACGCCGGATGGGGAGAAAGTGCTGTTCCGCTCCCTTCGCGACGCCAATGGAGGTAGCGTGGAGACCGCGTTGTACACAGTGAGCGTCGAGGGAGGTCTACCGGTAAAACTTCCCATGCCCACATCTGGCGCGGGAGATTTTTCTTCAGATGGCAAACAGATAGTCTACTCGCCTTTGTTTCGTGATTTCCGTACCTGGAAACGCTATGAGGGAGGTTGGGCCCAAGACCTCTATATTTTTAATTTATATACTAGCGAGGCCAGAAAGATTGCAGCGAGCAGACGTACCGAACGTGACCCGATGTGGATCGGGAACACGATTTATTTCTCATCGGACCGCGACGGCACGCTCAATCTATATGCTTACAAAGTTGATTTGGATGAGATCACGCAAATCACACACAGCACATATTGGGACGTCCGCTGGCCGAGCTCGGACAACAGAAGCAGGATAGTATACGAACTGAACGGAGAGTTGCAGGTCTTCGATTTGGCATCCTGGCAGGAACGCAGGATTTCCATTATGGTCCCTGACGATGGTTTGGCCATGCGTCCCTCTCACTATTCGGCTGAAAAAAATATTGAAGATTTTGAGCTTAGCCCTAAAGGTGAACGGGCCTTATTTGTAGCTCGAGGAGATATTTTCACCACTCCCATCGAAAAAGGGCCTGTTAGAAACCTTACCAATTCCTCAAACGCCCATGATAAATGGGCGCGCTGGTCTCCGGACGGCAAAAAGATCGCATTCATCTCTGACTTAACCGATGAGGATCAGGTTTATATAATCGATCAGGATAGTACGGGAAAGCCCGAACAATTGACAAGCGAATTCAAGGCTATGTTGTACCAACCGGAATGGGCTCCTGACGGAAAGCGACTCGCCTTCTCCGACAAAGACGGCAAGCTTTATGTGCTAACCGTTGCTGACAAAAAAGTCGTGCTGATCGCAGACGACAAGTACGGAATGATCAATGACTATGCCTGGTCTGCAAACGGCGGTCACCTGGCTTTCTCGATGGCAGACTTTAATCAGTACCGCTCTATTTACATCTGGAGCGTTGCTGACGGGAAACTCAGACGAGTTACAGATAGTTACTTCAATGAATACGGTCCTGTATGGGATACTGAGGGCAACTATCTCTACTACCTTTCGGAGCGACAATTCGCGCCGCAGATCAGTACCGTCGAGTGGAACTTTGCCACCAATTGCCAGACTAATATTTTTTCCCTTGCCCTACGTAAAGACGTTAAATCCCCTTTTCCGCCGGAAAGTGATGAGGTAACAACTGAAGAGGAAAAAGAGGAGGAGAAAGAAAAGAAGGGTAAAGACGAGAAAGATAAGGATAAAAAGGAAGAGAAGAAACAGTACATAAAAATTGATTTCGATGGACTTGCTGAACGTGTAACCTGCGTGCCAATAGAATCGAATAACATCAACGGGTTTTCTGTAACAAAGGATCACTTGATTTATATGACCTCTGGTGCGGACTTCTATGGCCGGGACAGCTACGGAAAGTCGAACCTACGCATTTTCACATTAGAAAAACGTGAGGACAAGGTGCTTGTTGAAGACATCTCGAATTATGCTATCTCAGCCGATGGCAATAAAGTGCTGGTACAGCAGGAGAAAACCTACAATCTTTTCGACGTAAAGCCAGAGGAGAAGGAAGAGGCAAAGGATAAAAAGTCCGTTTCTACCAAGGAGCTTATGGTGGACCGCGTTCCGGCTCAAGAGTGGGAAGAAGTCTTCAATGAAGTTTGGCGGCGGTATCGGGACTTTTTTTATGTGAAAAATATGAATGGCTATGACTGGAAAGCGATAGGTGATCAGTATAGAACCTTGCTAAAACATGTGGGTCATCGTTCCGACCTTAACTATGTCCTTGGCGAGATGGTTTCTGAGCTAAACGCCGGGCACTGCTATATTGTCGGAGGTGACTTTGATATTCCTGAAAGACCCAAAGTGGGGTTACCCGGAGCACGTTTCGAGTTAGATAAAAAAGCAGGACTATACCGCATCTCAAAAATCTTTAAAGGTGATAATGAGGAGGAGAAATACCGTGCCCCCCTTATGGAAGTCGGAGTAGATGCTAAGATTGGAGATTACGTCTTAGCTATTGACGGTGAAGAACTCAAAGGGAGCGATAATCCCTACCGATTATTACAGCATAAAACCGATCCGGTTACATTCACACTCAATTCAAAACCTGCTTTGAAGGGTGCGCACGAAGTGAAATATAAGCCGATCACCAGTGAGGCCAATCTCCTTTATCTGGAGTGGGTACACGGGAACCTCGAAAAAGTCGCCGATATGACCGGCGGTCGTGTTGGCTACTTGCATCTGCCGGATATGGGATCGGATGGTATTTATGAGTTTATAAAATGGTTTTATCCCCAAATCCGTAAGGAGGGTCTTATTGTTGACGTCCGGTCCAATGGCGGAGGAAATGTGTCTCAATGGATTATCGAGCGGCTGGACACCAGATTACTGGGGATAGGTTTCGATCGTACCAGCGACATTACCTCGACATATCCTGATACCGTGTTCCATGGTCATAAGGTATGTTTGATTAACGAAACCTCGGCCTCAGATGGCGATATTTTTCCTTACTATTTTCGCAAATCCGGGCTTGGACCGTTAATCGGCAAACGTACCTGGGGAGGTGTCGTTGGAATCACAGACCATGGCCCGTTACTTGACGGCGGGCAGGTTTACGTACCGGAGTTCAGCACCAATGACGAAAATGGCAAATGGATCATTGAGGGCCACGGGGTTGACCCGGACATCGAGATAGAAAATGATCCAAAGTCAGTACTTGAAGGCTACGATCCTCAACTTGAGCGCGGCGTACAAGAAGTTCTAAAATTGATGGCTGAAGAACCCATGAAACTGCCACCCCGACCTGCAGATCCGGTTAAAACAAAATAGTTATAATTATTCATTGTCAGTGTTGAAGGAGAAGCTTTCTGCAGGTCTGGAACATTTGGAAGATAAAAAATGGCAGAACTTATGCTGTCTGACATCAGGATGGGCATGAACTCGCCTTGACCGTCAGGTCATCCTTACATTGGAGATCGTTCAATGAATATTGAAATCACATCTTTTACTGAGTCAGAGAATTATATAAAATCCCTCCGTGATACTGTATTCGTACAAGAGCAAGGTGTACCACGGGAATTAGAATGGGATGGCGAAGACATCCGCTGTATTCATGTTCTTGCCAGGAATGATTCCGGTATCCCAATCGGTACCGGCCGAATGCGGTCAGATGGGAAGATTGGCAGACTCGCTGTACTGCTGAATTGGAGGGGTCACGGAATTGGTGGCAAATTACTGGAATCACTTGTTAACAAAGCTTATGAGTGTAAATTAAAATCAGTATATTTACACGCTCAAACCTATGCGATCTCATTTTACGAGAAGTATGGATTTCGTAAGGAAGGCGCGGAATTTATTGAGGCTGGAATTTCACACGTCAAAATGGTAAAAAATCTCTAACTTATTTCTGGAGTCGACGGCTGAAGCCGCGGCTCAGAATTATGTAAGGCGTGACGCTCTTAAATAATTTAATTGAAAAACTGAGTGATATCAAAAGAGGGGAAAAAAGTTATTGAATCATTAAAGGGCATCCCGAATTGTATCCTACTCATTAATTCGACAGGGGGGAATTTTTAAATGAAAGCCTTTTTACTTTGCTTTATACCTTTTTTTATCGCAGTTGATGCGATTGGTATTTTGCCGATGTACGTTGGATTAACCGATGGATACAGCGAAATACATAAGAAAAAAATCATTGTCCAGTCACTTATAACTGCCTCAATAGTAGCGGTTTCTTTTATTCTTGGCGGTCCTTTACTGCTCAGACTTGTCGGAGTTGGGGTTTCTGATTTTATGGTTGCGGGTGGAATTTTACTTCTTGTCTTATCTCTTTCCGATTTGCTCACAGGGAAAAAACGTCAACGTGTTATAGATGCTGATACAATTGGCGCTGTTCCTATTGGAGTTCCATTAATTACTGGACCGGCTGTTTTGACTACCTCAATATTGTTCGCAAACGAATATGGGATCCTTCCGACAACTCTGGCATTGCTTATAAATATTTTAATTGTCGGCGTGGTGTTTCTTATGTCTTCTTCAATTGAGCGTTATTTGGGTCAGGCAGGGACTAAAACAGTATCTAAGGTTGCCAGTCTGTTCTTAGCCTCAATAGCAGTGATGCTAATTCGTCGAGGTATTTTTGAGATTATTGAAAAAAGTGTAAGGTGAAATTTTTGTTTATTGTTAACTGATCATTTATGCGCCTCAGGCGTACTTGTCCGCTTAGGCGGATTTGAAACCTGGTCATTGGTCATTGTTCTCTGTTTACTCTAAAAAACCTCTTCAACCGGCACAATATTCACTTTTTCGGCCTTGAAATCCAGTTGGTAATTCTCGACGACTTTGTCTTCCCTAAGCAATGCCTCCGGTTTATCTGCCTGGTAGATCATTTTTGAGACGGAGTTGTTTACCAGACGATTTTTCAAGTCCTCAGCATCTTTTGTAATGAAAACGAATTTGATATCTTCTGACTGCAGGTACTTTTTAATTGCCTTATTGACATCGTCGAGGGTAAGTTTATTGAGCGCATCAACCATGGTTTTTGTGTATTCACCGATACCGTAGTAATCGCTGTCCAGCTCATAGCCTAGCTGGCGGTCCTGGGTTTTGGCGAGAATATTGACAAATTTGGTAAGATAGGTCCTGGTTGCTTCAAAATCTTTCCGGCTGATACCTTCTTTGATAAGTTTATTCAGTTCGTACATCGCCACGCGCGTTGCGAAATGCGCATTCTCAACGGATTCAACCGGGCGAATCCATATCTGAAAGATCTGCTGGCTGCGGGCAAGGTTGGTGTCGGGATAAAATTGAAACATGCCGTGAGGAAAATACTCGATATATGCATAATCACCATAATTCATACCCCTTACCTCACGTATGCGGTTGAACAACACTCCGTTGAATGAACGATGCTCGCCCAAGTAGGAGCGCACCAGCCAGAGTGCTGCAAAATCGGGATCTCTTCGGGTGACGCCAATTGGAAATCCAAAGGAAATAAAATTTCCGCGCGTCTCTTTTTTTATAATTTTAGCTTCAAAGCCATGGGTAATTTCCGGCTTCGGCAACTCGAGTTTCACCGCTGGCCCTTCGGGTAACGCTCCCAGTTCTTTTTTTACCCCGCCCAGGAAGCTGTTACTGAAATTACCTGCCATGCCCAGCGTCAGGTTCGCCCTAGTATAATTTCGCAGGTAGAAATCCTTGACATCGTTGATAGTCAGATCTTCAACGGATTTGATGTGTCCCAGATTTAAATGCCCATAGGGATGATTTTCGTAAATCATTTCGTATAGAGCTTCTTTTCCCAGTTCTTCTTCATTATTGTCGCGCAGGTCAATCTTAATTTTGTTGATGAGATCGGTCTTAACGCGTGTGAAATCATCTTCATCCCATGCCGGATTTAAAAGCTGTCCGGAAATGATCTCGTAGTATGAATTTAAATTATCCACATGTATGGTGCCTGTAAATACGGTCATTTCTTTATCAACCTGGTTATTGAAACCCGCTGCCATGGGATAAAGAGCCTCCTGGATGTCCTTGTATTTCATGCTTTTGCTTCCCGCATCAGTTATCATGGCTGCGGTAAGCTGAGCAAGGCCCTCCCTGCCTTCCGGGTCGCAGGCTGCACCAGTATTAAATAAGATCCTGAAATTTACCAGCGGAGAACCCGATTGCAGAAGCACGGTTTTAATGTCCGGCGCTGCCTGTTTCGACATCTCTACAAGCTCTTCGATCGAGCCTGCCGCACGTTCGGACGCGGGCAGAGCTTCGTGGGAAAGTGAAACCACCACAAGACGTTTATCCGTTAAGTATTTTTTTGCGTTTTCCAGAATATCGGATGCAGTGATGTTATCGTACAAATTATATATACGGTTAATGGTTTCCGGATCGCGGGTTTTTGTAAAATACGGGACCAGAGCTGCGGCTATAGCCTCCGAGTTGTCCATGCCTGCGGCAAAGCTGTACTTCATGTGTGATTTCATGTGTTCCAGCTTTTGACCTGAAACCGGTTCGAGACGGAATTTTGCAAAAGTCTTCAGAATTTCATCCCGAACATACCAGATATCATCCGGATTTTTTACACGCGCCATCACGGTAAGCAGGTAAGGATCAATACTTTCCGGGAGATACTGGATCAACTGATCAACCTTTTGCTCATCAACTACCAGCTTTTGATACAGGTCTGAGCTCTGGCCAAAGCCGATTTGGCCAAGAATCTTCATGGCACCGAAATCATTTTCGGTTATCGAGAAGGCAGGCCCGTGAAGTGCCACGATTATCCATGGCAGGGTGGAAGACTGCCATTCCAGGTGTTCATATACTGGGCCTTCTGGTTCCGGCTCCTGTGGTATATCGACAGAATAATTACCGCGCTCCCAATCTCCCCAGTACTTTTCAACCAGTTTAAATGTCTTTTCCGGGTCCAGATCACCGGCAAGGATAATGGTGGTTTTTTCCGGTCGGTAGTAGCGGTTAAAAAATTCCCTGCTGTACTCAAACTGGTTTGGCATATCTTCTATGTCTTCCAAAAAACCCATAGTTGTGTGCTTGTAGGTATGTTTCTCAAAGGCTGCATTGCGCAGGATTTCAATCGCTTTTACTACCGGGTCTGCAGAGTTTTTATTGTATTCTCCCAAAACAGCTCTAGACTCTGTCTTGAAGTCAGCTACAGAGTATTTCAGGTTTTTAAAGCGGTCCGCCTCCAGCTCAAGGATTTTCTCCAGGTCTTCTTTTGAAAAGGTGGTGTGGTAATTTGTCAAATCGTCATCGGTAAAGGCATTACTGTCTGCTCCGGCATTTTTTAAAATTTCAGCATATTCCACGGCTGGATATCTGTCAGTGCCGCGAAACATCATGTGTTCAAAAAAATGTGCAAAACCGGATTTGCCTTTTTCCACTTCATTCCTCGATCCGGCCTGTACTGGAATTTGCAGTGCCACAATGTTGGGATAATCGGTGGGAATGATCACCACACGCAGGCTGTTTTGCAAGTCCTTTACATGGTAATTATAGGGAAAGATCTTCATGGTTCCTGCATCACCTTCTGCCATGGCGCTTCCTGTGACAAATAAAACACAAAAAAAAGTCAAGAATGTTCGTAACTTCATGATTTCTCCGATATCTATTAATGGTTAAGTTTTTTCAGGAAGAGGTGCGATCGAGATTATTTATATAAATCATTTTACTCGGGTATTATGTATATTCCTTCCTGGTAAGGCCACTTTACCGAGCCATAGCACAACCAGCATCAGTAATATAATTCCGGGCCAGGTGCCTATGGGATTCGGTACGATGGCCAGTACATCAGCATTTCCTGAGAGCACAATCGGTATGGCCATCAGGATGCCGATAAGCGCTTCACCGGTTATTAATCCAGATGCAAAAAGTAATCCACGATTGCCGGCCTCCCTACCTGCCTCTTTCAGCTCTTCCTGATCGTCCGGGGATGTAATGGCGATCCGTTTTTTCAGCACACGCTGAGCAAACCAAGCAATGACTCCGCCAACAAAAATAGGAACGGATAATTCAAATGGTAAATAGATGCCAACTGCTACCGCCAGCACGGGCAGGCGGAAACTGGAGCCTCTTTTCTTCTGGAATTGATCGAGAATAATAACACAAATGGCGAGAATCATTCCTATGATGATCATTCCCCAGGGAAGATTCAGGTTAAACACACCGTCGGCCACAGAAGCCATCAAAGTAGCCTGAGGCGCGGCAAGGGGATCAGGGTGTGCTTCGGTAGGCACTCCAATCCCATAAGCATTTTCTATAAGAATAAGTACCGGCCCCAATACAAATGCTGCCGTGATCACTCCAATTATCTGCATAATCTGTTGTTTCCACGGGGTAGCACCTACGAGGTATCCTGCTTTAAGATCCTGCATATTATCTCCACCGATGGCTGCTGCGCATGCCACCACTGCACCGATAAAGATTGCCGCAGCCGGGCCTTTGGCGCTGCCGGCACCTAAAAATGCCAGTAGTACGAGAGATGAAAAGAGAATCGTTGCAATAGTCACCCCTGAGATCGGATTGTTAGAACTTCCGACCAGACCGGCCATATAGGCTGCCACCGCAGAGAAGAGGAAACCGGCAATAAGCATGATTACTGCCATAAGGATGGAAGGTACGGCGCTTTGGATGATGTAAAGATACAGGGCAAAAATGGGCAACAGAGAAACAAGAAGTGCAATACCAATCCACTTGATAGGAGTATCCCTTTCGGTTCTAGCCACGTCAGCAATAGAGGAAGCGGCACCATGACTGTAGGTTTTCATGCTGGATTTGATACCGGTGACAATTGAAGATCGAAGATTAATTAATGCCCATAATCCGCCGATAACCATCGCACCAACGCCTAGAAATCTTGTCTGTGATGACCAGACCTCACCGGCCCACTCCACTGCTGCCATAGGTTCGCCGTTTATCACCGGCCATGGATTAATCGCAGCAAAGAGGGGTATGGCCACTAACCAGTTCAGTGCGCCGCCAATAAACACCAGAGCAGCAATATTTATCCCAACAATATAA
>SMTZ1_10004788_pt1 | contig 13597 bp, 12 predicted proteins | sample DeeMarSWOR136_30_FD_25667 | JGI IMG/M metagenome (IMG submission 25667) | reverse complement strand
CGCAGGCTTGATAAAGACAAACGGCTACGTGCAATACGATTGGGCTCCACCAACAACCATACCAACCATAGTAGCACAACCAGTAGATCCAGGACTTCCAGGCGCCACTTTGACAGGTCAGAATTTGACGTTTGACCCATACCACCAGTGGAATAGCACGAATTTTGACTTAGATGTTAGAATCACAGATCTATCTACAGGCTGGGCACTACATAATGCCAGCTTCACACTCAGCTACAACGCGTCTCTTATAGAAATTGAAATCACTGTCGTTAATCTAGCTTGGACTACATCTTCGGTAGACACAGCAATACCTGGTTTTATAGATGTCTTTGTCGCCAATTATTTCCCACCACCTCCAGCAGGAGACGTACTCATCATAACCATCACCTTCCACATAATTGGCCAAGGCGAAACAATTTCAACGGGTCGCGACTATTCACATCTTGACTTCAGTAATGTTATGCTATGGGACACATTTACCCCCATCAGTTTGGATGAAATGAAGAATGGCTTAATCATCGTCTATAGGTTTTGGTGCTCTTCGTTGCCATGGTTCGAGGTAGACCAATACGACACAATTTTGGGACCAGAGCTGGTGATAGGCGAACAATACGGGCAAGAATTCACCATTAAAGTGAACATCAAAGAGCTTCACTTTGCTTGGGAAATGATAGGATATAACGTGCGTCTGACTTATGACGAAGATCTCGTAAGCATTGTCGCATGCAAAGAAGGAGAATTCCTTAAACGCCCAGAATGGAACTGGTATGGAACCTTCTTCGTTAGCTACTTAGAAGATCCAAGTTTTATCCCAAGGCCTCCTCACATTATTGTAGGTGGCATGATACTACCCAATGCCACTGGTATCTGGGATCAACCAAATCCTGAAGGAAGCGGAACGCTCTTCGAAGTAACCTTTAAACCATTGAAACAGAGCTGGGTAGACACATACACATGCGCTTTCGAAGTATATCCACTATTCCAGAACACAATGGGGGAATACCTAGTAAGTGAAATTCCCGATAGCATACCTGTAGACGAAGACCTGATTGTCGATGGCACTCTGACAATATTGCCAATAGAACCAACAGGTAGGCGTGTTGATTTGTGGATGTGCAATCCAGAGCTAGGCGGCATGGGCATCGGTACACCTGCAGACCTAGTGCTTCCACAAACGGGAATCACACTGTGCGCCAAGGTCACATACAACTGGCAGCCAGTCAGCTACAAGAAGGTGACCTTCGAAATACGCGGTCCATTCCCACACGGCGAATTCGAGACCGGCAAGCTGTGGGCAGTGCTCCAAGATGACACATGCGACGACGGCCACGCCACCGCCTTCTTCAGAATGCCGTGGACAGGCCACGACGCTGAAGAACTAATAGGCACGTGGGGCGTCATGGTATCCGTCACCCTCGCAGACGTAGTCATCACCGACTACATGGAGTTCGACTACGACTACCTCATACACATATGGAGCGTCACAACCGACCAACCAGAATACTACAAATGCAACACCGCACAAGTAACAGTCGAATTCGGAACCAAATCCAGCAGACCATTCAACGTAACCATGTACGTAACCATACAAGACGAACTAGGCGTCCCAATAAACATCGGCTTTATAGGAACGACAGTCGGTGGCGCTGAGCTATGCCATTACGCCAACTTCACTCTAACAATACCCGTACACATTGAAACGTTCGCTTACGCAGGCTTGGCAGAAGTCCGCGTCAGCTTCGTCTTCGGACTACCAAGCGAAGGCGGAGAAGCAGCAGGACAAGAAGCCTCAACCTTCATCTGGATACTACCAGTACACGCAGACGACCCCTGGTTCGTAGACCCATAATAAGGACAAAATCCCTCCTCCATTTTTTATAGCATAGAGTATTAGGTTTGACCCAGCAGTCTGTTTTCATAATCTTTCCATCGAGTCTTCACATAAGGTCCTAAACTCTCAATGTCGGAAACTCCTACGAAATCTCGGAGTGCAAAGGGAGTATCAAAGACGTATTTTCCATAGTAGCTTTCAGCTTGGCTGCGGAACCAGTGACACCACATTCCAGTAACAAATTTCACTATCTGCCATGCCCTACGTCTTCCAAAATTGAACAGCTTCGCGTCTTCTCTCAAGAGCTCCAGGTATTCCAGAACAAGTTTTGTGAACTTTGCCAATGGGCCTCGCAATGGTAAAGGTACTTCGTCTCGTATAGGTGCAGTTCTATGTCTAACTGGTTTGCCTTTTCTAGTTCTAAGCCGCTTCACCAGAATCATATTGCGTATAACAATGAGCTTGCGGTCGGCTTCAAAGTCAAACTGCGCCTTCTTTAGAGACAAAACCTCAGAAACTCTGCCAGTAGTTAGGAAAAGAAGAGCCATTAACGCTCTGTCTCGTTTGTGCTTCAGACATAGGATGGAAATGCCCTACCTGTCGCGATAGGTTGGCTTTGGGACTTGATTGAGAGTTGGTAAAGGCTAGGGTAACAGCCACGCCCCCCACCCTAGATTATCTTAACTAGCCGACAACCTTATGGATCAAGGAGCCTGAAACAAGGCGTTGAGCAGTTTGAGGAACCCGTCAGGGAGTGGACTAAAGGCTTAGCTTCTCTTAAACTGGATTCCATCAGTTATAAGCAGTAGAGCATTATTGTCAAATCGTAGCTGTCATTAGGTAGCCGTCCCTTAACCAATTTCAGGCTGCAGTGCTGGCCGTGGCACGTGAAGCCGCCGTCCCCATTCTTATACCACAACAAGCTTTTTGGTGATTAAATTTTGGTCCAGCTTGCCATAGCAACCTGGTAAATATATCGAAAGCCAGCGAAGATATACGTTTCCGGTTTCCAAAAATCACACTCCACAGTTGTCAGAGTTCCTAAAAGAAGCAAAGTGAACCATAAAGGAAGATAGGTGAGCATAAGTTATATAACAATGGGGTTAGACATCACCTGATTTGTACTCTATGAAGTTGTGCTGGCAGGATAAATCTTTGAAGGAAAAGAAACGACAAAACGAAGAATTCCGAGACTCTGAAATAAAGAAGATTAAGGGTATGCTTTCAAAAAAAGGCGTTAACATATCGGCTGGTGACAATTTTGAAAGCCTCACTTCCCGTGGCTATGGAAGGCTGGAGGACAAAGAGTTCGTTTTGAGTTTTTATGAAACTTTGTTTTTTCAGAGCAAAGGACTGCTTGAAGTCTTCAAAGGAAAATCCCGCAAGTCTTTGAGTTTTCAAGAACTTTTGCATCAATTTAAGCTTGTTGATGAGAATGTTTGGGTTAAATATTTGATTTATCGGGATTTGAGAAGCCGCGGCTATGTGGTGAGAGAGGGATTTGGATTGGGAATAGATTTTCGAGTTTATGAAAGGGGAGAGTATGGAAAAGCAACGGCTACTTATCTTATTCTCGGGATTCAAGAAGGCAAACCCATGTCGGTGAAAGAATTGGCAGGCATATTGAAGCATGTTCAGAGCTTGAAGAAAAAATTGGTGTTGGCAGTTGTGAATCGCCGTGGAGAAATTGTTTATTACACTCTTTCAAAGTTAACCATGAAAAAATAGCAGATGAGACATTATGGTTAAATTTCAGACCGTTCGAGGAATGCGGGATTTTCTACCGTCAGATGCCAAAAAACTTAGATATGTTGAGTCTACTGCGAAAGAAATTGCAAGACTCTACGGATATGAGGAAGTAATCACGCCCCTCGTAGAGCATTATGATTTGCTGGCAGCCAAGTCTGGCAAAGAAATTAAAGCTCGCATGTATGCTTTCAAGGACTTAGGTGGACGAAAGGTAGCTTTGAGACCCGAATTCACTGCTGCCATTGCTAGATTGATGGCAACCACTTTGCGGCATGAGCCCCAGCCGCTGAGATTATTTTCGTCAGGCACCCTGTATCGATACGATGAGCCTCAGTTTGGACGTTACCGAGAGTTTTGGCAGTCAAATTTCGAAATTATCGGTAGCAGTAGGCCCGAAGCAGATGTGGAAGTTCTTTCTTTAACCAACCATCTTATGCAAAAACTTGGACTTCGCAACTACTGGTTCAAAATTGGTCATGTTGGAATTTTGCGTGGATTGTTGTCTGAGGAAGGTGTGAAAGATGAACAACAAAACACTGTAATGCAGATTTTAGACACTAAACGATGGGATGAGGCACTTAAAACTGCAAAGGAATTTGGTGTTTCAGAAAAAGGCATAAGGGCTTTGAAAGAGATTTTTGATGTTAAGGGAAAAAACGCTTCCAAAGTCCTAACACAAACCAAGAAAAAGCTGAAGAAATACGAGAGTGCAGTGACCGCAGCAGAAAACCTCCAACAAATTGTTGAGCTTTGCAAGGAAAGCGGAGTTGAATTTAACATGGTAATAGAAGCAGGATTTGCACGAGGTTTGGAATATTACACTGGAATGATTTTTGAGCCACTTGTTCCTCAGATAGAGATTTCCTTGGGTGGCGGTGGACGATACGATAAACTCGTTGAATTGTTCGGTGGCGAACCAACACCTGCGGTGGGAGTGGCTCATGGATTAGACCGAATTGCACTAGCCTTGGACAAGCAAAATGTTGTTCCGAAAATTTCCAAGCAGATTGTAGCGGTAATTCCCATCGGAGAAGAAATGGTTTCCAAAGCTTTGTCAATAGCACAGCAGCTGAGACGCGAAGGATTGGCTGTGGAAATGGAGATTATGAGTCGTACCATCTCTCGTGCATTACGAGATGCTGACAGACGAAAAGTGACATATGCTGTTATTTTGGGTCCTAAAGAGCTTAAAGAAGGAAAAGTGGTGTTACGGGACATGAAGAAGCGTCAACAAAGTCCAATCAACATTGAGACCTTATCTGAAACCCTTTTAAAAGGGCTAGGTTAGAGAATTAAAAAGGCGGTTCAGGAACAGGCATAGTTTCAGGTTTCCTCTTTTTCAATATTCTTCGGATGGCTATTACACCAAAAATAATCATTACCACCCACATTAGCATCCCTAGCAAAATGTTAATTGACCAACTAAAAGAGTAAAAGTCTATTCCGGCAGAAAAATAGTCAACTGACAAATTAAAGACAGTGAAGTAATAATTAAAATACCAATGAAGCAAAATAGGCGCTTGGATTCCATAGTAAAGATATGCTAAAGCAAAGACCGCACCGCTCAATGCTGCCTGAGATATTTTTCCTGGACCCCAGCCACCAAGATAGTGAGCGACGCCGAAAAGAAAGGCAGTGAAGAAGATCATTACCCATTCAGCCCAAATAACGCCGCCGAATAGACCATTCTCGCTGATGGTTTTCAAGCCAATCTCTTTTTTTGCTTTCTCAGGCTGCAGCACAGATAAGATGGAAGTCTTCAATCGTCTGCTTTGGAAAAAGTCTGTTTTCACTGCTTTTCCAGCAAGAAAAGTGTAAGTCATTAAGAATACTCCTATAGGAGTTATGCGAAAAACAATTTCCTCTGTAAGTGGGGCACTTGAAAATCTGAGAAAATCATAGAAAGGATCAGTGACACCCACCTCTCCTGTGGGAATGCCACTTTGAGTCTGTAATAAATGCAGAACAATGATAGCCACAAGCAGCATAGATGATATCAATGGCATAGCAAGCAAATTATTGTGGAAAAGACCTCCTCCAGTATCGCCTGAAAGAAAATCTCGAGTTTTGCTGGAAAGGCTTTCCCTGTATTTCCAAGAGGCAACAAAACAAAAAATGAAAACCCACCAGAGAAATAGGAAGTATAATCCAGCATTTATATTCACAATGAACAGCGGTCGAACTACTGACTCTCGACTAAACTCTAAACCCTCTGTAGTAGAGAAAAAGATCAATACACCCAGACCCATCGAAAGCAAATATGTTAGAATGATAAAGAAACTGGCTGCTAGAAGAATAGCGAAAAGAAATCGTTGCAGCGTTTGAGAAAGACTTGAATTCATAGAGTATTCCGTTTGTGCTAAAGAATAGACATGTTTGTATTAACCTTAACCTAAATTTTTTCACTCAAGACTTGATCCAAGACACGATTAGCCAGCCTGTCTACTTCCGCTATATTTCTATCTGTTCTTGAAACATAATTAAAGGAAACGCTTTGGAAGTGACGCTGAATTTCACGAACCTTTAGCCAAAGACTTTTCAATAGAGAATTTCTAACCTGATATTCTCCGTTAAGCTGTTTTACTACCAGTTCACTATCCAAGAAACAATGCACAGAACCCTTAGTAAGGTCACGCGCCTCGCCTAAAGCGATTAATAACGCTTTGTACTCCGCTTGGTTATTAGTCTTCTTACCTAAAAACTTGGAAAACCTCTTCACCACAACCCCTCTTGCGTCCATAATCTTAACAGCTGCAGCAGCGGGACCAGGATTCCCTCGTGAAGCACCATCTGAGTATACAGATAATCGCTCCGATTCTTCTCTTTTCAGGTTGCAGACCTTCCATAAACTATTGGTTGATGAAAGCTAATAAGTAATACATCAGGTTTCTATGCATAGCCTAAAAACTTCAAAATCATCCGAAAACTGACAACCACCAAGATTATGCCAAAAATTCTGCGCAAATTCTTACTTGAAACCTGTTTTGAGATATAAGCCCCTATTTGTGCCCCAAAAATAACTCCCACAATCAAAATGAGTGCATATTCAAACTGAACATTCCCAAGATAAATGTGAGTCGCTACTCCAGAAATGGAAGTGAAAACCATAGTGAAAACCGAGGTGGCAATGGCAAGATGCATGGGAAAACAAAGGGCAAAGTGTAGAATAGGCACCATGAGAGCTCCACCACCGATGCCTAACAGTCCGGAAGAAACGCCTGCTAAAAAGCTCAGGGGCAAACCAATGGTCATGTTTGCAACGTATTCAAAAACGTTACCATCCACATCCACAAGGCGACAGCGCCATCCCTTGCCCCTTGAAAACACCTTGAAACCGCCTAAACTATATTCGAACATCATTCTGGAAGCAACATAAAGAAGGAATAAGGCAAAAATTAATATCAATACGTTTGTGGGAATTATTTCGGTCAAATAGGCTCCAACTAAAGCACCGGGAATGGTAGTTGTGGCTAAAAGTAAACCAATTCTATAATCAATACGTTTCTGCCTTGCGTAGCCACTAGTGGAAGATAAGGCTTTGAACACTATCATGGTGAGACTGGTACCTGCAGCCATCTGAGGAGTAAATTCGATGCTTAGAGGAAACAGTTGGAGCGCGGGAACGATGAAGACTCCTCCTCCGATGCCTAGCATCGCTGCGATGATGCCTACTAGAAGACTTAGGATAGGAAGGAAAATTATTTCAAGTATGGTCGTTGATAAGCCACCTTGCTTGGCAGAATGTCAAAAGTTGCTGTTACTCATTAATAAATCATAATGACAACTCTTATGAGTTAGACATGTTATGTAGCCTTCTACTTGTGGAAGCCTTAGTTTGAGCAAGTCTAAGAAAAAGCGTAGTTCACTGGAGCGTTTTCGTCTCAAAAAGGCATTGGAAAAACTGGCTGAAAAGGAAGGACGGGGTACAGAGCTGGTTAGCCTTTATGTTCCACCCGGGAAGCAAATCAGTGAAGCTTTGAACACATTGCGGCAGGAGTATGGAACAGCGGCTAATATAAAGAGTGATACAACGAGGAATAATGTTCAAGACGCAATTACAAAGGTCATGCAGCGATTGAAGCTGTTTAAAAGAGTACCTGAAAATGGATTGGTGATTTTTAGTGGAGCTATTCCGCAGAATGGCCCTGGAAGTGAGCGGAATGAGACATACGTTGTGGCTCCACCTGAGCCTATAAGCATCAATCTTTACCGCTGTGACAGTCGATTTCACACCGAATATCTGGAAGAAATGTTAAGGGAGAAAGATGTTTATGGAATTTTATTGGCAGATTCGAGTGATGCCACCTTTGCATTGTTGCAAGGTAGACACCTTGACATTGTGAAGGAGATTACCTCTGGTATTCCAGGGAAGATGCGGGCTGGAGGACAGTCAGCAAGAAGGTTTGAGCGGCAGCGAGAGGCTAAAATTTTGGAATTCTTTAACCGGGTCAGCGAGTATGTTGCGGAGATTTTTTTAGGCGTGGAGGGCCTGAAGGGAATTATTGTAGCGGGTCCAGGGCCAATTAAGAATGATTTTTTGAAGGGAGACTATTTGCATTATCAATTGAAGGATCGGGTATTGGCGACTTTGGACACGGCTTATACTGGAGAGCAGGGAGTGAAGGAAGTTGTGGAGAAGGCGCCGGAGATTATGCGCCGGGTGCGGTATGTGGAGGAGAGGGAGCTTATGCAGAAGTTTCTGTACCAAGTGGGTCATGATACAGGCTTAGCCACCTATGGGGAAAGAGAGGTGAGGCGAGCGTTGAAGATTGGAGCAGTAAATACATTGATTTTGTCGGATGTATTAGACATTGCTCGAGTGACCGTGAAGTGTGGAAATTGTGACTATAACATGAGAGAGACAATGAAGAATAGAGAAGTCGAAGCTTTTGAGCAGAAAGTTACGAGTGAGCCATGTCCGAAGTGTAATAGTCCATCTTTGGCTGTGGAGGAAGCAGAGGATATTGTGGAGAATTTTGCGGAGTTGGCTGAGCAGTCGGATGCAGATGTAGAAGTGGTTTCAGCGGATACAGAAGAAGGGCAGATGTTGAGAAACGCATTCGGCGGAATAGCAGCTATATTAAGATACAAACTATAAGGTGGTCGGAGATTGGAACGGGATTTCCAGCGGATTACAGATAAGGTGCATAAACCAACTGAAGAAGAGATTGGGAGTTTCATAAGAAAGAATCTGAAGAAGCCTTTTCCATACGAGATGGATTCAGTTCTAAAATCAGTAAGCTCTTAGGAGAGACGAAATAGTTGCACGATGGACGTTGGCTATGGATCAGATTATCGACGACAAGTGACACTAATGGTGCGAAGGAGCTTTTGCAGATTAAAAGAAAGCCAAAGAAGACTTACGTTTAGCTGGTTCGGTTTGCACACTGTTTATATAATCTTTGCTATCTCTGAATAGCTAAAGTGTTTGGAGTCAGTGCTTTTGGGAACTGAAGCTTTTGAGAATGTGAAGAATCAGATTGGTTTTTGCGGAATTTGGTGTGGCAGTTGTGTGGTAGGCAATGGAACCTTAAGGGAACTGACGAAAAAGTATGAAACAATAATCAAAAACTACGATTTAGAAGAATGGGCTCCTAAAGACTTCGAATTCAAGGAGTTTGCGAAAGGGCTTACGTCCATACAAACAGTGCCTTTATGTCCCGGATGTTTAAAGGGTGGTGGAAGAGACAACTGTGAAATGAAAGCTTGTGCCTCAAACAGGGGCATAAACGACTGTAGCGAATGCGACCAACCTGAAGCATGCAAAAACCTTGAAATATTACAGAAAATGCGCACAGGTGCCCAGAATGCTGGTCTTTCTGTTAAAACAGAGAATGCTGATTCACAGGAACTCATAGAGAAGTGGACAGCTGAACTGAAAAGTAAATGGCCCTGTTGCATTTTATTTTTGTGAGATAGGTTCGCTAGATTTATTAAAACAGCATTAAAACAACTAATCTGAGAAGTGACCCATCATGCCAAAAAAGAAGAGCTGGACTGAGAAGCTTCATGACAACAAAGGCTTTCCTAGAACAGAGAAAATCACAGAAAAAATGAGCGGGCAATGGGGGGCCACTGGAACGGTTGTTATTCCAAAACCTTTAGAAGTTGACGAGTTAATGTGGAAAGTCCCAAATGGCAAAGTCACCACAATCAACGAAATTAGAGCCACTCTCGCTAAAAGACATGGTGCTACTATCTGCTGCCCTATAACCGCTGGCATCTTCGCCAACATTGCCGCTCACGCTGCAGAAGAACAAAAACAGAAAGGAAAGGAAAACACTACGCCCTACTGGCGCACCCTTAAAACAGGTGGCATCATAAATCCCAAATACCCTAGCGGTTCAGAAGAACAGAAAAAACTTTTAGAACAAGAAGGACACACTGTAATCCAAAAAGGAAAAAATTACGTCGTTAAAGTCTACAAAAAAGCGCTAGCAAAACTAAGCTAGACACCGACAAATCTTATATCCGGGTAACCATCAACCTCTACACCTTCACCCTCATGCGGCAGTATTCCGATTTTCTCAATCTTGCAAGTGCCTGAAATGTCTTCAGCACCTTTATTTAACACATCAGCATTCTCCCTAAACCCCGCATAAACTGTTAGTTCTTTAATCTCAGCGTTCAATGGAATTCGCTTCCGAGCTTTTTCCCGTCTAATCTCCCCAATCACGGCCACTAACAAGTCTCCTTTCCCTATAGCTTCCTTGTCAATCTCTTGCTTTTTCACCTGAGGCCAGGGCGACAAATGAATACTCTTATACTTCATATCCTCAGCAAACATGATTTGATAAATTTCCTCAGTGATGTGAGGTGCAATAGGAGCAAACAACTGCAACAACCGATACAAAGCCATGTAAAGTGTATACTGAGCAGCCCTACGCTTCTCCTCACCATACACTTCACCCTTGTAAAGCCTATGCTTCGCAGCCTCAATATAATTGTCACATAAGTCCCGCCAAGCAAAACTCCTAACTTCATCCATCACAACGTTAAATTGACGCTTCTCCAAAGCCTCAGTAATTCGCAATGCCGCTCGATTCATTCTTGCCAATAGCCACTTATCCAAAAGCGTCAGCTTCGGAACCCCGGCAAGTCTGTAATCTTTCAGCAGAAGACTCGTAAAACGACAAGCATTCCACAATTTTATGAGAAACCGCCACGCATATTCTACATCAGGCCAACGGAAAGGAATATCTGATCCCGTAGTGCCACCACCTGCAGCCCACTGTCTCGAAGCATCAGCACCATACTTTTCAAAGACTTCAGTGGTGGCAACATAATTCCCAAGGGATTTGTGCATCATTCTTCCATCAGTGCCCAGCACCATACCATTGATAAGACAACTCCTGTAAGGTTTCTCGTTGAAGAGAGCTATATGGCGAGCCATAAGATAGTATGCCCATGTGCGGATAATGTCTGTTCCTGAAGGATGAAGGTCGGCTGGAAAAAGCCTATGCCACTCTTTTTCAGGTTTGTCAGGCCAACCGGCGTGCACTGCACAGGTGATAGAAGAATCCATCCACGTGTCTAATACGTCGATTTCAGGAATGAAGTTTGTGTTTTTGCCACATTTGGGACAACTTTCGATTTTCGGCGGCGTCATCTTTGGATCAACTGGAAGCCACTCTTCCTTTGCGAGAATTGCTTCTCCGCAATTTTTACAGTGCCAAACAGGAATAGGAGTAGCAAAAACTCGTTGACGACTTATAACCCAGTCCCAGTCAAGGGATTTTGCCCAGTCAACGAGACGATTTTTGGCATATTCGGGATACCACACAACCTCGTTAGCGTTTTTCACGATCTTGTTTGTCAATTGCAATGTTTTCATGAACCACTGTTTACGCTCAAGTATTTCTATGGGAGTGTGACAACGCCAGCAGGTTCCCACTTCCTGAATTGTTGGCTTCTTTTTTTCGAGGAACCCTTTAATTTCAAGGTCTTTGGCTATTACTTTCTTAGCTTCATCAACGCTTAGCCCTTCATATTTGCCCGTTTTCTTGTTGAGTTTGCCGGTTTCGGTGAGGGTCGTGATAACCGGAAGGTGGTATTTCTGAACAAATTTGACGTCTGCTTTGTCGCCATAGGTGCATATCATGACAACACCTGTGCCGAACTGGGGGTCTACCATGTTGTCAGCCATGATTTTGACTTCTCGATTAGCTATAGGAACCTTGATTTTTTTCCCCACATATTTTTGGTATCGTTTGTCTTCTGGGTTTATAGCTACGACTACACAGGCAGGTAATAGTTCAGGCCTTGTGGTAGCGATTGTCAGATGATTTCCGTCGTCTAGTGAAAATTTTACGTAGTGTAGAGTCCCTTGACGTGTTATATGCTCCACTTCGGCGTCGGCTATGGCTGTTTCACAGCGAGGACACCAGTTCACAGGGTGGGTGCCTTGGTAGATGAAATCCTTTTTGTGTAGAATTATAAAGCTCAGTTGGGTGCGGCGCCAGTAGTCTGGGTTCATGGTTTTATATTCGGTTGTCCAGTCGTTGCTGCAGCCAAGCCGTTTTATGGCGGTTTTCATAATGTTGATGTATTTTTCCGTGATATTTTCGCATAGTTTACGGAATTCGAGGGGAGAAAGTTCGCTTTTGCGCACATTGTATTCTTTTTCTGCTTCTACTTCGGTGGGCAAGCCATGGCAGTCCCAACCTTGGGGAAAGTAGACATTAAAACCTTGCATGCGTTTGTAGCGAGCGATAATGTCGAAATAGGTCCAGTTGAGAACATTGCCCATGTGAAATTCTCCGCTTGGATAGGGTGGGGGAGTGTCGATGCTGAAGGTAGGCTTAGAATGGTCCCTCCAGTCAAAGTGATAAATGCTCCAGTCTTCCCATTTATGTTGCCACTTTTCCTCAGTGGCGAGAAAGTCAATTTTCTTAGGTAGCAGCTTCATGTGAAGGCTTCCAATTTTCGGTTTCTTTTATGCAGATTAGGAATGGACATAAATAACAATTTCCGCACTGCCTCTTGCTTTCTATAAGGGAAGGCCTGCTTACGATTCCCGCGATGTCTTTGTAAAGGAAAACTTAACGCTTACTTTCATTCACCAAAATTGCGAGCGCGCAAGGAATGTGGATGTCTTAGAAGGTTCTTAATCTTTCTTCCAGTATATCCCTGATTCCTTTAATGGTCGACTTTTCTATTTGTGCACGCTTTCTAATCACTTGATCTTCTATTTCAGCCTCGCGAGTTTCCACTTCTCTATTGTACTCTTCAATTCTTCTATTAGTGTTCTCCAGAACTTCTCTGACCCAATCCAGTTTTTCCTTAATATTGTCTGGTGGAGTCACCAGTCTAAGGTGACCACCCACAATGTAGAGTTTCCTGTCCCACAAATGCCTGCTAGATTTCCATTCCTGCTCAAAAAAATCCTGCCAAATGTGATCCGGTGTAGAATCAAAAGGTAAATCAATGGTATACGCGTTCAGAAAATAGTCATCTCTTACTATTCTAACTTTATTAGCATCAATAGACTTCAAAAACTCAATTCTTTTAGCTTTCTTCACGTCCCAAATCTCCACTAATAAACAAAGTGTGCCTTTCACTTAAACTTTCCATTTACATTTACACATACGCATAGAAAGCATAAAATTTCCATCAATCATCCCCCGATTCACGAAAGTAAAAAAGCCCAACTCATTCTTTAGCTATCGCGTATTGCCGACCCTTAGTCTCGATCTGATCCTTCTCAAAAAGCCTCTTAAGAACCTTAAAAACAACCTTCTCCGACTTGTCAAGTTTCTGAGCAATCTCAGTAAGAGTAAGAGGTTTCGAAGAATTCTGTAGCAGTTCTAGGACAGGTTTATCCAACTTTCCCAAGAAGCAACACCTACAAAAACCAACTATTCAACTCAAATCCTATTTATAGCTTCTCTCCCACGCATATTGAAGCCTGATAAGAAGACCTAGTCTCAACGCCAAACATACAAACCTAAACATCAACCCTCCATGGACAAGCATAAACATTCATCCTACTACCCCTCACAAAACCTATCAAAG
>SMTZ1_10005931_pt1 | contig 13599 bp, 11 predicted proteins | sample DeeMarSWOR136_30_FD_25667 | JGI IMG/M metagenome (IMG submission 25667) | reverse complement strand
GGCGCTTTCGGCTCTTTCAAATACGATGACGAAGGGGTTCCAACTCAGAAAACGCTCCTCATAAAAGACGGCGTAGTCACAGGCTTAATGCATAACCGCGAGACCGCACAAAAATTCAATACAAAACCAACGGGCAACGCAAGAGCCGAGAACTTTAGAGTAGAACCTATCATCCGCATGCGCAACACTTTCATGGCTCCAAGAGACTATTCTCTGGAAGAGTTGGTTGAGGGTATACGTTCGGGTTATTACTTCAAAAGTTTCAGAGGTGGACAAGCCAACTTGGACGGCACTTTCCAAGTAGGCATCCAAGAAGCCTACGAGATAGTTAACGGTGAAATAGGCGATGCCGTCCGCAACGCTTCCATAAGCGGCCACACTCTTGAAACGCTCTTAAAGGTTGACGCTGTTGGAAAAGACTTTGAACTATGGCCGGGACGGTGCGGAAAAGGCCAAACCGCCTTCGTATGCGACGGCGGACCGCACATCAGAGTCAAAGAGGTGATTGTCGGTGGCAGTGCTTGAAAAAGACCAAATGTTGCATCTGGCAGAAAACACCGTGAAAAGAGCCTTAAAAAAAGGTGCAGCGGAAGCCGAAGCCTACGTTTATGAAGGACAAGCCACGAACGTGGGCATAGAACGGGGACAAATCACCAAAAGCAACAAGATAATCGACCGAGGCTTAGGCATCAGAGTCGCAGTTAACAAGGCTGTAGGTTTCGCGTACACAAATATTATAGAGGACCAAACCGTCATCGAAGGCACGATTCTTAGGGCTTTAAGCGCCGCAAGGGCAAGCAAGCCCGACCAAGACTGGACTGGGCTTCCCGAAAAGAAGCCTTATGCCACCGCCGAAAAAACTTATGACCGCAAAATCCGTAAACTTCACTCCGAAGGTCTGGTGGATATCGCTTCCAGCATGTTGGACGCCGCTGTGAGCGTGAATAAGCGTGTTTTTCCAATTGAAGGCGGTGCTGGCGCCGCGTATCTATCGAATGCTATAGCCAATTCGAATGGAGTTGTAGGCTTTGACAGAGGAACCATAATGGAGTGTAGCTTGGCGGTGGTAGCCAAAGAAGGAAACATGGTGACGCCAGTCTGCTTCGAATTTAACGCTGGAAGAGCCTATGATGTTGATCCTGCGTGGGTTGGAAAAGAAGCAGCTGGATTGGCAGTTGCCGCCTTAAAAACTAAGCGAATTAAAACGGAAACAACCAAACTGATATTAACTCAGTTTGCACTGCAGGAATTGCTTTATTTCACGTTGATTAACGCGGTAAAAGCTGATAATGTTCAGAGAAACCAGTCGCCCTTCAAAGGCAGAATAGGCGAGAAAGTCGCGTCAGAAAACGTCACAATCTACGATGATGGCCTGTTGCCGGGTGGTCTTCGCACTTGGGCATTTGACGGCGAAGGGGGTCCTCACCAGAAAACAGCGCTTATAGAGAAAGGCTTCCTGCGCAACTTCTTATACGATAACTACGCTGCGAAAAAGGAAGGCTTGGAGAGCACTGGAAACGGCTTGAGAGCTGGATACTTGTCGACTCCTGGTATTGAAGCCACAAACTTTCATATAACGTCTGGAAACAAGACACCAGACCAGCTTATGAGCGAAGTGAATGATGGTTTGATAATCTACTATTTGCAAGGTGCCCACAGCAGCAACCCTGTCAGCGGCGATTTCTCAGTTGTCGCAACACCCGCTTGGAAAATCAGGAAGGGCAAAATAGCGCACGCAACACGCGGCGTAATGCTGGCGGGCAACATCTTTGAAGTGCTGAAAAACGTGACCGTGATAGCCAATAACGAGAGGCAAATGGGTCAGCTGGTCGCACCTTGGGTTCTCGTAGAAAACGTTAGAGTAATCGGAAAATGAAAACAACGCCTTTCGATATTTAACGCGAGTTTCCACCTTTGTTTCGGTCCTTATATAAGGAAAGGGGAGGTAATCACCGAGAGCACTAGCGCCGCAAACCTCAAAGAAGTAACGGTTAAAAACTTGAGAACATACAGAAATCTTTAGATAGCTAAACCCTCTCTGGTAAGACTAATGCCAGCATCAAAATTTCCATCCAGAAAATTCGTATCTGTGGATCCAAGCAAATGCACAGGTTGCGGAATCTGCGAGTATGCTTGTACTCTTGAAAAAGAAGAAAACAACTTGAATCCCATACGTTCACGAATTCGCGTCGTTCGTATGACTCCTCTTTTCAATTTTGCTCTCGCCTGTAGGTTCTGCGAAGACGCCAAATGCGTGACCGCATGCCCAGAAAAAGCCCTATCCCAATCTGAACAAACTGGCATTATAATGGTCAAAGAAAAGAAATGCAAAGGCTGCGATTGGTGCATACAAGCGTGTCCACACGGCGGCATTACGATTCACTCTGACACAGGCATAGCCGTAGCCTGCGACCTCTGTGGCGGAGAACCAAAATGCGTCGAATTCTGTCCCGAAGAAGCTTTAGAACTCGTGTGCACAGACGAAGACGCTGAAAAAAGGTTCAGTGACGCTCTTGAAAAACTTCCCGCCGTAACCGAGCGGTTAACCAACACTGTTAAGAATAAAGATTGGAAACCCTTGCTTGCAGAAGCTGAAGAAAGGTCAATGAGAGTCAACGAAAAACTCGAAGCATTGAACAAAAAAGCAAACGCCAAAAAACAAAAATAAACTTAAAGCGCTCTCTCCAATCAGATGCATACCCTATTTCAAAAGAACTTTTTACTAATTACACACCGTTAATTAGCCCTTTCTTCGCAACCTCGCAAAAGCTGGTCTATGTCTTTACCGTTTTGCTCGCCCATATATCCGCCTTCCAAAACGAAGAACACAGCTTTCTCCAACGCGGCAATCCTCTTGCCTATTTCTCGGTAGCTATTCTCTGTTAAGCTAAGAGAAGCTAGGTCTCCAAGGTGAGAGTCAAAGCCCGCTGAGACAGCTACAACCTCAAACCTGTTCACGTCAACCATAGCTAACGCTTCATCAAGAGTTTTCAGATATTTCTGCTCGCCGCAATCAGCCGGCAATGGAAAGTTCAGGCAGTTTCCCTCCGAGTATGCGCCCGTGCCAGGATAATGCGGGTAACGATGCAACGAAACATAAACCACTTTTTCGTCGCCTTGGAAAATCGCTTGCGTCCCGTTTCCATGATGCCCATCAATATCTAAAATCAAAGCTGGCTTGCCAAGGGCTTTTACAGCTATCGCGACGTTATTCAAGTAGCAGAACCCTCGGGTGTAAACACCTAAGGCTGCCCCGCTCCTTCCTGCATGGTGCCCAGGCGGTCTCATAAGCGAAAAACCATTAATTTGAGCCGCCAATAGTGCTCCTCCAGCTGAAAGCCGTGCATGCTCGAAAATGTTTTCGTACGCTGGTGTGTCGGGATCTTCAACTAGGCCTTTCTTCAGGTTCCAGATATAGTCAGCGTCATGAACCCTAAGCAAATCTTCTTCAGACGCAGAGGTAGGCTCCAAAAACGCGTAATTCTTCTCTTTCAAGACTTCTTGTGCCATCTTCACTCTCTGGGGTCCTTCAATGTGCCAACCGCCATAGTTCAAACATTTTTCTGAAAAAATTATTTTTGTCTTCATTACAGTTGCATCCATACATAGATAAACAACGCTTTTCAAATTAAAATACAACCTCCTCTTAAAGGTTTAGCGCGCTCCAAACACTAGGAGAAAACGAAAATGACTTCCGAAAATCCCTTCGCCAACTTCCGTGAGGAATGTGAAACTACATTAGCGTATGCCCTGAAGAAGGCTCTTCCAGAGATTCAAGTTGAGACGTTGTCTTTGAATAAGCCGCCAAACACCGATTTCGGGCAGCTAGCTTCGTCATTGTGCTTTGAACTCGCAAAGAAGCTTAACCAGAAGCCCATTGCCCTAGCTGAAAATTTAGTCAATGCAATGCACAAATCTAGTTTTTCCTTAATCGAAAAAGTTGTTGCTGCTGGCGGAGGCTACGTAAACTTCCACGCAGATTTCCCCAAGTTTTCTGCTTTGGCGCTCACATCTGTTAGACAATTGAATTTCGAGTATGGCTCTGTCAAAACTGATCAACCCGCTAAAATAATCGTTGAACACACTAGCGTTAACCCACTTCACCCCATCCATATAGGACAAGCAAGAAACCCGATGCTGGGAGACGCATTAGCTCGCGTACTCAAGTATAGAGGGCATGCGGTTGTGCGCCACTATTACATTGACGATGTCGGGCGCCAATCCTCTGTTGTCGCCTACGGATACGACAAGCTCGGTAAGCCTAAACCCGACGAGAAGGCGGATCATTTTGTTGGCAAGATATACACCATTACGAGTTGCTTGGTGGAGCTCAACCGCCTGAAAAGAGCGCTCGAACTTGCAAAAACGGTTTCGCCCTTGGAGGAGGTAACTAAAATCAATAAGGAAATTGACGAGTGGATGTCTATTGCTGCAGAGATAGAAGAGAAATTTCCAAAACTTTTTGAAACGCTTTCGGAAAAAATAGGCAAAGACGAGGATCCTGAAGAAGAGGTGAACAGGCTTAATCTTGCCTACGAGGAAGGAGACCCTGAGGCTAAGAAGCTCGTAAGAGAAGTAAGCGAGTTGTGTCTTCAAGGTTTTAGGGAAACGCAACAGCGCGTCGAAATAAGTTATGATTCGTGGGATTGGGAAAGTGACTTCGTGTGGAGCAGTCAGGTATCCAAAGTTCTTCAAAAACTGAAAACATCACCATTCGTTTACACCGAAGGCGGAGTCTTGGAGTTCGACGCCGAAAAAGTAGTACGCGACTTTAACCTCAAAGCCAAATTGGGTTTGAGAGAGGATTATGAAGTTCCACCGTTAACGCTTGTGCGAGCTGACGGCACAACGCTTTACACTACACGCGATGTTGCTTACACCTTGTGGAAATTTGACAGAGCGGAAAGAGTAATAAACGTCATCGGCATGGAGCAGTCTCTGGCGCAGTTGCAACTGAAAATAGCTTTGTACGCCTTAGGATACAGTAGTTACGCTGACGGCTTCGTTCATTTTGCTTACAACCTCGTCACACTTCCCGGCTATAAAATGTCCAGTCGCCGAGGCCGCTACATCACTTTCGACGAAGTTCTCGACGAAGCGGTTGAACGAGCTTACGAAGAGGTTTCGAAGCGTTCTCCTCAGTTGTCAGAAGAGGAAAAACGTGGCATTGCCGACTTTGTGGGTCTTGGTGCCGTGCGCTACGCTCTTGTTGATGTTGATCCTTCTAAACCAGTCGTTTTTACGTGGGATAGGGTGCTGAACTTCGAAACCAACAGTGCGCCTTACGTGCAATACACTCACGCAAGGGCATGCAGCATCCTGCGCAAAGCGGCAAGGGAACCAGAAAACGCAGACTTCGCGCTTTTGAAGGAAAAGCTGGAACGCGAGCTGGTTCTGTCTGTAGCCAGCTTTCCAGACACGTTCATCGAAGCCACAGAATATCTTAAACCCAACTTAATTGCGGATTTTGCTAATGCGCTTGCGGACAAGTTTAACACTTTCTACAACGCGTTACCAGTCATAAAAGCGGAACCGCAAGAACTCAGCGACGCAAGACTAGCATTAACGGACGCCATACGCATAGTGCTTCACAATGCTCTAAACTTAATTGGGGTAGTGGCGCCAGAAAAAATGTAAGCCTCTATTTAGGTTCAAGTTTGGCTTGACGGTTTTGGTTGTGAAACGCGCTTTTGCGGAACTTGTGCTGAACTAAGGTTTATTATTGGCTATTTGCTGGGTGTATGAGATGACAAATTAGAAATAAACGCGGTGTCTGATAGTGATTACTAGAGGCGAGTGAAGCTTTGACTGACGTTGTGCTTGTGTTTGAAGTTCATCAGCCGCACAGGCTAAAGAGAAATCTGTTTTGGGAGAACAAGGTTTTCAAACGCTTAAAGAAAGAAGAGTTGTTTAACTATTATTTTGACAATGATGTCGATAGGGAGATTTTCAAACGAGCGGCTAGAAAATGCTATTTTCCCTCGAACAAGATACTGCTTGACCTGATTGACGAGTACAGGAAGGAGAAGAGGCAGGTTAAGGTTTCATTCAGCGTTTCAGGCGTTTTCTTGGAACAGTGCGAAATGTTTGAAAAAGATCTTCTTGAAACTTTTAGGCAACTCGCAGAGACGGGCTGCGTTGAATTTCTGAACCAGACTTATCATCACTCGATCGCCAGCCTTTACCCTGAGAAAGACGAGTTTATTGAACAAGTAAAAATGCATCGGCAAACAGTGAAGAGTTTGCTTGGCTGTGCACCCAACGTTTTTGAAAACACCGAGTTGCTTTACAACAACACCATTGCTAGGATTGTGGAGGATTTGGGCTACAAAGGGATTTTCATGGAGGGAGTGGAAAAGATACTTGGCGAAAAATCACCCAACTACGTTTACGCTCCGAAAGGCTGCAAGAAAATTAGAGTGCTGCTGCGTAACTACAAGTTGACAGACGATATAGGTTTCAGGTTTTCAGCGAGATGGTGGAGCGAGTGGCCTCTTACAGCTGATAAGTACGCAAGGTGGCTAGCTGGCACGCAGGGTCAATGCATCAACGTTTTCCCAGATTATGAAACTTTCGGAGAACACCACTGGCCAGAAACAGGCATACACAGCTTTCTGAGACACTTACCCGAAGAAATCCTGAGGCGGGAACACCTGAATATGGCTACTCCTTCAGAAATCATTGAAAAACACTCACCAGCGGGCGAGATTGATGTCCCCGAAGCAGGCGGCACCGTTTCTTGGGCTGACATTGAAAGAGACTCAAGCGGCTGGCTCGGTAATGCCCTGCAATGGGCTTACTACACAAGTTTGCGGAGACTTGAACCCCTTATCAAAGAGGCGGAGGACGCCGAGTTTCTCAAGCTATGGCGTTATTTTCAAACGAGTGACCATCTCTATTACATGTTTGCCGCAGGCGGAGCACCAGGAGAAGTTCACGCGTATTTCAGTCCTTTCAAGTCGCCTATGGACGCTTTCGTGGCGGCTCAAACGTTACTGTTTGACTTTGAAAACAGGCTTAGACTTGCAACGTTAACGGCGAATGAACCCTTCCTGTTCTGTACAAAAGCAGGAAAAGAAAACTTCACGGGCGTGATGTCGTGGAGTTTGAAGGGATTCGTAAAGGCGCTTCGGAAGATCGATGTAAAAGCTGTGGAATTTCATAACCGTCGAGGAGATTTTGAAAGTTGGGCAGAACACTCATTGCAGGATAAAGCTTTGGCACGTCAACTCAAAGAAATTAGAGTCTCAAAGCGGAAGGGAGAAGCGCTAAGAAAAGCGGTTCTTGACGCGGCTAAAAAAAGATTCAAGAAACTGAGCGCGCAGGTGCAGACCGCAGTCAAGCTTTTCTGAAAAGTCAGATGCGCATGTTTTTATAAGTTGAGCCTACAATAGTCACTTGAAAGTAGGTGCAAGCGAAATGAGAGAAGAACTTCCTTTCCCAGAAAAGGTGTTACAGACATTGCACAACTTATGCGCGACTGCGGCTGATTTGGCTAGAAGAGGCGAAGAGGTGGCGCGGATTCTGCAGCGGGATCAAGCAGAGATTGAAGGCGTCCTTGACAAGTATAAGTCTGAGGGTTTCGCCGAGAGTTTCGTTGACAATGAAGGAAAAAAACGGTATTATCTTAATGCAAGAGGAATAATCAAAGTCTGTTCTCTTTTCACGTAGTGAAAGGCGATGCGCGCCATAATTTTTTCGTGGGAGTATCCGCCACGAGTGGTGGGGCAACTCGCGGAGTACATAAACGCGTTGTCAACTCAGCTGATTAAGAATAAGGTTGAGACTTACGTCGTCACGTACCATGATTCTTTGACTGGTGCTGTTGAAGAGGCAAGTGGAGTGACAGTTGTGAGGGTGGCTAATCCAGTTCGCGCTCACATCGGTGTTTTAGCGTGGGATTTGACTTTAAATCAGGAGGTGGAGAGAGCAGCAGCAAGCATTTACTATCAAGCAGATAAGCAGATTGACCTCATAAACGTCTACGACTGGCATTTCATACCCGCTGCGGTTACTCTGAAAAACGCGCTCAACATACCGTTTGTTTACTCCGTTGAGAGCCTAGAGGATCAACGCTCTCCAAACTCGAACACGCCTTACAACATGTCCATCAAAAGTATCGAGTGGTTGGGCTTTTACGAAGCAAAAAAAGTGAGCGTAAAGTCAGAATGGATGCAAAACGAGATTGTCAGAATATATAATGTTCCTAAAGACAAAATGAAGGTTGTTTCGCCAAGCGCGGACTCTTGGATAAATGATGTGCTGGAGCTGTACAAAACTGTGGCTGGAGGCCTAAACAGCACATGAAAAAAAAGTTAAGCGTCATGATGTTCACTTGGGAATTTCCGCCGAGAGTCATAGGAGGGATATCGCCCCACGTTTTCTTCTTATCCAAGAGTCTAGCGAAAAACGGTGTAAAAGTTCATGTGATTACCTGTGATTTTCCTGGTGTGCCTGCGCATGAAGTCATTGACGGCGTGGAAGTTTACCGTATAGATTCATACAAAAATCCTGCACCAGATTTTGCCACGTGGGTTTACTTGATGAACTTGAACATGCAAAAGGAGGCAGCCGCAATCGTAAATAAATTGGCGGACAAAATTGATGTTTTTCATGCGCATGATTGGCTGGTTGCAACAGCAGGCATAGGATTAAAGCATGTTTTCAGGAAACCGCTTTTGGTTACTATGCACTCTACTGAGATTGGGCGGAGAGACGGGCTTCACACTGATACGGAAAAAATGATTCATGAGACTGAAGCTTGGCTTACGTATGAGGCTTGGAAGGTAATCTGCTGCAGCGATTATATGGTTTCCCATGTCAGATGGGCTTTCGGGCTTCCTGAAGACAAATTGGTCATGATTCCTAACGGCGTGAACACTCGTGTTTATGAAAGTCCTGAGAAGGAAGACCGTGATGCATTCCGAGCCAAGTTTGCCTTACCTGAAGAGAAAATCGTGCTTTACGTTGGAAGGCTTGTTTATGAAAAAGGTATTCATGTATTAATCAACGCTGTGCCCAAAGTTATGGAGAAAGTTAACGCCAAGTTCATAATCGTAGGTAGTGGCTACATGAAAGAGCAACTGCTAAACATAGTTAGAAGCATGAGTTTGGAGCATAAAGTGCTTTTCATGGGGTTCGCAGACGACGAGACATTGCTTAGACTACAGAAGTGCGCTGATGTTTCCGTTGTGCCATCCCTGTTTGAACCGTTTGGTATAGTCGCTTTGGAGGCAATGGCGGCGAAAAGCCCAGTTGTGGTATCCGACACAGGAGGCTTGTCTGAAATCGTTGACCACGATGTAACTGGATTCAAAGCTTACCCGAATAACCCTGACTCTTTAGCATGGGGCATAACAAAGATTTTACTGGATGAAAACTACAAGAACTACATCCGAGAAAACGCGTACAGAAAGGTTCAAGAGAAATACAACTGGGAAAAAATAGCACAGCAGACGAAGACGATATACAAAGCCGTTTTAGGTGAGTACTCCAAAAGTTTTTGGGCATAAAAACGAAGTTGTTTGTACTCTAGTGCTTTGGAAAAACTATAGCTCTGGAGCTTCAAACGGTCAAGCGTAAGTTCTACAACAGGTTCACCATATTTATAGAGGCGTATAAGTTTTTTCACACTTTAGAGAACACAAAAACCTCAGCCTTCAACTTCCCACAATCGTCGTGTATATCACGGCTTTGATAAATCTTAATAACAGTCATTCTGTTATTCTTTGCATAAGTGAAGTGGAATGAAAAGGAAGTTAATGGATATACTCGCTTGCCCCATAGATAAACATCATCCGCTTGAGCTTCATGTTTTTGAAGAGAAAGAGGAAATAACTGAAGGCTTAATTGTCTGCCCCAAATGTTTACGGTGGTATCCAATACGTGACGAAATTCCCGAAATGCTGCCTGACGAACTCCGCAAAGAAGCTGAAGATCTGCCTTTTTTGAAGAAATGGAAAGCCAGTGTACCCGAAAAAATAGTCTATGAAGGCACACCTTTCAGTCTGAAACGTTAACAAATAAAAAAGGATAATTTGCTATTTCAGTTTTATAGCTCTGTTTTTTGCCGAAGATCGCAATGCGGCTTCAGCAATTTGCAGGGCTTTTAAGCCATCAACTCCAGTTATCAGGGGTTTCTTCTTTTTTGATATGCAATCTGCGAAATGCTGAAGTTCAAGTTTTAAAGGTTCCTGCCATGGATACCTTGGCTGCAAGTTTTCTTTTGTATCTTCAATCCACAACTCTTGTGTCATATAATCCAATCTCATTATCGCGTCGCTCCCAGTAACCGTTAGAGTTCGTGTTTTGTAGGGTGTCAACCAATTAGATTCTATGAACGCGCTTTTTCCATCTTTGTAGGTGAGCATTATTTGGGCGTAATCTTCAAACTTTCTATGCCTCATGCTTCCTATTTTTGCGTAAACACCTATTGGGTCTTCATCGGATATGTACCGCATGATGTCTATGTCGTGGATCGCCGTGTCTTTAACTACTCCCACATCCCCTATTCTCTCAGGCCACTGGGAAACTCTCCTTGCAGTAGCACATACAAGTTCTCCGATTTTCTTGTTTTCAACCGCCTCTCGGATGTGTTGCAGTCCTGGGATAAACCGCATCAAAAAGCCCACTGTCAAGTGCAAGTCGTTTTTTTCCGCGACTTCCAGAAGCTTTTCTGCTTGTCTTGTGTGGGTAGCCATGGGTTTCTCAACTAAAACGTGCTTCCCTGCTTTTAAGGCTTTAAGTGCTTCTTTGGCAAGTTTTGTTGACCAAGTGCACACGCTTACTGCCTCTACGTCTTCGTTTTTCAGCATTCGCGAACTGCTTGTGTACGCTTTGACGCCGAACTGTTCAGCTACGGCTTTTGCTCTCTCGCGGTTCACGTCGCAAATAGCCACGAGCTCGGTTGATGCCAGTTCCTTGTAGACTCTAGCGTGGTTTTTTCCCCAGAACCCTGTTCCTATTACTGCCGTACCCAGCTTTTTCATTTCTTTTCAATTCCTCTTCCTAGGCCACGATATGTAAAGCCTTTGCGTTCAACTTTTTTGGGTTCAATTATTCCTGTTAGATCAACAATTGCTGCTGGCATTTTCATTACGGCTTGAAGCTTCTTAAGGTTTAGACGTTTAACTTGGTCTTGTTCAGTCAATATTACTATGCAGTCTGCGCCTTCTACTGTCTCTTTCATGCTTCTTTTTAGCACACGCGCCATATTTGCTAGTTCATCTTTTGAAAGCAAAGGATCGTATAGACTTGCTTTCGCCCCTCTTTTCTCCAACATTTTAACAAATACTGTTGCCGCTGTTTTTGGTTTCGCAGCACCCAACACCGCAACTCTTGCTCTTCTTAACGTCTTCCCGCAACTTCGCAGCGCATCCTTTGTCAAATTAATCGCGTGTCTAACAATATCTTCATTTATTTTTCTAGCTAACGCAGGAAGCCTAAGCTTAGCGTTCAGATTCTCCGCGCTTTCAAGCAAAAGATATGCTTCATTTCTGTTATCTTCTTCTGCTTCAACTGTTGGCGAGAAACTTGCTTCGTGAGTGTCTACAAGTTTCAACGTTTCAAAGTAGTCTATGCCTGCGTTTTCACAGAATACAGCCAACTCGTTAGCTAAAGCCAAGTTTGCATCTTGTTTGGCAATTGTGAAAAGAAAAGCAGCTTCCGCTGTTTTAACGTCTAAAATTTGTTCCACGCCTTTTCTTGTTATTACTCCCAGAACATTCGCAGCCGAGTCTAGGCTGATTCTATCTACTGCGGCAACTTTTAATTCTTGGTTTGCGATTGAAGCTAAAGGTTGCCGGTCAAAAAATTGGATGGGGTTGTAAACCAGGCCAAAGTCTTCTCCCGCTCGGAGTCCTGATGTGTTTTCAAGAGTTTCCTTGATGGTTCCTTCGGTGAAGCCTAAACCTGCTATGCCTCCATAAATAAACAGTGCGCCTCGGCTAAGTGCCGTTCCGACTTGCTTGCAGGTGCTTTCTACTTCTGAATAGTCGGGATGTTTTTTACCATCAATTTTCGCAGTAAGTGTCATGACAATTATGTCGCTCTGGGAAACCGCGTTTTTTAACTCGCTTGTGACGTTCAGTTGCCCTCTTCTCAAAAAGCGTTTCAATTTGGTTTCAATTTCTCGGTCAGAGAAAGGGGATTTTCCTTTTGCTAGGCGTTTCACCAGAGTTTGATCTGCATCTGTGCAGGTGACTTTGAATCCTGCTTCAGCGAAAGCAGTAGCATAAAGAACGCCTTTTTGCTCACATCCTACACTTACAGTGTATTTTCCGCGTTTTTCGGTTGTATCTATTTCGTCGGGTTTCAAGTGTAGGACTGCGGGCATGAATAAGCATTCTCCATTTCAAATGCAAACCTGCTTAGCTTGTCAAATAGTTGCAAGGATCTCTTTGAGCGTTATACTGTACTCTCTGATTAGCTTTAATGCTTTTTCTTGGTTTTTTGCTTCCGCATACAACCTGTAAATAGGTTCTGTTCCGCTGGGTCTCACCAAGATGGCGCTTTTGTCTTCAAACCAGATTTTCACACCGTCAATTGTGCTTATTTTTGCGCTTTTCACTTCTTCAAGCAGTTTTTTAAGCACTTTTTCTTTTTTGTCCTCTGGGCATTCAACCTTTCCCTTTTCAAGGAAATACTGCGGTTGCTCATAAATGAGTTCCGAAAGTTTTTTCCCCGTCTTAGCCATAATTCCTAAAATCAGGGCAGTTGTCATGGCTCCATCACGTACTGCTTGATGAGGACCGTAGAAAACTCCGCCATTTTCTTCTCCGCCCAACTTGGCTTTCACCTCTTTCATTGTCTGGGAAACCGTCACGCTTCCCACTTTAGTCCACACGATTTCGCCTTTGTAAGCTTCAGCAACGTCCTTGACAAGCGTCGAAGAGCTTACGGGCGTAACTATCTTCGCTTTCGGGTTTTCAATCAGGAAGTGTTTTTCAATCAGCGCGAAGGTTTTGTCTCCCCAATAAATCTCTCCGTTCTCGTCAACAAATATAGACCGGTCAGCATCACCGTCGAAGGCTACGCCTAAATCTGCCCCCACTGCCTTAACGGCTGTGGCCATCTCCTTCAGGTTTTCCGGGCGCGGTTCCGGCAATCTTCCAGGGAAAGTCCCGTCAATGTTTGCATTGATTGTTATGACCTTGCAACCTAGGTCTCTTAATAGCGGCGGTGCTGCCAAGCCGCCTACGCTGTTAGCTGCATCTACAACAACGTGATATTTTTTTTCTGCTATTTCGGAAATGTTCACGTGTTTCTTTATGGCTTCGACGTACTCGTCGTTCACTACAGCTAATTCATGTTTTGCTCCTAGTTTATTCCATTCTGCGAATACTACTTTGTCTTCGAAGTAGATGTTTTCTATTTCAGTTTCTTGTTCGTGTGAAATTTCTATGCCGTCGTTCCAAATGACTTTTATACCGTTATATTCAGGTGGGTTGTGGGACGCCGTAATTATTACTCCACCATCCATGCAGTGATTTTTCACCGCGTACTGAAGCGCGGGTGTAGAAGCCATTCCTGCGAAGAACACGTTGCATCCTGTGGCTGTTAACCCTGAGATCACGGCTTTGGCGAACATTGGTCCGCTGG
>SMTZ1_10009825_pt1 | contig 13601 bp, 9 predicted proteins | sample DeeMarSWOR136_30_FD_25667 | JGI IMG/M metagenome (IMG submission 25667) | reverse complement strand
AGGTCTCCGCTCCAGTTGCTGAATGTCCATCCTGTGTCTGGGTTGGCGGTTAGTGTGACTGTGGTTCCGTGTGGGTAGGTTGCTTGGTCTGGGTCCTTAGTCACAGAACCATTACCAACAATATTAACGGTAAGAGTATATTGTTCTTCTGCAGGTTGATAATAACATATGGCATCAGCGGTATCAGGTGGTAATTCATCCTGTGAACCAGCTTTCTTTCCAATACTGTAAAACTCATAATAACCAGTACTATTTGGAAAGTTAAAATCCCAACTCCAGGGGTAATTAGTATCTGTCTCAAACTCGTTCCAATTAATATCAGTACCTATTATTCCAACTTTTACTGAAAAATTATCTGCTGAACCAGCATCATACCAGGTTGAACCAGTATATTCCCATGTAAAGTAACTAACCTGGACTTTTCTAGCTCCAACAGGAATTGTATAGTTTGTAATACCATACTGGGCCCAAGTATCAATGTGATTTCCACTGCCTTGCGATATAGGATTAGTTCCACCAGACTGATACATGTAATCGCTCATATGTTCATCAGAAGCATTATAAAACTTAACATTCATAAAGAACTCATCATATGGCGGTGATCCTCCATAGTTATATTCATCAGATACAAGCCATCCTGTCACATTTATTTTTGCTTGACCTGCATCAATATAACTAGCATAACTATCTAAACTCACATTCTGATAAGAATTGGCATTTACATTTTCCCCTGCAACCAACCAATATGAATAGTATGATCCTTCATAAGGAGATTGAAAACCAGATGGGCAATCTGTACCTACTGTCATTGTTCCCCCACCACCATTTGTCCATCCAGTTGTATCTCCAGTCTCAAAGCCAGAATTTGTTAGAAGTTCAGAAGACCAGATTATATTTTCTGATCCTTGCTCCCAACTTGTATTATCTTCGCTCCATCTGTAATATAAAGTAATACTATCTAATCCAGAATCACCTGTTGCATTGATATTAAATGGCGACCATGTAATATTATATGGAGAAATAGCATCAACAAAGGTATTGATAACCTCAGTGGTAAAATGAAAGATAGATGAAGTATTGTATATACTGTCACTGACAGCAACCCTCCACCAATATGTAATACCATATGCATTTGCTTGGTTATAGGTCCAGCTTACAGTAGAATTTGCAGTAACACTGGTATCTGTTTGTCTTAATACCCATCCACCTGTAGTATTTTCATACCAATATACTGTAAGTGTATCACCGTCTGGATCATTTACCAATATTTGACATGTAGGTTGTAATTCGATATCAGTTACACCATTTGGAGAAGGATTTATGAGATTTATTACTGGTGGATAATTCTCAATTGGTATTCCTAAATAGCAAATTGCATCAGCAGTAAAAGGTGCTGTTTCATCTGGGGAATCAGATTTCTTTCCTATGCTATAAAACTCATAATAACCGAGTCCATTTGGAAAATCAAAATCCCAACTCCATGGGTAATCTAAATCAGGATTTGTATTATCGTTCCATTTTTGCCAGTTTGTACCATTACCCGCTCCTGTGTAGTTAATGTAGATATTATCCCAAAGCCGTCCGTCAGTGGAATAAACATAGTTGTCATATTGCTGGAATTTTATTGCAAAACTACTATTCACATCTTGATTGAAATTAGGATGACTGCTAATATTATAGGTAAAATGCGTCCATTGACCATTAGCATTTAAAGTAGCTGCATCTATTATTTCATACCAAGTCGTTCCATCATTTGTAAAAGATACTGCATCAGCATCATAATGGCCGCTCCAGCTGGCTGGTGCATCAGTTTCTTCATCACTTGCATCGTATTGCCAAAAGTCAATGTTTATATCCTTTGCTCCAGTAAAATCATACACGGTATATAATTCGTTAAGGTTATAATTTCCACTTGTAGTTACTGCCATAAGCCAAGAATATGTCCCAGCAACAGAATTTAAATTAGTAATCTCATTCTGTGCATATAGTGTACTACTATATGTGTTCCATAGATCTGTATTCAATGAACCTGATTCAAATCCATCAAAAATCGACATTTGACCGCCCCAACTAGCATTATCATCACTCCATCGATAGTATAAAGTTACATTGTCTACTGGTGTTGTATTGGTAGCAGTAATAGATAAGGGTGACATGCTGACATTGTATGGGGAAATTGTATCCACCATTGTTGCCAATGGTTCTGTTGTAAAATAAAATATAGCAGATATAGTATCGATACCGTCTGTTAACGTTACTCTCCACCAATATGTACTATCATATGAATCTGCTTCAGTGTATATCCAGCTAATTGTAGAGTTAGCAGGAACACTGTTATTAGTCTGTGCAAGTACCCAATCTCCTGTCGTATATTCGTACCAATATACATCAAGTAACTCACCATCAACATCATTTGTATCTATCTGACAGGTTGGTTGAACGTTTATATTGATTGATTCATTAAGTGGATATATTAAGTTAATTTTTGGCTCATTGTTTGTTTTAGCATTTGCAGTATCATAATTATCTGAATATTGTTGAAGTGTAGGATTAGTCCATTCAGCAAGACTCCAAGCTTGATAGTAATAAATTGTTCCCTCGGTAAGTCCAGTATCCTCGTATGATGTCCCTGGACCATTATAAATATTAGTTCCTTGACCTCTTGACCAAGTTGTAACAGTATTTCTTTCTATATATGTGTTATTTGCTCCTACTCCTTTTGACCACGTGAGATAAATAATGTCGCTGTTATTTGCTTGTGCAATAAAATTTGTAGGCGGCTCAGGTTTTGTGAGAAATACCATGTCATCACCGGTATCAGAACCCATAGAGTTTTCAGCATAAGCTCTGTAGTGGTAAAGTTGCCCATTTGTCAGACCTGATATACCCTCAGAGAACTCTTGATTAGTAGATACAATTTGACCTGGTGTTGATGTTCCATAAGCTGCGGTTGTACCATAATCAAATCTAATTATACAGGTTAATCCACCATCATCTATAAGATATCCCCAAAGAGTTGCACTTGTTTCTTCAACATTAGTTGATGCATTGGTAACTACAGTGGGGGGGATATAATAAAGAGTAGTAAAATAATAAATTGAACTTGAGTTTGTATCCCATCCATCGTTGACAGATACATACCACCAATATGTTGTATAATAATTACTAAAATTACTATTAATTTGACTGTATGTCCCATTTCCAACATCTACATTGCTTGCAAAGATTTGCCATGTTCCACTACTATTACTATACCAATTAATGGTCATTAGATCTCCGTCAGGATCGTTTACAGAAATATCTAATTGTGGAATAAGTTCGACTTCAGTGCTACCAGAACTTGGATTTTCATTAAAAATTTCTGCTTCTCTGTTGAATATGCATTGTGCATCAGCCTCTAGTGGAGGTGTTTCATCAGCTTCCCCAGTTTTTTTCCCTATACTATAAAATTCATAGTAGCCACTGCCATGTGGGAAATTGAATTCCCAACTCCAGGGATAACTTGTGTCTGGATTGTTTACATTATTCCAAACACTCCAATTAACACCATAATTATCAGTTGAATTCCAAGAATGAAGCATTATAACATCAATATCCCAATCATCCATAATAGTGTCATCAGCCAATGTTGCTCCAGTCAGCTTAATTGTATATGTTGAGGAAGTAAGACCAAGGGCAGTTAGATTTGTCCATCCTGTATCTGTTATTGAGCCTAATGAATACCAAGAAGAACCTGTCCAATATTTCACTTTTAAATTTTCTGAAGTAACAGTTTGTGAACTAATATAGAAACAGACCTCCTCATTTTCATTATTATAAGTTGCCGATGTCCATTGATATTCGAGATCTAATCCACCAATTGCTTCAGCCCATTCAATTACCTCCCATGAAAAATTTGTTGGATTTGCGCCCCAATTATCTCTATCAGCAATAACTCCATTATTATTTGTATTAATAATTACTTTTACTTGTGAGCCTGAATTATCTGAACTTCCTGTGCCTGGAGGTCCTCCTGCAGAACTTGCGTGGTATCTAATAGGTGACCAAGCCATTGAAAAATCAAACGGCAAAGTAACTAACGGTAATAGTATCAGAAGCTGCGTTTCTTATAGCTCTTACTGAGGTTGAACTTTGTAAATCAACTCGACAAGTTCCTGATATAACATCGTCATCGGCTTGTGTTGTTTCCATAGAGGCAATTGTGAAGGTTTTTGCCATATTGACAGAATTTATTGAATCAGTTGCAGTAGTATCGGAGGCTGTAAGACTTATTGTTCCAGATTGAACATCCCAATTTGAACCTGTATCCTCAATAACGTACCAGTGGCCAGAAAATTCTCCATCTGCAGTGGCTGCCCTATTAAGCCTTAAAACAGTATCTGAACTAAAATAGCTTCTTACTGCTGCAGAATCATGGGCGTCAACTTGTCCACCGCTACGTTGATAATAGAATAATGCAAAGGCTTTTGTTTGATCAACAGATGCAATAGTAACATCTGTCCCGGTTCCAGTTATAGATGAAACGCTTCCCTGTTGTACATTTATATCTGAACTAAATTCTACAACATAAACAGTTATTACACTATCATCTAGACCTGAAGTTCTTGTAACTCTTACAGCAGCAGTTCCAGAATTATCCCAAATTTCTACATCAACACAATTTGCTGTATAATCATCTGAATTTGCATTACTGGTAACAGAATCTCTTTGACGGGTCGCAAAGGGAACACATTGGGTATAATCTTGACCCTTGGTAAGATCATTTGTCGATGTCGTTGTTCCAGATAAAGTGAAATCTACTCTCTCAACTGATACAACACAGCCAACAGAACCTCCTGAATTGTTCTCCTGAATATTCATATAATCAAAATCAGGGAATATATCTTGAGCGTTTGGAAAATTGGTTTCATTTCCTATATCTGGACTATTATCGATATTGGATGTATTGCTGTCAACAGGGTCATATATTTCATCCCATGTAGCATTGTCGTTACTCCATCGATAATACAAGGTTACATTATCTAAATCACTTGGTCCTGTTGCTGTAATACTTAAAGGTGTAGATGATACATTATAGGGAGAAATCTTATCAACCGACGTGTTAAAAGAATTTAAAGGTGAAATTAGTTCGTTATTAGAAGATATCTCATCAACTGAAGGATTGATAGATTCAGTAGGAAAATCCCATATAGGACCTTCGGTTGAACTACCTTGGTTATCCCATGAAATAATCTTCCAATAATATGTTGTCGCACTTTTCAATATCCCAGGATCATATGTTGTATCAGACTGTTTGGTTACCACCTTTGGTGGTGGGCTGTAATCTCCAAAGTAAACATCATATAATACATCATCACCATCTGGATCTCCTCCAGTCCAACTCAAATCAATATCAATGGATACATCTATAGCTCCATTATTTGGAACTGGATTACTTGGTTCATATGGCGGATTATTTTGAAATGTTTCATTTAATACAGCTTTTGGTCTAATATTTTGTAATAAATTATTTGATACAACCTGTGGTATGAAGGCAATTAATAGCATTATTATTATTCCTATTGCAGCTAATTTTGCATTTCTTTTTTTTCCGGAAATAATATCTCCCCCACTATTATTATTTTTAATTATATAATATAGATTTCATGTATTATTGAGGATATACTTATAGTTAACGAATGTTAACGTTTTTATTCGTTATTATTATTTTGAAAGGTTTATATAATTTTCTATATGCATTTACTCCTTATACCTTACCATAATTTTTTTTTGTTAAAATTGCATCAGAAGTGATTGATATTATTCGAAAAAAGTTGGCCAAAAATTGAGGATATATTAAATGCTAATAAAACTGGAAAAAATCATAATCTTTGTAAACAGATATCCCAAATCTGAAGCAGTGGACTTTTCATATTTATATTAATAAGAGAGGTTACTAGAATTTAAAAGAACCTATAAAAGTAGTAAATTTCTGAAAATGAATTTTATGATGGAAAACAGGCTTTAATAGAATCTGTTCTAGAATTGAAGAGTATTGAAAAAAATAAAAAGGGACTTGGTAGATATTAAATTCAAGTAACAGGTTTTAACATGATTTAGAGTAAAATATTGGTCTTGTGGTAAGTATTTTTTCTAATAATGGAAACCTATGCATTATTCTTACTATAAACATAATTTTTATTGAACCCATGGTTGTTCTGCTGTTTAGCACAAAAACATACATTTTTCCCAAGTCGCTTCTGGCATTATATATGTCTTTTGATTTGACTTGAATTTCATAAAGTCTTGTTGCTGGTGGCCAAGAATGGTTTCTTGTTATATTTTCACCTGATTTATATGGGCCAGTCCAATCTTCATATGAACCATCTCCCCAATCTATGAAATAGAATATATCATCTCCATCTGGATCAGTAGTTACAATGTCATAATCATAATCTCTATTTGGTACATGTATACCACGGACTCCGCTTACAGTTGGTTTATCTGGTTCTCTATTTATTTTTTCTTCTGTTGTAAAGTTCCACATTGGACCTATTGTAAAAGAATCAAATTCATCCCATGCTATTATTTGCCAGAAATAAGTAGTTTCATATTGAAGACCCCCTGGAGGATCATATGTTGTTTGTGTTTGGTTATTTACTATTAAAGGAGGTTTACTTGTTTTACCAAAGTATACATCATAGGTTACTAGATCCCCATCAGGGTCACCTCCAGTCCAATTTAAAATTGTGTCGATGCTTATATTAGTATCTCCATCTTGAGGATATGGATTACTTGGTTCATATGGCGGATTATTTTGAAATGATTCAAATGATATGACCTGTGGTAAAAAGGCAATTAATAGCATTATTATCCCTATTGCAGCAAATTTTGCAATTCTTCTTTTTATTGAAATAATATTTCCCCCATCTATTATTAATTTAAAATTTAAACCAACTCATTTTATGTATTATATTTGATATACAAATAATTGATGATTATAAAATTTATAAAAATCTACAAATATTAAATTTATAATAATTTCTCTCTAGACTACCGTTACTTTTTATACCGAACCGTAATTCCTTTATGCTAAGATTGCATCAAAAAAAAGTGATTAAGTATGGTAAAAACCAAATGGACTAAAATACAAGATATCCTACAGGGTCATAAAACTGGTAAAAATGTCAATCTTCGTGGATGGATATATAGAACTCGGAGTAGTGGAAACATTGTTTTTATGGTTGTTAGAGATGCTACAGGTATTCTGCAGGCAACTGTAAAAAAGGGGAATCTTTCTGATAGTGAATTTTTTGATGCAAAAAAAGCTTTAATTGAATCTTCTCTGGAATTAAAAGGTATTGTTAAAGAAGATAAGCGTGCACCTAGTGGATATGAACTACAAGTAACAGGTCTTAATATTATTAATTTTGCAGAACCTTTTCCAATTGTAAAGGATCAAAGTCCTGAATTTTTACTTGATCAAAGACATCTTTGGATTCGATCACAACATCTTACTTCTATTCTTAAGGTAAGATCTACTATTGTTGGCGCCATACATAATTTTTTTAGAAAACGTGGCTACTATGAGTTTGATGCTCCCATTCTACAACCAAACCAATGTGAAGGTGGATCGACTTTATTTGAAGTTAAATATTATAAAAATAAAACCTTTTTATCTCAATCTTGGCAGCTTTATGCTGAAGCTGCTATTTTTTCTCTTGAGAAAATCTATAACATGGGTCCGACATTTAGGGCTGAAAGATCAAAAACATCACGCCATCTATCTGAGTTCTGGATGGCTGAAATGGAAGTTGCATGGGCAGATCTGCATGATGTGACAGAGATTGCAAAAGAAGAAGTCAAATACATTATAAAAGAAACCTTAAAACAAAATAAACATGAACTTGAAATACTCGGACAAGATATTAAAAAATTAGAAAAAATTGCTAAATCCAAATTTCCTACAATTACCTACACCGAGGCAATCGATATTTTGAAAAAACACATGGGCATTGAATGGGGTAAAGACCTTAGAACCCTTGAGGAAAACAAACTGATAGAGCATTTTGAAACACCTGTTGTTGTAACTAACTATCCTCTTGAAATAATGGCATTCTACAAACCAGAGGATCCAAAAGATCAAAAAACTGCTCTTTGTTTTGATATGATTGCCCCTGAAGGATATGGTGAGATTGTTGGAGGATCTCAAAGAAGTCTTAATATTAAAGATATGACTAAAAGACTAAAAGAAACAGGTGAAAGCATCAAAAATTACCAATGGTATTTTGATCTAAGAAAATATGGTTCTATACCTCATGCAGGTTACGGTCTTGGTGTTGAAAGAGTTGTTGCATGGATTTGTGGTATTGATAATATTAAGGATGCTATACCGTTCCCACGAACTGTTATACGATTTAGACCCTAGGTGGTAAATATCATGAAATTAAATGTACGTGTTATTATTTCTGGAAGAGTTCAAGGAGTTTGGTTTAGAGCCAATACAAAACAGCAAGCCGAGCAGCTAGGTCTAACAGGCTGGGTTAGAAATACATCAAATGGGTGCGTTGAAGCAGTATTTGAAGGTGAAGAAAATCTGGTAAAGGAAATGATTGAATGGTGCCATAAGGGGCCATCTCTGGCAAAGGTTGAAAAAGTTGATGTAAAAAATCAAAATCCAACAGATGGTTTTGATGGTTTTTCTATAAGATATTAAAGAAATCTCTTGAACGATTCAATCATATCGTCGTTTCTATCAATTAGAATTATTTCTTCATATTTGTCTTGGAATTTTTTTGCCAATGCTGTAATGGCTTTAGCAGCTTTATCTACTGGAACACCTCCAACACCAGTACCCATCCCAGGTATACTAATAGTTTTTAGGTTTAATTTGATACCAGTTTCTAATGCTGCTTTTGTAGCAAGTTTTACATTTTCAACATCTATTTTCATTGCTGGTCGTTTCATTGTAGGTGCATGTATTACATATCTACAAGGAAGTGCCCCGGCTGTTGTTGCAACAGCTTTACCAACAACAATTGGTGCTTTAGATATGGCTTCTTTTTCGATTTCTATACCACCAACACGTTTTATAGCACCTGCAACTCCTCCGCCCATGTAACCATAGGAATTTGCAGGATTTACTATTGCATCACAGACTATCTGGGTAAGATCTCCTTTTTTAACAACAATGGTCATTATTTTTCTTCTCTCTTCTTTTCCTTCTTTTTTAATTTTTCTTCTTCCTTCTTTTTTTTCTCTTCTGCCTTTTCTTCAAGATGTTGTCTTTCTCTTACTGTTAGTCCCTTTAATGTCTGAACACGTGCTCTCAATGCTTTGATTTTATCATAAATCTTTCTTTTTTCAATATTCATTTTTGCTTTTGTAATCTTTTTACTTTCAAATTTTTCTTGAAGCTGTGCAATTTTTGCTTCTTCTTTTTCTATCTGTTTTTCTAGCTTTGCAATATTTTTATTCAATCGGTCCAGGAAAGCCATGTTTTTTACCCCATTTTTTTCCTTTGTGCATCAAGGGTATTATTATCTTTTTCTAAATATTGGTATCGCATTATATTTTTATACCATACCCTTATTGTTGACAACAAAAGATATATATTTCCATACATTTTTGGATATAGTTATTTATATGGAACGAAAGTTACGTGAGATTAACGGATCTCTTGTTATCCAAATCCCAAAACAAGTTTGTGACCTTTATAACTTACGAAAAAATGATGCGCTTATTATTGAACCAATCGGAGTTGGAGAATTAAAACTTAGAAAAGTTACAAAATAATAAAGACAAAATCAAAACTATTGATATTTTTTTCCAAATAGGCTACCAAAGGAACGACAAATATATAATCCATACTTTTTTGGTACGTATGTATTTTATTTTTAATGTATCACTCTCATCAATATCAGCAGTTTTTCCAACAATGGGAAACGTTCCATTGAAACCATCGTGAATGAATCATAACTATGTTTCCATGAATGTTAAAAAAAAGAAATAAAAGAAGAGTAGGATGGTTTTATTATTTAGGCTCAAGGGTAGCTACCAACTAGTATCCTGCTTACCCTATAACAATGATCTTTACCCTTAGGGGGTTTCGATGAATAGTGCATAAGGCAACAATTTTTTTTGTTATCATTTAGCAATTAGTGTATTATACTCAACCTACTCGTATTCAGTAACTAACTCATATTTCTTCAGTTATCTACGATCCTCAAGGTGATATAATCTGAATACGTTCATATGAAAATGAATATGGTCCAAAACAACCATAGGCTGGTGCGTCTTCACCAAATGGATCCTGGTCAGGGCTGTAAAATGATACGTATACGTCATATGATTCACTCGTGTCAGGGCTTGTCATCTTACTGCTTCCACTATAAGTGACATAATATACAATATCATAGGTTTCATTTATCGCATATGCAAGTAAAGTCCCATGGTACGTATTATGTCCTGTTCTAACAGATTCACCATGGATATCGGATAGAGTTACAGCATCTATAGGAACCCACCACAAATCGGGATCACTTGCTAAATATTCTCCATTTTGGGCATATCTGCCTCCGCCTTCCATACTTATGAGAGTTGTGGTACTAATATACGCTCCATCGCTCCTCATCCACGATCCTGCCGGATTATACCAACCCCAACCAGCAGCTCTTACTTCTCCAGCTGGAGAGACTGTTGTTAGTTTCATGGTCCCTGCAACTGTTATACCCGTAGCGACCAACAAAAGCATACATACAATAATTCCTATTGTTTTCTTTTTCATATTTATATCTCCATTTTTTCAACAAATTTGTTAACCCTGCGAGGTAGGGCACACAATGTTTGTTTCGCCTCGCTCGTTAATGTTAATGAATCTTAAACTAGATTTCCTCCAATATATTCAGCTTAATTTGCTATAGAATCCGCTCCAAAAAAACAAAGCAATTATAGCAAAACTATCCTTTTTAAAAAATCTTTTTTTCCTACTTTTCCTCCCCCAAAGTAAATATTTGGAATATAGGTTTGTAATATAATCTTTTAATTTAAATACTACTAAATTTTTAAATTACTATTTTTTTTAATAATATATCATAATTACTTTTTATTTATTTTTTTGTACGTATAAAAATTATATCGTTCTTATACACAATTTTAAAAATTCGATGATAAGGAATCATTGCTGATGTTGTTTGCATGAATGATTTCTCAAGGAACACAATATCTTTACCTGAAATAATTTTGGTATTATTTGGGGCACCTCTATGTACATACCAAATCTCAGCTAATTTTAGATCACAGTTTTCTTTCCACTTCAATTCATTTAAAATATCTCGAGGATTTGGCATATATATAAAATAATAATACATTATAAAATAAATCTGTCGTATTATTTGAAAAGTCTAGGTGAATTGAACACAAAAAATGTCATTTCTCCACTTGAAGAAGTATTTCCATCTTGATCTAATATCTTTGTTTCTATCTTTTGTTTCATAAATGAGTTTTCATTCCAATTCCACACGTATGGGGCTTTTGTAATTGTGTCTTTTAATTTACCATTAACATAAAATTCTGCTTTCTTTACTCGTTCATCATTTACATCAATTCTTAATGGACCAAAAACAAGAGGTTTAAAGAAAGGAATGATCTTTTTATTTTTGAAATAAACAAAACTTTCTAAGGCGATATAATTGAACCTTAGAAGTATATATAATACAGCTCCGGCACCTCCTATTAAACTTAATATTATTAAAGATAAATATTGCTCAATAAGACTTTTTTCAGGTATTGGAGGAGGTGTTGTATATGCATAGTAGAAATAGGTTACAGTGGTGATATCTTGACTGCCACCAAGTAATGCTTTGGCAGTAATCTTGAAAATATATATTCCGTCCTCTAGATATCCTGGAGGGGTATATGTAAATACTATTTTATCTGTTGATTTAATTTCAGATTTTACATCAAGAGTATCAAATGTTGCAGAGATAATTGTTACTGGTATATTATAGGTGATTGTAATGGTGGTTTGGTTTTCATTGATTATTCCACCATCATTTGGAAAAATTATTGGTGGTACTAAATCTGGATAAATATCTGAAAAAACGATTGTATAACTTGTGTCAGGATCATCTAGAATAAAGATTTTATTATCATTTCTCCAAATCATATCTGATGAAATTAATCTACTTCCAGCTATAACTGTTATTGTTGAATATGGATATTTATCATCTGTTTCTATACATATCCATTTAGCTTTATTAACAGTTATTGATACTGTTGCTGTCTCAGCTCCTTGGTCAATTTGAATATCATTTTGGCTAATTGAAACAGTTGTATGACTTATATTTACAATTTCATTTGTGGTAATATTCCACATAAATTCAGGTACGTTATCATCATCAATAGATAATGGAAAAACGATATTTCCACTTATGTTTATATTACCTGTTTTAACTGCTTTTAGCACATTATTTGGATCAATAAATCTATCTACAATTGAATCTCCATCGGTATCATAACTATAAAATATTTTAGGAAGTTCTACATCGAAAAATTCTTCAATTTTATTAATTAATGAAATATCTGTTTCTATAATAGTTGAATCATTAATTAGTACATATGTAGTAGCTACACCTTTATTTCCATCATCATCAGTTACTGTTAATGTAATTGTGTAGTTACCATTGCTTGTATATATGTGACTTGTTGTTTTACCTGAGCCTCTCGTTCCATCACCAAAGTCCCAAGTATATTGATTTATATTTCCATCTAAATCAAAGCTTTGCTCTGCTGAAAAGTTAATTCCGATTGCAATAATTCCTGTATAAGGACCACTAGCATTGGCAAATGGATTTTTGGTATTGTTTTGATTCCCCATAGAATCTGTTGCATAAATGATGCAATAAACTCTATCTGTTGATTCTCTTAGTAAAATATCTTTTTCATAGAAATTATTTCCTTTTTTGTCCATTGTAATAATAATATGCTCACTTTCTGCATGCCAATACTCAATAGTTACATCTTGGACATTTACATTATCTGTGATTGTTGCATTAAATGTAAATTTATTCGGCATATTATCAGATGATGCACCATATTTATTTATGATAATATAAGGAGGTTCGTTATCTATTACTTTAACCTTTTTTTGATTTGTTGTTTTCGAGTTTCCCCATTTATCAACTGCATAAAAAACATATACTATATCTTCTGTACTATTATCTAATGTTACAGTTGTTTTAAAATTGTTTTGATAGTAATTAATAAGTGTATTGTTTCCTCCTTTATTTCTATGACTCCATTGTACTTTTACAATAAGACCAGAGGTACTACCTTCGTTATCTGTGACAGTTGCTTGAAATGTAAAAGTTTGTGATGGTGATCCTTTTGATGGTGTATTATCTATTATTGTTGGTGGTGTTCCTTTGTTTATATAAAAAGTGTTATTTGCTGAATATGCCCAATTCATTGGATCTTTTACTACGATGTGAAAATTATATGTACCAACAGGTGAGAATTGTTTGTTACAATAATAGTTGTTTCCATTTTTGTTTTGTGTTATTGATATGTTATTGATATCTCCATAAGGATCTATGTAATTGAGATAGACTTCCTTTATTTCA
>SMTZ1_10009509_pt1 | contig 13601 bp, 7 predicted proteins | sample DeeMarSWOR136_30_FD_25667 | JGI IMG/M metagenome (IMG submission 25667) | reverse complement strand
TGCGGTGTATCCGTTCATGTTTGTGGGTGTGATCCTCGGCATCATTTGGGGCGTGTGGCTGGGGGTGGTGCTGTTGCGAAGCAAGGCTTGACGCAGAACGAATACGGCAGCCCAAGCTTTAAAGCGAAAACGGGGCTCTTATATAGGATAGAGGATAGGGGACGTTGTTGACTGAGTTGACTTACTCTGTAAGAACTTTTGGGGTCAGACTTGAAAATTGCGTTTAGCTCTTTTCAGGAGACGTCGCTGTCATCCATAAAAAAGTTGACCTATTATTTGGTTATTGAGTTATTGGATCCATTGGGCTATTGAGTCCCGGAGCAGAAAGATGAAAGCTCAATACCTTTTTCTCCCCATTATTTGTTTCCCCTTATTTTCCCCTTCCGCCCTCCTAAAATATTTTGGCAGATAAGATAAATTAGTTCTTCCTTGTAATATTGATTTTCATTTTTGTTCCACAGTACAACCTTTCAAGCGATAATTGACAATTCTTGCAATTCGGAATTCTTGTTGACATTTTCAATGAAAATTACTAGATTCTCATCAGACTACAGGATTGCCAAAAACTAATCTTCCAGCCCAACCTCAATCTTTTGGAGTAATTGATGAAAAGGGGTTTCGAAAAAATCCCACGATGAGGCCTCCAGGACCCTTGAAGAGCCTCTGGGGGCTTTATTCCCTCTTGATTCCCTGCGTAATACACTCACCATCAATTGAATAAAGGGGGGCAATCTGATGAATACTAAAAGGACTATTTCTTTTGCAATGATCCTTATGGTGGCAATCCTTGTTCTCCCTGTCTTAGGAGCGAGCGCAAAGGAGGAGGGTTCTTCTGCCATCCCTAAATCAGAGGTCCTCTCAAAGGTATCTAAGGTTCAAATTCCTTTTATTCCCAACAAAGGACAGATGGACAAGAGAGTGAAGTTCTATGCCCGGAGCTTTGGCGGGACAGTCTTTGTGACAGAGGTGGGGGAGATATTCTATTCTCTTCCCAAGAGGGAGGAGGAGGGAAAGATGCTCGGGGGATGGGTTCTCAAGGAGGAGCTATTGGGTGGGAAGATAAAAGAAGTGAAAGCGGAAGACGAAGCGATTACAAAGGTGAGCTACTTTATAGGGAATGACACCTCCAGGTGGAGAAGTGACATTCCTACTTATGGACTTGTGAGTCTCGGAGAGGTCTACAGGGGTATAGATGTTAAACTTAGGGCGTATGGGGGGAGCGTGGAGAAACTGTTTTATGTGAGGGCAGGGGTTGAGCCTGGGGGGATCAGGTTGAGGTTAAGCGGGGCTGAGTCGTTGGGGGTGAATGGAGAGGGAGAGCTTGAGGTGAGGATGGGGTTGGGGGAGGTTAAGTTTTCGAGGCCGGTGGCCTATCAGGAGGTAGAGGGAGAGAGGAGGTATGTTGAGGTATCGTATCAAGTGGAGGGGAGGGATTATGGTTTTAAATTGGGGAACTATGAGAGGGGAAGAGAGCTTGTCATTGATCCGCTTCTTCAATCCACTTACCTGGGCGGGAGTGGTAACGATCAGGCTTATTCCATTGCCGTAGACTCTAGTGGGAGCGTCTATGTGGCAGGTTATACCGGCTCCACCAACTTCCCCGGTACCACAGGGGGCGCTCAACCTTCCAGGAGTGGAAGTGCTGACGCCTTTGTATCCAGACTCAATCCGACCCTGACAACGATTCTTCAATCCACCTACCTGGGCGGAAGTAGTACCGATCGGGCTAATTCCATTGCCATAAACTCTGGTGGAAACGTCTATGTGGCAGGTAATACGTCCTCCACCGACTTCCCTGGCACCACAGGGGGGGCTCAACCTTCCTACGGTGGAGGTGGAGATGCCTTTGTAACCAAACTGAATCCGACCCTGACAACGATTCTGCAATCCAGTTATGTGGGCGGGAGTGATGGCGATTCCGCTTATTCCATTGCCATAGACTCTGGTGGGAACGTCTATGTGGGAGGTAATACCTACTCCACCAACTTCCCTGGTACCACGGGGGGCGCTCAACCTTCCTACGGTGGAGGTTATGATGCCTTTGTATCCAAACTCAATCCCACCCTGACCACCATTGTCCAATCCACCTACCTGGGCGGAAGTAGTACCGATTACGCTTATTCCATTGCTATAGATTCTGGTGGGAACGTCTATGTGGTAGGTGAGACCTACTCCACCAACTTCCCTGGGACCACAGGGGGGGCTCAACCTTCCTATGGTGGAAATTGTGACGCCTTTGTAACCAAACTCAATCCGACCCTGACCAGTATTGTCCAGTCCACCTACCTGGGCGGGAGTAGTACCGATTACGCTTATTCCATTGCCATAGACTCTGGTGGGATCGTCTATGTGGGAGGTCAGACCTACTCCACTGACTTCTCTGGCACTACAGGAGGTGCTCAGTCTTCCCACGGTGGAAATTATGACGCCTTTGTGGCGAAGCTCAATCCGACCCTGACCAGCATTATCCAGTCCACCTACCTGGGCGGGAGCAGTACCGATTACGCTTATTCTATTGCCATAGGCTCTGGTGGGAGCGTCTATGTGGGAGGTTGGACCCTCTCCACCAACTTCCCTGGTGCCGCAGGTGGTGCTCAACCTTCCAACAGTGGAAGTTATGATGCTTTTGTAACCAAGCTCAATCCGACCTTGACCATTCTTCTTCAATCCACCTACCTGGGCGGGAGTAGTACCGATTACGCTTATTCCATTGCCATAGACTCAGGTGGGAACGTCTATGTGGCAGGTTATACTCTCTCCACCAACTTCCCTGGTACTGTAGGTGGTGCTCAACCTTCTTATGGTGGTGGAAGTTATGATGCCCTTGTGGCTAAGTTTGACTCAAGCCTCGCTCTTCCTCCGGGCGCAGCCACCCTCGTATCACCCTCAGGGACCATCACTGACATCACCCCTCGCTATACCTGGAACGCTGTGCCTGGAGCAAGATCCTATTACCTATGGGTCAATGATTCTAAAGGCAATAGGATTAATCAGTGGTACACAGCCGAGCAGGCAGGCTGCCCGGCTGGCACAGGCCAATGCACCCTGAACCCATCGGTTGAACTTTCACCCGGCTTAGGCCAATGGTGGATACGGACACGAAACGGCGCAGGCGATGGACCCTGGAGCGTTGGCATGAATTTTAGCGTCAACATTGCTCTCCCTGGCGTGGCGACCCTTGTGTCGCCTTCTGGGTCGATTTCTTCGACCACACCTACTTTTAGGTGGGATGAGGTCCCCGGGGCGTTGTGGTATCACTTATACGTTAATGATTCTACAGGCAATAAGATTAATCAGTGGTACCGGGATGAGGAGGCAGGCTGTCCTCCGGGAACAGGTCACTGCACGGTGAGCCCTTCGGTTGAACTCGCACTCGGCTCAGGCCAATGGTGGGTACGGGCCTGGAACGGTGCAGGCTATGGAGACTGGAGTCTCCCTGGCATGAGCTTTAGTGTGGATGTTTCTCCTCCTGGGCAGGCCACGCTTTTGTCGCCTTCCGGGACGATTACAGACACCACGCCCGGTGGCGGGGGCGACGTGGTATCACTTATACGTCAATGATTCCACCGGCAATAGAATCAACCAGTGGTACAAAGCGATGGATCTTCATTGTCCTCGGAGTCCGGCTCTTTGCAGGATCACATTGGATAGGGTTTTGGCTTTCGGGAATGGTCAATGGTGGGTACGGACCGGGAACGCCGCAGGCTATGGAGACTGGAGCAGTGGAATGGCATTTACGGTGAGTCCATGAGGAGGACTTGAACGAATCGACAGATAAAATAGAATTTACGAAGGGCGAGAGGCAATCTCTCGCCCTTTCAATATGGCACCTTTCTAACGCTAATCGTTATCTCTCAGAGCAATCTTTGACTGCACCTTTGTAGGTAGACTAAACAGCTCCTTTCTTCCTGAAATGTTGATCTTACAGTTTTGTTCTTCCATACAACATTTCAAATAGAAATCGGTAAGATAAAGTACACATCTTGATAACAAGACATAGAAAATAATTGTCAGCTAGAAACGGATTGACTCGAGAACTCAGAAGGAATATATTTTGGGTGATTAATCGTTCCATTGTACGGAGGTAAGTTTATGGGAAAAAGAATTAAATGGATTGTTCTTGGGTCGCTGCTTTTGGCTATTTTTGTGCTTACCTTTATGAAAACACCCGAAGCAATTACAAGCATGTTAGAAAATATCTCAAAAGAAGTAAAAAGCTATTCAGCTTTTGTACACATCTTGTTTTTAGCGGTTATTGGGCTAGGATTACTTGCTAAGAAGATGAGAAATAGTGTGTTCTCTTTATTCATTGCTTTTCTCTGCCTTTCTGCAACAATCATTTCGGTAAAGTATGTGGTAATACCGAATATCATTATTTTCGCGATGTTCTTAGTACTCATAATTCATGCCTACCTTACAAAGAACCTAAACTTTGATCTAAAGAATATTGGAGCGGTCAATTTATTTTTCGGTATTATTGGGCTGGTATTTGGTTTTTGGTATCTGCATTGGGTCGAAAGTCCAATTTGGTTGAATGCATTGTTATATTCACCCTTGGGGGCTGTAAACTGTCCTACAATGGTAGCCATTTGTGGTTTTCTTTGTCTGAGTCAAAAACCAAGATCAGCTATACTGGAGGCGGCTGTTTCTCTGATAACACTATATTTTGGCTTTTTCGGTATTTTCAGGCTGGGGGCTTATGTTGACGTCGCACTGATAATTTGCGCTCTATTCTTAATAGTGAGATTAGGCTCTTATTCAACTCACGAACATACTCTTGAAGAAGGAAAGGAGGGGATTGAATCGAAGCTATAGGAAGAATCCTATGCCAATAGGACATAACCTGCGGGTGCGAGGAACTGCGCAAAGCCCAAACATTATCTCTATTTCTAATCGTAACCCTTAACTTTCTTCTCTATGAAAATCGTTTAGTAGTAGGTGAGATCCGCAACCCCCATTCTGACCTCTTCCTTCCTGAAACTTCCCATTCCCTAATTTCTGAAAAAGGCGTATATTAAAACTACAAATGAATAAGGCGGCCATACATCAACTCCTATGAGAAATTCATTCTGCAATTAACTCGGTTCTATATAATTTTGTTTAAAACAATTTTCTCCGAGGAAATAGCCTTATATTCAACCTTTTTTGAACCGAAGAAAGCTCCTATTCGCTTAATATATATAACAAAACTATAGAGGTAGCTAAAAAGTTGGATGTATAAAGAATTGGGATGAAGCGTCATAAAAAATATTTTTTCCTTGCGTCTGTGGTTATTCTGGTTGTCATCCTCGGGATTGGGCTGTATTATGCCTGGTCTCTGGCTCAGATAGGGGCGGCTGTAAAGGCCAAGATACTATGTTCCAGCTGTTTTGTGTCTAAACGTAGTCCGGAATCAATTCTAAATACAGATTTGGTTGCCGATGATTTGCCTCTATTACGTTATTTCGATGTACAGGTAGACAGGGCCTCACAGGTGGTATCAGCAAGTTTGTGGGGTGTGGTAAGTCGAAAGGCCGTTTATCGTCCAGGTCTAGGATGTACGTTAATTTATGAAGATTCTAAGGTCACTCCGCCTGTGCCACACAAGAAAGGATCCCAGCAAGCCCACCTGATGTCCCAACAATGGGCAGGGGAGATGCCTCGCCAGGCGACACTTAAACATGTTGATAAAGGCCGTTTGAACTCAACCGTAGAGTGGGCCTTTTCCGAGCCGGACTCTCAACGTCTACGCCGCACGCGTGCAGTCGTGATAGTACAAAACGGCCGAATCATCGCGGAACGATACGCTGAAGGCTTCAATAAGGAGACACCGCTTCTTGGTTGGTCCATGACAAAGAGTGTCACCAATGCCCTCGTCGGTATCCTTGTTCGAGCAGGAAAGCTGTCACTTGATGAACCTGTGCCTGTCCCTGAGTGGCAGAAACCTGGAGATTCAAGAAAGAAGATTACACTTAATCACCTCCTCCATATGAGCAGTGGCCTGGAATTTGAGGAAGAACGTTATGGTCCATGGGATGACGTAACTTACATGTTACTCAGGGTTCCGGACATGGCGGCATTTGCAGCAAAGAAAAAGCTTGCGGCAGAACCCGGAACCAAGTGGCACTACTCCAGTGGTAACACGAATATCATTTGTCGAATCATTCGACGAGTCGTTAATGAGGCTCACTATACTGCCTTTCCACGACGTGAGCTATTTGAGCCAATGGGCATGTTGAGTGCCGTCATCGAGCCGGATGCCTCAGGCACGTTTGTCGGTTCATCGTTTATGTATGCAACCGCGCGGGATTGGGCGAAATTTGGTCAACTCTATCTTCATAACGGTACATGGGCAGGTCGGCGCATTCTGCCCGAAGGATGGGTCAAGTACACGACAACACCTGCATCAGAGTCGGCGAGCAAAGACTACGGCGCCCATTTCTGGCTCAAGATACCAAAACCATTCCGAAGCAATAAGGGCAAGGATACTTTACCTGATGATGTCTTTCACGCTGTCGGTATCGAAGGACAGTTTCTTACAATAATTCCATCCCGAAGCTTAGTGGTCGTGCGGCTTGGTCTTACTCGATTGCCGCATGTTTGGGAACATGATGAGTTTATCAAGATGATTTTGGAGGCGGTCAAGGAATAATATTCTATTACCGGCGAATCAAACAAAGGGTCACAAACAAAGGGTCACAAACAAAGGGTCAGGGCTTGGATATTGGCCTTTGACATGAAAGGATTTTCCACCCTCACCCTAGCCCTCTCCCGTTGAAGGGAGAGGGGAAATTGGGGGTTAGAAGAAGACGCTATAGTGAGCATCAGGGTCGTATGTCTCAGGAGGCTTCTTATCTTTCTCCTTCAGCTTAGCGTGGGCTGCTGCGAGACGGGCAATGGGGAGGCGAAACACAGAGCAGCTCACATAAGAGATTCCAATGGTGTGACAGAATTCGACCGAATCTGGATGCCCACCATGTTCTCCACAGATTCCAATCTTTAGATCAGGCTTCGTCTTTCTTCCCCATTCGATCGCGATCATCATCAATCTTCCCACGCCTTTGACATCTAATACTTCAAAAGGATTGTCCTGAAGGATCTTTCGCTCATTGTAGAGGGGAAGGAATTTGTTTTCCGCATCTTCCCGTGAGAAGGAAAAAGTGGCCTGAGTGAGATCATTGGTTCCAAAGGAAAAGAAATCGGCCACCTCTGCCAGTCTCCCGGCCCTCATGCAGGCTCGGACCACTTCAATCATCGTTCCAAATTTAAAGGGGATCTGAATTTTGTATTGGGTTTCCACCTCTTTTTGGATCTTCCTGACCAGCTGATAAACCCATTTTAACTCCTGAGCCGTGCAGACCTGTGGGACCATGATTTCGGGCTGAATCTCAACACCTTCTTTTATCAACTCGGCAGCAGCTTCTAGAACCGCCTGGATCTGCATCCTGTAGATCTCGGGATAGGTGATTCCCAACCTCACCCCACGGTGGCCGAGCATGGGGTTCACCTCCATCATTTCCTTAACTTTTCTTAGGGTCTCCCTTTGTTTACGGATCAGTTTCTTATCCAGTTTGCGCTCTCTGATTTCCACGATATCCGCCACCATGTCATCGAGGAGTTTAAGAGATTCTCTAAATTCGGGATCAAGAAATTTCATGGCCTCAGAAACGTTCCCGATCGACGAGAGGGCCGATTCCACCTCCTTCAAATTTCTGAGTTCCGAAGCCAATTCTTCTGCAGAGGGCAAAAATTCATGAAGAGGAGGATCAAGGAGACGGATGGTGACGGGCAACCCCGCCATTGCTTTGAAAATCTTCTTGAAATCAGTCTTCTGTAAGGGAAGAAGTTTGGCAATAGCCTCTGCTCGCTTCTCTTTCGATCCGGCCAATATCATCTCCCGGACAATCGGAAGTCGGTCTACGGCATTGAACATCCTCTCGGTTCGACAGAGACCAATCCCCTCTGCCCCCAACTGTCTTGCCTTCGTTGCATCTTCGGGTGTATCCGCATTGGCCCGAACGCCCGTCGTCCTTATTTCATCAGCCCATTTCAGGAGTGTGAGGAGATCATCGCTGACTTCTGGGTCGACAGTGGGGATTTCTCCCTGAAAAACCTCACCTCTTGAACCATCGATCGTGATAAAGTCCCCTTCTTTGATGTGGATATTTCCAATGGAAGCCTCTCTGGTTTTCGGATCAATATGGAGGGCTTCACATCCTGAGACACAGGGCTTTCCCATTCCTCTCGCTACCACAGCGGCATGGGAGGTCTTTCCTCCTCGGCTTGTCAAAATTCCCTGGGCAGCAAAGAAGCCATGGATATCTTCTGGTTTCGTCTCCTCACGAACCAAGATGACCTTTTGGCCGAGTTTTCCCAGCCTCTCGGCCTCATCCGCATCGAAGACCGCTTTTCCAGAAGCAGCTCCTGGAGAAGCAGCAAGGCCGCTGGCAATCGGTTTTTCTTTGGCACTTGGATCGATCCGTTTGTGGAGGAGTTGCTCCAACTCCTGGGGCTTCAGTCTCAAGACGGCCTTTTCTTTGGAAATAAGTTTTTCAGCCACCATCTCTTTAGAGGTCTGGACAATGGCCTGAGCGTTCATTTTTCCATTTCGGGTCTGGAGGATGTAGAGCGTTCCCTTTTCCACCGTGAATTCGAAATCCTGGACCTCGTGAAAATGCCCTTCCAGGATTTTTCTTACCCGCTCCAGTTCCCGGTAGATTTTAGGCATCTCTTTCTTCATCTCCTGAATCGGTTTGGGAGTCCGGATCCCCGCCACCACATCTTCTCCTTGGGCATTGACCAGATATTCACCATAAAGAACATTCTCACCTGTGCCCGGATCTCGTGTGAAGGCCACGCCTGTGGCAGAATCGAAACCCATATTTCCAAAAACCATGCTACAGACATTAACGGCTGTGCCGTTGGCCATTTCAGGAGTGATTTTGAATTCCTTACGGTAGTCGATGGCTCTCTTACCCATCCAGGATTTGAAGACGGCTTCAATGGCAAGCTCCAGCTGAACCATCGGATCTTCAGGAAAGGAGGTTCCGGTTCTTTTTTTGACGAGCGCCAAATACTGTTTACAGACATCCTTAAGGCCATCCCCATCAAGATCGGTATCGTAAACGGCTCCTGCCTTTTCTTTTGTTCTGTTGAGGATTTGATCGAATTCTTGGTCATCCAGACCCAGGGCAATTTTCCCGAAGAGCTGGATAAATCGGCGATAGGCATCATAGGCAAACCGTCCATCAGAGGTGATCTGGATCAATCCTTCAATGGTCTTGTTATTCAGACCCAGATTGAGAATGGTATCCATCATCCCGGGCATCGAAAGGGCAGCCCCAGAGCGGACGGAGAAGAAAAGGGGATTGTTAGCCTTTCCAAATGTTTTGCCTGTTTTCTCTTCAACCTTCCTCAGGTTTGTCTTTACCTCTTCCATCAGGGCTTTGGGAAGTTTTTTCTTGTTTCCGTAATACTGGATGCAGGCCTCGGTGGTGACAATAAATCCCGGAGGGACGGGAAGGCCCATATGGGTCATTTCGGCCAACCCGGCCCCTTTTCCTCCAAGGAGTTTTTTATTGGACCCGTCGGCCTCTTCAAAGAGATAGACATATTTTGCAGTCTTCATGGGTCATCCTTTCCAACTTTGTCCTTCCCTCTCTACGAAATTAAGAAAAGATTGGGATTAATCAATTTATTTTATCATAATGATAAATTCGTGAGAAATCAATCTCCATTTTGGGTTTGAGGATGACATTCGGATATGCTTGACAAGGTGGGGGGGTTTGGATAAAAATAAAATAGTTTATGAAGGAATTCCCAGGAGGAGGCTATGGGAGATAAACCCTATATTCTTTGGTTTGACGAAATCGGGCTTGGTGATCTTCCACTTGTCGGGGGTAAGAACGCTTCCTTGGGAGAGATGCGTAGGGAGCTTACGAAATCAGGCGTAAATGTGCCCAATGGATTTGCCGTGACGGTGAATGCTTACCATTCTTTCCTGGAGGAGGCAATTGTTCATGATTGGCATGACACAAAGGAAAAACCCGATGTGAGAAAGAACATCCGGGACATCCTTTCTGGACTGGATGTGGAGGATGTGGAGAATCTTTCAGAAAGAGGAAGTCGAGTCCGAAGGCTCCTGTATAGCCTTGAGTTTCCAAGGGAAATCGTTGAGGAAATCGTCAAGGCCTATCGAAAATTATGCAAGGAGTATGGGGAGGATACGGATGTGGCGGTCCGAAGTAGTGCAACGGCGGAGGACCTGCCCACGGCGAGTTTCGCCGGTCAACAGGAAACTTTCCTCAACATTCGGGGAGAATATGCCCTGATTCAAGCCTGCAAACGATGTTTTGCCTCCCTCTTTACAAACCGGGCCATTTCCTACAGAGTTCATAAGGGATTCGATCACTTTGATGTAGCCCTTTCTATTGGCATTCAAAAGATGGTCCGATCCGATAAGGCCTGCTCTGGAGTGATGTTTACCATCGATACAGAATCGGGCTTCCCCCATGTCGTCTATATTACCGGCTCCTACGGACTGGGAGAGAACATTGTTCAGGGAGTCATCAATCCTGATGAATTCTATGTCTTCAAACCGTGCCTCCAGAAGAATTATAAACCCATTATTCAGAAAACTCTCGGGACCAAAGAGATAAAGATGATTTACATGGTGGAAGGTGAAGGGTTGACCAAAAATGTTCCCGTCTCTGCGCAGGAAAGATCGAAATTCATTCTGGATGATGAAGAGATTATCCAGCTAGCCCAGTGGGGAGTGAAGATCGAAGAGCACTATTCTGAAAAAGCAGGGACCAACATGCCTATGGATATTGAGTGGGCAAAGGATGGAATGACAGGGCAAATCTTTATCCTCCAGGCAAGACCGGAAACAGTAAAATCCCAGATAGAGGGGAATGTCTTAGAAACCTATGTTTTGAAAGAGAAAGGAAAAATTCTGGTTCGAGGGAGGAGCGTAGGAGAAAAGATTGGGGCAGGCCAGGTGAAAGTTCTTTCCAGCGTGAAAGAGATTGAAAAATTTAGGAAAGGCGAAATCTTAGTGACTCAAATGACAGACCCGGATTGGGAACCCATCATGAAGGTGGCCTCGGGTATCGTCACAGACCGTGGGGGGAGGACCTGCCACGCTGCCATTATCAGTAGGGAATTGGGTATCCCTTGTGTGGTAGGAACAGGGGATGGAAGTGAAATCCTAAAGGGTTATCAAAGTGCCACGGTCTGCTGCTCTGGGGGGGAGACCGGATTGGTTTATGAAGGAATCCTCGACTATGAGGTAAAGCGTATTGATATGGAACACCTCGAAAAGCCTCAGACAAAGATCATGATGAATGTAGGAGATCCAGATAATGCGTTCCATCTCTCCTTCATCCCTAATGATGGGGTGGGTCTGGCAAGGCTTGAGTTTATTATTAATAATTCTGTTCGAGTCCACCCGATGGCCCTTGTCCGGTTTGACGAATTAAGTGATGATCATGCCAAAAGGGAGATTGAACATTTAACAGCCGGATATGAAGACAAAAGGCTCTTCTTTATCGATCGGCTGGCTCAGGGGGTGGCGAAGATCGCTGCAGCCTTTTACCCTCATGACGTGATTGTTAGGATGAGCGACTTTAAGAGCAACGAGTATGCCAATCTTATAGGAGGAATTGAGTTTGAGCCCGTAGAAGACAACCCCATGATTGGCTTCCGGGGAGCCTGCCGTTATTATGACGAGTCCTACCAGGAAGGATTTGGACTCGAATGCCTCGCCATGAAAAAGGTCCGGGATGAGATGGGTTTGAACAATGTCAAGTTGATGATCCCATTCGTTCGAACCGTGGAAGAGGGAAGGCTGGTCGTGGCAGAGATGAGGAAGTACGGTCTGATCCAAGGACAGAACGGCCTAGAAATCTTTATGATGTGTGAAGTCCCCAGCAATGTGATCATGGCAGATGAATTTAGTGAGATTTTTGACGGGTTTTCTATCGGTTCCAATGACCTGACGCAACTGGTGTTGGGCCTGGATCGCGATTCAGAAAACGTTTCCCATATTTTTGATGAACGGGATGAAGCTGTTAAGCGGATGGTTCAATTGGTCATTGAAAAGGCCAAGAAGAATGGGAAGAAGATCGGCATCTGCGGACAGGCTCCAAGTGACTATCCAGAATTTGCTGAGTTTTTAGTCCGATGTGGCATCGACAGCATCTCCCTCAATCCTGATACGGTTCTTAAGACAACGGAGAGAATCTTGCAAGTCGAGAAAGAACTTGGGGTCCTTCGAGGAAAGGATCGGAAAAGGGAGAAGCTGGCTGCGAGCTGATGAAGATCCTCGTCCACGTCTGCTGTGCCAACTGCGGCATCTATCCTCTTGAACAGATAAGAGAAAAAGGGCATGAGGTTGTAGGGTACTTTTTCAACCCTAATATTCATCCCTACCAAGAATATCAGAAGAGGCTGGAGGCATTGAAACAGTACTCGGAAAAGACCGGGGTGGAAGTGGTGTATCGAGATGAATATCTTCTTGAGGAATTTTTAAGGAACGTCTCGCAGAAACCTGAGGAGAGATGCCACTATTGCTATTCCGTCAGGCTCGAAGCCACAGCCCGTGAGGCAGAGAAGAGAGGGTTCAACCAATTTTCAACAACCCTTCTTCAGAGCACGCATCAGAATCATCAATTGATTAAAGAGACCGGGGAACACATTGCCAGGGAAGTTGGAATCCCCTTTTATTATGAAGATTTCCGGCAGGGCTGGAAGAGGGGAGTGGAAGTTTCAAAAGCAATGGGACTCTACCGCCAGCAATACTGTGGGTGTGTTTACAGCGAAAAGGAACGGTACTTGCGTTCCGATAAGCGTAAGGGGAACCCTAAATAGCAAGCGCCTTTGAGCATAGCGCAGAGCGCATAGAGCATAGCGTCAAGAAATTTAGAATCTTAGTTGAATGAAGGGTTTTTGGATGTTTGCAGTAGGGGCTTTGGGAAAGTTGCTGATCCTGATTGGAGTCTTTATTGTTGCGATTGGCGTCCTTCTTTTAATTGGCGAGAAGATTGCTTGGATCGGCAAACTCCCGGGTGACATCGTCATCAAGAAAGAAAAGTTCACTTTTTACTTCCCAATTACTACCTCGATCATCCTCAGCATTCTCGTGACGTTATTATTCACTTTTTTCCGGAAGTAATTGGCCCCAACCTTCAACTTATAACCTCAACCGAAGAGTCATGTGGCAATCTCCTTAATAATTTCTACCAGCATCCTCATTCCGAATTTCAGATTTTCAAGCGCCACCCTTTCATTATTCCCGTGAACCCTTAACAAATCCTTTTCACTCAGCCTAAAAGGACAAAAATCGTAAGCAATCATTCCATTATCCCTCAGAAAGCGGCTGTCTGTGGCCCCGGGAAGGAGCAAGGGGACCACCGGACAGCCGGGATCATTTTCAGAGGCAACATTCTGGATCGCTTTATAAAGATCGGTGTCCAACGAAGAGGGCAGAATGGATTGACTTTCGGCCAAGACTTTGATCTCGACTGCATCTCCTAATCTCTTTTGGATCTCGTTTAAGAATTCTTCTTTCGACGTCCCAGGGATGAGACGGCAGTCAAAGGTCGCCGAAGATTCAGATGGAA
>SMTZ1_10007846_pt1 | contig 13604 bp, 12 predicted proteins | sample DeeMarSWOR136_30_FD_25667 | JGI IMG/M metagenome (IMG submission 25667) | reverse complement strand
TACTCTGCGAATTTGCATTCCCTACTTGGCACCATAAATGGTTTAGGACAAGGCTTGAACTCAAAACCATCCTCGCTCTCGGCCAGCCCGATTATCGACCGGCCGGTGGCGAGGTGGGAACGGAACAGCATAATATACCGGCCTTTGAACTTTGTAACGCCGGCGTTATGAACCGTTTCCACCGGATAAGGGATATCGTCCTTTGTCAGTATGGGATTGCCTTTGTAGCGAGTGACAATCTTTTTCGCCATCTTACTTTGCCTTTGCGGCCTCCCTGCGGAATATTTCTTCGTAGACCTTTTCGTAGCCCGAGACCATGCAGTCAATGGTGAAGTTTTCTTCCACTCTCTCGCGACACTTCTTGCGGTCAATGCTATCGACTTTGCCAACGGCCTGAACAGCTTCATCCACATTATTGACCAAATAGCCCGTAACGTTGTCCTCGATGACTTCCCGACAGGAACCCAGGTCCATCGCAATCACCGGTACTCCTGCCGCCATCGATTCGGCCATCACCAGACCAAACCGCTCAGGTATAAGATTCAGGTGAATAACCGCGTATGCCTCTTTAAGAAGCGCATCACGCTGGAGAGGGTTGACCGGGCCGATGTACTGGATTGAAGAATCATTAGTATATGGTTTGATGAGGGTATCGAAGTAATTTTGGTCCTGAATTATACCGGCTATTATCAACTCCATACCACATTTCTTCGCGACCTCAATGGCCAGGTGGGTCCCCTTGTCGTTATGTATTCGTCCGTAATGAACGAGCTTGTCACCCGGACTTTCCCTGAAGGTGAGGTTTGAAAGGTCAATGCCATTGTAAACTGTCGCAAGGTAGGGCAGTTCCGTATCTCTGTCAGCGTCGCTGATGGAAACGTAATAAGTGTCTTTGTGGTCACGGTAGACCCGCAGTATGTCCGGGTCGGAAAAACCATGGATGGTTGTCAGCACCGGCGTCTTTATAAGCCGAAGATAAGTCAAGGGCAGGTAATCAAAGTTGTTATGAATGAGGTCAAACTCATCCGCCCGCTCCATAACCTTGGAAATATGAAAGCAGGTCGAAACCAACGGGATTTGGGTCTTGTCTTCTTCGTAACCCTTTTCGACCCAGCCTACAAGTTTTGCTTTTGTCACGGATTCCTTTGTGGCAAAGAGTGTCACGTTTTTCCAGCCGCGAGCTACAAGCCCCTCTGTAATATTGCTGGCAACGGTCTCCCAGGCACCGTACGCCCGGGGAGGTGTCCGCCAGGCTACCGGCGCCAAAACAGCTATTCGTTTGCCTTTGATGTCCATCTTAATTGCCTCGGCAGAGATATTCTACTCTGCTGCTCTTCGCACCTGTTCTTTTATCCGCTGGATATGTCCCCGGCCTAAAGCTTTCACTTCACAGCCGAGCTCGAAATATCGGCGGATTCTCTCATCCTCCAGTATGCCGAAGCAGTCAATAACTGCCAGTGCACTCCCAGCCCAGTCAACTATCTGGTCAGGGTCGAGTTTCAGATACGGCTCGTGCGGTACAGCCAGAATTATTGCCTGAGCACCGGCAAGTACAGTGGAAAGGTCGCGCTGAACCTGAATATTAACAAGTTCACCCTGATTGCGGAAGAACCTTGCCAGTGAATGTCCCGGTGCCGGGTAAGTATCCTGTTTTTCCAGTTCGTACCAGTGCTCGAGATACGGGTCGTGTACACGCATCTCAGCACCCATCTCGGTTAGTTTCCTGACGACAACTTCCGAACCACTGTAACGCGTGTCGCCAACATCCTGACGGTAGCTGCCGCCGCATATAAGCACTTTAGCTCCGGCTATTTGTTTGCCCATATTGCGGAGAGCGTCCCGCGTAAGTTCAGCCACGTGAAGTCCACGAGTATCGTTTATATCGATCGCCGTTGGTGTAATTTTGAAAATATCGTCTTGGAAACCCAGTATATGTTTATACGCCCAGTACCCCAGACCTCCGTCCTTGGGCAGGCAGTAGCCGCCGATACCCGGACCCGGGAATATGATGTTACTGTGCGTGGGCCGGACCTTGATTGCCTTGATTACCTTAATCAGGTCCACACCGTTGCGCTCCGCGAACAGACTCCATTCGTCAAGGAACGCCAGTATCGTGGCCCGATAAGAATTCTCAACGATTTTGGTGGTCTCCGATTCGATTGGCCGGTCCATAACCGTCAGAGGATACTTCTCTGTGTTTAGAACTTCCCCGAGGAATTTTTCCACACGTGCTCTTGCCTCCTCGTTACAGCCGGAGCAAACCCGCCAAAAATCCCGTATTGATGATACGTATTGCCTGCCGGGCATGACCCTTTCGAAGCTGTGTGCCAGCAGCGGTTCCGAGTCTATGCCGCGGGCCTCGAAAGCCCTCTTCATTATCGGCCAGGCTACGAATTCAGTTGTGCCCGGTGCCACAGTCGTTTCTATCAGCGTAAGACATTTTGGCGGCCCCTTTTCGCCGATGGTCCTAAGCGTCGCTTCCAGTGCGCTCATTTCAGCTCTGCCGCTCCGCATATTACCGATGTCGTTTTTTGTATAATCGCACTGAACCTCCACAACTACACAATCAGCTAATTTCAGGCAGTCGCTGTTGTAGGTGGCAACAAGGGTCTTTTTATCGAGCACGCAGCGTTTTATCATCGGCTCGACTTCCGGGTCCTCTGCTTTTACCGGTGAGATGCCTCTGTTAAGCAGCGGTATCTTCCAATAGCTTCGGGTGCTTGGCCGTTGACAGCCGATGACAAATTTACCGGCTTTGCCCGTCTTTTTGTCGACAGTGTCGGCGATGATGGCGGCCATCACCGCACCCACAAAACCGACACCCATCACTACGACAATTTCCTTGTCTTGCTTGCGTGCTGCCTCTGCGAGCGTCTCAATTCTTTGAAACTCCGCCGCGTACTTATCCTCCCCTGGAATAGAAAACTTTTCACCTTCCGGACTTGTTGAGTAATCAGTCATTTTGCAACACTTTCTTTTCGTAAAGTCTGTTAATTACAATAAACTGGTCACACTCAAGGTGATACAAGTATGCTAATCAGATTCTTGTGTTCTGACAGCCGCCGCAAGTTTACCAACAATGCCGCGTTTATCAAGATTTTTCCTGCGCCCCCATAAAAGCAATCAAATCACTGAATATGTCTTGTACTGATGCTGCCTCTAAAATAATTGTTCTATGCAATTGTATTTTTTGATAAATAGTTTATTCTGATGGCCAGTAAGTTCAGCAGCCCTTTAGGACAAAAGATTATGAATTCCGTGATTAAAAAGGAGCAGAAAAATATGAATAGAACCGCTCACACACGTCGTGATTTTCTAAAATACGCAGGTATAGGCGCCGCGTCGCTGACGCTGCCGTGCTTGTTGTCTTCGTGCAAACCCGACAATAAAGTTCAATCGCATATGTGCAAAGCCGGTAAGGCCCGGCTGCATATAGTTACCTTGAGCTTCGATGACGGGTTTAAAAAATCAAGTATTCGAACAGCAGAGATTTACGAAAAATACAATCTCTCTGCCTGTATTAATGTTATTGCCACCGCTCACCATAAAGACTTCGAGCTTCCAAATGAGTACCACGCTTGGCCCGCTGCGGATTTTGGATTGTGGAATGAATTAAAGGCGCGGGGACATGAGATTATGCCTCACGGCTATAAACACACAGACAAAGCTGCGATGCCGTTTAGCCAGGCGAAGGAGCTTATACTGCGCTGCCTGGATTATTTCTCCAGGGAGCTTAAGGGTTTCGACCGGACCGAGGCCGTATTTAATTTCCCATATAACAGTTCCACGCCTGAGTTGGAAGCTTGGTTGCCTACAGTGGTGAGGGCTTTTAGGACCGGAGGAGGAGGAATAAATCCGCTGCCCTACAAGGGCCAGGTTAAGCTTACTTGCACGGGTTTCGGGCCCGGAAACTCCGAGCAGCATTTGAACAACGAAATAGAAAAATTGCTCGCACAGGATTCAGGATGGCTTGTTTATAACCTTCACGGTTTGGATGATGAAGGCTGGGGGCCTGTAAGGTCGTCTTACCTGGAAGAATTATTAGAACGACTATTGGCTATAGACTCAGTGGTGATAATGCCTGCTGGTAAAGCACTGCAAAATTTTGGCTCTTCCCGAGCGTGATATTTGTTAATTAATACCTTTCAGCGCTGCTTGTTATTCTCACCCCAGAAGGTAGCGGACTTGGTCGGGCTGGACAAAACCGGCCATTTTAAGAGGCGGCATTATTCTACCGCTTGCGTTTGTTTTTCTTTCTGCCGACGTTTGCGCTTCTTCTTAAACTGTTCAAGGGATTTTGGCTCCGCTACTTTGCGGTAACCCAAGGCCTTTATCAACTCAAGAACCTCTGTCCACGTCGGGAACGGTCTGGCATTTTTCCTTTTGTATTCGTCAATGGCCATAAGAAATTCAAACTGCTCGCTGGACATTTCGCCTTCTTCGGCCGATTTCCGCTCATCGCTCCTTCGTCTGCCCGGTCCTCGCCCACGGTCAAGCCCCAACCGCCGGTCCACAACACTTTTTCTGCGGTCTTTGCCGGTCCGTCGTTCTGCGAAGGGTTGGTCTTTCATTTATTATTCGTCCTCCGGTTTATGCTTTTTGCCGTTGGGTATCGAAGCGGTAATGCCCCGTGATAAATCGCCAAATGGCAGCCTACGTTATTCACGACAGATTAAAAGTCGTCGCCGAAGACGTCGCTGTCAAAATCGCCTTCGCTTTCGTCTTCTAATGCGAAATCGTAAAAATCATCGTAAGCATCTTGGGATTCGATCACCACATGGGCCTCATCCAGAAAATCTTCGGGAACCATTACAGCGATACCTTTAGGCTCGCCCTCTTGAGATTCGTCTTGTTCTTTAATGATAACAGGGATGTCATTGGTCTTCAGCAAGGTTTCATAGTCTTTGGCTTGTTCCCAGTCCTCAGCAAAGGCAACGATGACAAGCTCTTGCACGTCAGCCTGCGATTTATCGGTTTTTCGGGGTCGCTTCGCCATTTTATTTCTCCGCAACAAATCCAATCAGGTTCATGTTAATGCGAAAAAATGCTCGCTGAGTTCTTTTCGTCAAAATTAATAGCTTAGATTATTAAAATTACTGCCAATAACGGGTTCCCAAGGGCAAAAACACGATTTCTGCCCGCCTCTTCTTAAGCACTTTTTGGTCTATCGGCTCTACGAATGCAAAAATTTAGCTTTTGAGCATATTTTTTTGTTGCAAGTGCTCGCCGCTTTCTATAATAACGATGCTTGAAAGCTTTCATTTTGAGGTTCACTGCGAAATTGGCTTTGTGTTGACGTGCCGGTCTGAAGGATTTAGCACCGGCTATTAAAAATTAATGTTTTTGCATGGAGGATGTCTAACAATGGCACAAAAAAGAGAGTCTTTAGTTGTAGCAAGCAAGGTTAAGGCCTACATTAAGAGCAAAAAGATGATGACCTCATCGGATGCGCTCGCGGCAATCAGCGACAAGGTCTATTTTATGCTTGATGCCGCTGTTGCTCGAACTAAGGCCAATCGCCGCAGCACTGTCAAGCCGCAGGACCTGTAGGGGTACGTTTTGGAAAAAGCTCGTAAAACAGCTTATGTGCTAACCTCTTTTGTTTCCTGAGCTTACGTTCGCGGCGACATTACTTGAGATGAGCCGTTCCGTTTTTTGGCGGCGGAACGGCTTTTTTTCGCATTGATTCTTAACGAAGGTGTATTTGAAGTGGGCATTCGCTGGTTATCAGTCCTTCGAGCATTTTTGTGCGGCAAAATTGCTCAAAACTACCGGGTAAATCTGCATAGACGTTCTTAATTTAAATCTATCTGTGTGTTCAGCGTCAGCCGGTAAAATCCCTACTATCATATTCAAAATTCGCGTTTCTCGGAAAATTTGTTGCACCCGCCCCTATCAAAACCCCGATTTATATAAGCGGAACTATAGTAAATGCGGCATTTTTAAACCGTTTCGAAGTTGAGAATATGCAATTTCTTGCCGATAGATACCTTGCCGGCAAATTGCGAATCAACTGTTCGGCCTGCAACTTCGTAACGAATCGCTTGCAACGGATTTGGATTTTAGAAGAGAAGTGACCGTAAGTTTTGATTTAATAAGCAGTTATTTAGGTTATATGCCGGGGGCAATATGAGGGTTTTTATGTTAGGTTGGGAGTTCCCCCCGTTTATCAGCGGGGGATTAGGCACCGCCTGCTACGGGCTTACTCGGGCTATGGACCAACTTGGCATAGAGGTAACTTTTGTTTTGCCGACAATCCTCGAGGGTGAATACGCCAGTCACGTTAAGCTCTTGGCCGCCGGGTCTCACGGGTCAACAGCCGCCTTCAAATTCGGACCTATGAAAAATGTGACTTTTCGGGCAATTAACTCACCACTGCAGCCTTATGCGACCCCTGACATTTACCAGCGGCAAATCGAGGAAACCTTGCGGCAAAAACAAAAAGGCTGCGGCCTGGCTGGTCACCTCTTTGACGCAGCGCACTATAGTGGCGATATGTATCGCGAAGTCCACCGCTACGCCGCAATTGCCGCCCAGTTGGCTGCAAATGAGCAGTTTGACATTGTTCACGCCCACGACTGGATCACCTATCCTGCCGGAATTCTGGTGGCGGCGATGAGCGGAAAACCGCTGATTGTACATGTGCATTCAACCGAATTCGACCGTAGCGGTGAGCATGTCAACCAGATGATTTACGACATCGAGCGGGAGGGTATGCATGCGGCCGACAGAATAATCACTGTCAGCCATTTTACCCGCAATATTATTATCAGCCGGTACGGCGTTCCCGGCGAAAAAGTCGAAGTAGTTCATAATGGGGTCCAACGCAACGGAGGCAATTGGGCTTTGAACGAAAGCGGTATCGACAAAGATGAGAAAATCGTCTTGTTCTTGGGCCGAATTACCATGCAGAAAGGCCCGGATTATTTCCTTGCAGCGGCCAAAAAAGTCCTCGAGGTGATGGACAATGTCAAATTCGTTATGACCGGCTCAGGCGATTTGATGCACCGGGCGGTTGAGATGGCCGCCGGACTTGGCATCGGGCACAAGGTACTCTTTACCGGCTTCCTAAGAGGCCAGGATGTACAAAAGATTTATAAAATGGCTGATTTATACGTCATGCCTTCCGTGTCGGAACCATTTGGCATTGCCCCTCTGGAGGCCCTAAATAATAATGTGCCTGTGATAATAAGCAAGCAAAGCGGTGTATCTGAAGTACTCAAGCATGCTCTGAAGGTTGACTTCTGGGATGTCGACGAGATAGCTAACAAGATTGTAGCTGTACTGCAATATCCCGCTCTACAGGAGACTTTAGCCAATTACGGCAACTTTGAAGTCCGGAGACTGCGATGGCAGGACAGCGCGCGGAAATGTGCCAAGATTTATGAAGAAGCGCTGGTTACCGTTTGATAGGGCTTTAGACAAAGAGAAAAGGATTTATGGCTTCGGTGTGTTTCTATTTTCAGCTGCATCAGCCCTTGCGATTGAGACACTACACGGTATTTGACAGGGATGACCAATACTTTGACGATTACAGAAATGCCGCCATTTGCAGGAAGGTGGCGAACAAGTGTTTTCTTCCCGCCAATCGATTGCTCCTCGATATAATCCGCAGGTACGAGGGTAGATTTAGGATTGCATACAGCCTGACGGGTGTGTTGCTGGAGCAGTTGCTTTCTTTTGCCCCGGAAGTCCTGAGCACTTTTGACGCATTGGCGGAAACCGGCTGCGTCGAGTTCCTCGCTGAAACGTACTATCATAGTTTGAGCTTCTTATACTCGCGGGATGAATTCATAGAGCAGGTGAACAAGCATGTTCAAACCATAGAAAATCTTTTTGGTAAAAAGCCGCGATTATTTAGAAATACCGAATTGATTTACAATAATGATTTGGCCGCTCTCATAGAATCCATGGGCGATTTCGATGCGATAATGACCGAGGGAGCAGACCACATACTCGGCTTCCGAAGTCCGAACTTCGTCTACCGGCCGAAAGGCTGCAGTAAACTTAAGCTGCTGTTGAAAAACTATTCCCTCAGTGATGATATTGCCTTTAGGTTTTCCAACCGTGATTGGCCGGAATGGCCTTTGACCGCGGACAAGTTCGCTCGGTGGATAAGCGATGTTAACGGCAACGGCAACGTAGTCAACTTGTTTATGGATTATGAGACGTTCGGTGAGCACCAATGGCAAGATACGGGAATATTCGATTTTATGCGGCACCTGCCGGAAAAAATCCTGAAACATCCAGACAACAACTTTAAGACTCCCAGCGAAGTAATTCAATGCTACCAGCCCGTCGGCACAGTGGACGTACCTCATCTGATAAGCTGGGCTGATATCGAAAGAGACCTCTCCGCCTGGCTTGGAAACGCAATGCAGTCCAATGCCATTCATGAGCTTTATCACCTCGAAAAGAAAGTCAAGAAAACCGGCGACGAAAAAATCATGACAGACTGGCGAAAACTGCAGACGTCAGACCATTTTTATTATATGTGCACCAAATATTTCGCCGACGGCGATGTGCATAAGTACTTTAATCCGTATAATTCACCTTACGACTCTTATATCAACTTTATGAATGTATTGGGTAATCTTAGCAATCGCTGTCTCAAGCAAACTCGGTTAGACCTAAGTAATGTTGTAGATAGAGCTCTGATAAACAAAAACAATCTGACTGGGCAGGCGACTGAGAGTGCATTTTGCGGGCTGTCGTAAAACCAAAACACACCCATCTTAGAAACGTAAATTAGAAACTCTTGTTGTTAACGTTTACGGCGGTAGTTGTTCGGAGCAAAATTGTGCTGACTTTGCAAAAAGCCAATGGTGTTGAAATTGTTTCCATGCCGCTGGACGGGAGGAGTCTTGAGGACTTACTGACCAAAGAATGGCTGTTGACCAACCAGCGAGGCAGCTACGCATCATCAACGATTGTCGGCTGCAATACCAGAAGATATCACGGCCTGCTCATCGGCTCGCTTAACCCGCCCGCTAACAGGATAATGGCACTGGCGAAATGCCTGGAGATGGTGGTGCTTAACGGAGCAAGCCCTTCCGGCAGGTCGCACAAAAGCAACCATCGGAGGGTATTTAATCTTTCAACCTTTGAATTCGATGGTAAATTCGCCCCGGACAACTCCGGCTGTATGAAGCGATTCCGCCAGGATGCTGGCGTCCATTTTGATTTTCAGCTCGATGGGTTTGAACTGACCAAATCAGTGTACCTGCTCCGCGATTCCGATACGGTAGCTTTGGCGTATGATTTTACGAAGGTTAAAGCCCCGGCAGAATTCATTTTGCGCCCGTTTGTTGCCTTAAGAAGTTTTCACACACTGCAAAAGTCTTACGCTCCTCTATATTCCACGTGGATTGATCGCAACGCCCCCGAACCCGCAGAGAATAGTGCCGCCCAGCCCGGCCTGTTGATTCGCCATGATGTACCGGGCAGTTGCGAATTGTTTCTGAGTTGTCCGGATATGAACTTCGAGACCGACAAGCAGTGGTGGTTTAATTTCGCCTATCGCAATGATAAAGAAAGAGGCCAGGATTTTACCGAAGATTTGTGGACGCCCGGCTTTTTTAAAGGGCGTGTAGAAGCACCCAAGAAAATTGTCTTCTGGGCTGATTTCAGCAACCAATGTAAGACCGAGCGGCTCAGAGATACGGATATCAGCGCAGTTTGTGACGACCTGCACAACCACCATAGTATTGTTGTCGCAACTGCCAGGGCCAGAGATAAGAGATTAAAAACACTTTACTTGGCTGCTGACCAGTTCATCACCAGACGCAATACGAATTCATCAGGTGCGCTGATCCGCGCGTATCGTGAAAAAGACAATACCCAGTGCAAGTTTAGAACCACTGTTTTAGCTGGCTTTCCCTGGTTTGCGGACTGGGGCAGAGATGCTTTTGTGGCCTTGCCGGGCCTGCTGCTGTTGCCAGGCAGACTTGACGAGGCAAAGTCGGTTTTGACCACATTTGCCGCGGCGGTCGATGAGGGTATGATTCCGAATCGCTTCGACGACTATAGCGATACCGCCTACTTCAACAGTATCGATGCTTCTCTTTGGTTTATAAACGCGGCTTTTCGGTACCTCGATGCCGCCGACGACCTTGCGACCTTTACTCAGCAGCTGCTGCCGACAATCCGCTGGATTATAGAGTCCTATTACAATGGTACGCGGTTCGACATTCGCGCCGATGACGATGAGCTTATAAGCGCGGGGGACGAGGGCACGCAGCTGACCTGGATGGATGCCAAATATGACGGGGTGGCTATAACGGCCCGCTGCGGTAAAGCGGTCGAGGTCAATGCACTATGGTATAATTCTCTTTGTCTTGTTGCTCAATTCTATGCCAACCGAAGCATAGACAACGCAAAACATTATGCGTCTATAGCGGATAGAGTTCGGGCCAGTTTTTGCCGTCTGTTCTGGAACCGGCAGAACGGCTATTTAAATGACTGCATCTTACCCGATGGTTCTGCTGATTCGAGCCTCCGGCCGAACCGAGCGACAGTCGTTATAAAGGCACGTATACCGGACCGCAGCAGCAGCGGGACGAGGCTTATCACCAGGGAACTGTCTGGCCCTATCTGATGGGGCCCTTTGTAGAAGCCTTTCTAAGGGTGAATAATTTCAGCCGAAAAAGCAAAAAGAAAGCAGCGCAATTTATCGAACCATTGCTGCAGCATTTAACCGATGACGGTTGTATCGGACAAATCAGTGAAATATTCGACGGAGATGCTCCCTACAAACCGAGAGGCTGTATTGCTCAGGCATGGAGCGTGGCTGAGCTAATCAGAGCATACCGGTTGATAAACAGTTGATTTATCGACCGCCAGCAACACCTTCGATTGTGCAACCGGCCGTTTAGAATTCCTTGGCTATTTTCCTCGCCTTGTCAATAGCAGCGGCCCGTCTTTGTTTTGCAATGTCTGCACCGCTGGCGAGGGTCGGTTCCACCGCTACCGAACGCATGTCGCGAAAACCCATAAACGCAAGTATCAACTCAAGGTACTTTCTTTGCAGGTCAAACGCCTCCTTATCCGTCCCGGGTGGATACTCCCCGCCGCGTGCGTACGCGATAAAGACCGGCTTATTCTTTATCAGCCCCTCGTAATTTCCATCTTCAGTTACCGAGAAGGTGTAACCCGGCTGCACAAGGATGTCTATGTATTGTTTCAGCCTGTACGGAATTGAGAAATTCCACATCGGCACAGCCATAACGTACTTGTCCGCTGACTTAAATTCTTCGATTACCGAAACGATTTCCGCCCATATCTGTTGGTCCTGCTTTGAATGTTCTTCACCGTGCATTATCTCGTACTTTGCTGTGGCGGCTGGCAGGTCAAAGCCTGGCAGGTCGGTCCTGAAGATATCGACCGTCTTAACATTGTCACCAGGATGGGTTTGCTGATAAGAATCGATGAAGGCGTCTGCTACAGCAACGGAATGCGAGCGGCCCGTACGCGGTGAGGCTTTAATATATAAAACTTCACTCATAGTGCCCTCCGTGTTAAATAGATGTTGGTTATGAAAACCTTGACAAAACCGACGCCGGTCTTATTTTACACCTTCGAATACTCCTGTCAAACACGCTGATTTCCGATTGCCTTTTTGACTTGCCTTATAAACTTTGAGATTTCACCTAAGAGTTTTTCGCTATTTCCAAGATTCTCTTCAATTAATTGCACTATCTTGGAGCCGATTATTACACCGTCAGCTCCCGCCGACGCAACGGTTGCTGCGTGTTCGGGTGTACTGATTCCGAAACCCACGCACACGGGAACTTTGGTGAGCCCTTTTAGTTTGCGAATCAGCCCTTCAACCTTATCTGAAAGTTTCTTCCTGCTTCCGGTTACACCGTACAAAGACACAGTATAGATAAAGCCCGTGGTCTTTGAGGCTATCAGCTTGATTCTATCTGTCTCGGTGTTTGGCGTAACCATAAAAACCGTATCAAGGCCTGCTGATTTGGCCGGTACGATAATTTCATCCGCATCGTCTATGCTCAAATCAGCTATCAAAACGCTGTTGACACCCGCCTCGTGGAAATCACTTAAGAATTTCTCAGTTCCGTACTGATAGACCAGGTTATAGTACATCAGCAGTCCTATCGGAACGTCCTTATAATCCTTGACTTTTCGGATGAATTCCAGTCCCTTTTTCACATTGATTCCCCCTCTTAAAGCGCGAATGTCGGCTTTTTGGATTGTCGGGCCATCTGCTATCGGGTCGGAGAACGGTATCCCTAATTCCAAAATATCCGCTCCCGCATCGATAGCCGCTTGCACAATCGTAAGGCTCGTATCAAAATCAGGGTCACCAATTACGAAAAACGGTATAAGTGCCGCCCTGTTGAGTTCTGCCAACTCAGAAAAAACTTGGCTGTATGTCTTCATCTCTTGCATCTCACATAGTTTTCTATTTGACTTCAAGCTTGAGGGGTCGCGCTCAAGGGTCTGTGTTTTTCCACAATCGAAACATCTTTATCGCCGCGCCCGGAGAGATTTACAACCGCTATTTGTCCTGCGTCTAATTTTCCCTTTAGGCTCATCAAATGCGCCAGCGCGTGTGCGCTTTCCAGGGCCGGCAGTATCCCCTCGGTCTTGCTCAGCAGCTCAAACGCATCAAGCACCTCCTCATCTTCCGCGGCGACGTATTCGGCCCTGCCGGTATCTTTTAAAAGGCAGTGTTCCGGCCCGACAGCCGGATAATCCAGCCCCGCGCTCACCGATTCGGTCTCATAGACCTGCCCCTCTTCATCCTGCAGCAGATAGGATTTTGCACCGTGCAGGATGCCAACCCGGCCGGCTACCAGAGTTGCCGCGTGTTGGCCGCTGGCCAGACTCCTGCCGCCTGCTTCGACCCCGATTAGCTTGACCTCCCTGTCATCCAGAAAACCGGAAAAAATACCTATCGCGTTGCTGCCTCCGCCGACACACGCGACAATCATATTAGGCAGCCTCCCAATTTGCTCAAGGCACTGAACCCTCGTCTCTTTGCCGATACAGCTTTGGAAATGCTTGACCACAGTAGGATACGGATGCGGCCCGCACGCAGAGCCAAACAGGTAAAACGTATCCGTAACGTGCGCCGTCCAGTACCGAAGCGCGTCGTTGATGGCGTCCTTGAGAGTTCCCGTTCCCCCTTCAATGGGCACCACTTCCGCACCGCATAGTCTCATCTTGTGTACGTTTACGCTCTGTCTATCAATATCGGTGATGCCCATAAAGATTTTTGTCTCCATCCCGAACAGAGCGCCAATCATCGCCGTGGCCAGGCCGTGCTGGCCGGCACCGGTTTCGGCAATCAGCTTGGTCTTGCCCATATATTTGGCCAGAAGGCCCTGCCCGAGCGTGTTGTTCACCTTGTGCGCGCCGCCGTGCAGTAGGTCTTCGCGCTTGAGATATACCTTAAAGCCAACGTACTCGCTGAATCTCGTCGCGTAGTAAAGCGGCGACGGTCTACCCGCATAGTCTCTCGAAAGCTGCGCCAGCTCAGCAACAAAACGCTCGTCTTCGCCAAACCGGTAAAACGCCTCCTCTAATTCTTCCAGCACCGGCATCAGAACTTCAGGCACGTAGAAGCCCCCGTAATCTCC
>SMTZ1_10005742_pt1 | contig 13604 bp, 22 predicted proteins | sample DeeMarSWOR136_30_FD_25667 | JGI IMG/M metagenome (IMG submission 25667) | reverse complement strand
AATTAAGGAGGACTGATATGGCAAAGGCAAAGTTTGAGCGGACCAAGCCGCATGTTAATATTGGGACGATTGGGCATGTTGATCATGGCAAGACGGCGTTGACTGCTGCGATAACCAAGGCGTTAGCGAAGAAGGGTTTAGCCGAGTATGTGAGTTATGATGAGGTGGCGAAGGCCTCGGAGTCGCAGGGGCGTCGTGATGAGACGAAGATTTTGACGATTGCGATTGCCCATATTGAGTATGCGACGGAGAAGCGCCATTATGCGCACATCGATTGTCCGGGGCATGCGGATTACATCAAGAACATGATTACTGGTGCGGCGCAGATGGATGGTGCGATTCTGGTGGTGAGTGCGGTGGATGGTCCGATGCCGCAGACGCGGGAGCATATTTTATTGGCGCGGCAGGTGAATGTGCCTTCGATTGTTGTCTTTGTGAACAAGGTGGATGCGGTGAAGGATCCTGAGATCTTGGATTTAGTCGAGTTAGAGGTGCGTGAGTTATTAACGAAGTATGAGTTTCCGGGTGATGATATTCCGGTGATTCGGGGTAGTGCGTTGCAGGCGATGCAGGCTGAGGGTGGTGCGGATGATCCGGCGTTTGTTTGTATTTGGCAGTTATTGGATGCGGTCGACAGTTATATTCCGACGCCGAAGCGTGATGTCGAGAAGCCGTTTTTGTTGGCGATTGAGGATATTTTTTCGATTACGGGTCGGGGTACGGTGGTCACGGGTCGTGTTGAGCGTGGTCAGTTGACGCCGGGTGAGGAGGTTGAGATTGTTGGTTTTGGCAAGCGTTTTAAGACGGTGGCGACGTCGTTAGAGATGTTTCGGAAGATCTTGGATCAGGGTGTTGCGGGTGATAATATTGGTATTTTGTTGCGTGGTGTGGGTAAGGATGATGTGTATCGTGGTATGGTGGTTTCCAAGCCGGAGAGTATCAATCCGCATCATCGGTTTAATGCTGAGGTCTATGTCTTGAAGAAAGAGGAGGGTGGTCGTCATACCCCGTTTTTCAATGGTTATCGGCCGCAGTTTTATGTGCGGACGACGGATGTCACGGGTGTCACGAAGTTGCCCAAGGGTGTGGAGATGGTGATGCCGGGTGATAATGCGAAATGCGAATCTAGAGGTCGAGTTGATTACGCCGGTGGCGATTGAGCAGGGGTTGCGTTTTGCGATCCGTGAAGGCGGTAAGACTGTCGGCGCAGGCGTCGTCACAAAAATACTGGAATAATGAATAAATTGAGAATCAGATTAAAATCGTATGACCACACAATACTTGATCAATCGGTCAAGTCCATCGTAGAAACGGCGAAACGATTTGGTGTGAACATGTCTGGGCCAATTCCCTTGCCCACAGAGCGCTCTTTGTATACTGTACTACGTTCACCCCACGTCGATAAAAAATCGCGCGAACAGTTCGAACTAAGGGTACACAAACGACTTATTGAACTAAACGATGTTACTCCTGACATAATCGACGCCTTAAACAAACTCGAAATCCCTGCAGGGGTGTACATTGAAGTAAAGGCATTGTAGTATGGTTGGTCTTATCGGTAAAAAAATCGGCATGTCGCAATTATTCCTTGAAAATGGCAATGTTGTATCAGTGAGTATCATCGAGGTTGGTCCCTGCTCCGTTGTCCAGGTGAAGGATGAAAAAAAGGATGGCTACAAAGCCATACAGCTCGGTTGTGGAGGACAGAGAAGAATTAGTAAACCGCTTAGCGGACATATAAAGAAAACAAAACTAAAATCAGTTGCTCGACTATTTGAGTTTAAGGTGAAAGAACCGGAAAAGTACAAAGTGGGTGACACGATAGATGTGTCCATATTTAGCGACGGCAACAAGATCTCAGTAACAGGGTGGACAAAAGGAAGAGGTTTTGCAGGCGGCGTGAAAAGATGGGGATGGCACGGTGGACCTGCTTCACATGGTTCAATGGCACACCGCAGGGTAGGCTCGGCGGGTCCAGGAACCGCGCCAGGAAGAATCCTCAAGAACAAGACAATGCCCGGTCGATATGGCAACGAAAAAGTGACCGTAAGGAACTTAGAAATCGTAAAGGTTGAAAAGGAAAAAAACATGTTGTATGTGAAAGGGGCAGTACCTGGCGCCAGAAATGGTTATCTTCTACTCATGAAAGAGGAATAATGGAAACGAAACTTTTCGACCTGCATGGCAAGGAAGCTGGAAAGGTGAAGCTCGCTGATGAGATATTCAATCTTGATGTCAATAGAACACTTTTATGGGAAAACATCACGGCTCTACTGCAAAACAAAAGAAAGGGATTAGCCAGTACAAAAACAAAGAATGAAGTCAGCGGTGGCGGCAGAAAGCCATATCGTCAGAAAGGTACTGGCTGGGCACGTCACGGAAGTATTCGGTCACCTATCTGGAAAGGTGGAGGAGTTGTCTTCGGTCCGAAACCGCGTGACTATTTTGTACGCATTCCTAAGAAGAAGAGGTTAAGGGCGCTTCTCTCATCATTAAGTGAAAAGGCCAAAGAGAACAAGATAGTGGTGATCAAAGACCTCAGTCTTGAATCAACAAAGACAAAAAATTTCGCAGCTATATTAAAAAATATTAATTTAGATAGAGCAAAGACGCTCGTTGGGTTGGAAAAAATAGATTCGAATGTAAAATTGGCAAGTCGTAACATACCACTTGTAATTATAAAAAGAGTAGATGACATTAATTGTTTAGATGTATTGTCTGCTGATTACCTACTCATTACAAAAAAGGGATTAGAGAAACTGGAGCAACGATGTCTTACGAAAAGATCATAAAAAGGGCACTGATTACAGAGAAGGCGAACCGTTTGAGGGAAATGAATGTGTATCAGTTTGAGGTAGTGAAAAACGCGAGCAAGTATCATATTAAAGAAGCAGTTGAAAAACTATTCGGCGTAGAGGTCATAGATGTGAAGACATCCAATTTGCCACCAAAATTAAGGAGATTAGGACGCTCGACAGGGTATAAATCAGGATATAAGAAAGCAACGGTCACCATCAAACAGGGACAAAAGATCGAAATAATTGAGGGTGTATAATGGCTTTGAAGAAACATCGTCCGACAACACCATCAAGAAGATTTTATAAAGTGAATAAACCGCCGATAACTAAAACGGAACCGGAAAAGTATCTTACCTATTCTAAGAAGAGAACAGGCGGCAGAAATAATCTTGGAAGAATTACCGCGCGACACCGTGGAGGAGGACATCACAAGATTGTCAGGATGATTGATTTCCGAAGAAATAAGGATAATGTACCTGCAACGGTAAAGACTATTGAATATGACCCCAATCGCAGTGGACTGATTGCCTTGGTCGCCTATGTTGATGGAGAAAGACGCTACATTTTGTGCCCAGAAGGACTCCAAGTGGGTGATTCGGTAACGTCAGGAGATGATGCACCTATTCAGGTAGGAAATTGTCTTTCATTGAAAAACATTCCGCTCGGTGTCGAAATTCACAATATTGAATTGTTTCCCAAGAAAGGCGGTGAATTAGTAAGGAGCGCTGGCCTTTCCTGTCAAATCTTGGCAAAAGAAGGGAAATATGCCCACGTGAAGTTACCTTCAGGTGAGATGCGTTTGATCGATTTAAGATGTCGTGCCACTATCGGCAAGGTTTCTAATGCCCTTCATTCAAGTGCATCTCGAGGCAAGGCTGGAAAAACAAGACACAGAGGAATCAGACCACATGTGAGAGGAGTTGCAATGAACCCAATCGATCACCCTATGGGAGGTGGTGAAGGACGCTCTCATGGCGGTAGACAACCTGCATCACCATGGGGATGGCTCACAAAGGGGAAGAAAACTAGGAAAGTGCATAAGGCATCAGACAAGTTCATTGTGAAAAGGAGAAAGTAATGTCGAGATCATTAAAGAAAGGTCCTTATGTTGATGCAAAGTTAATGAAAAAAATAAATAAGCTCATTGATTCTGGAGAGAAGAAAATAATAAAGACATGGGCAAGAAACTCAATGATTCCTCCAGAATTTGTAGGATTCACCATCGCCGTTCACAATGGTAATCGTTTCATTCCAGTATATGTCACCGAAAGAATGGTTGGTCACAAACTTGGTGAATTTGCTCCAACACGTACGTTTCGCTTGCATTCAGGAACAAGAAAAGAGGAGAAGAAACAACGAGAGTTTGAAAAATGATTGCACGAGCAGTAAAACGATATGAACGGGTATCATCGAGAAAGGTGAAACGAATATTGGATGTTATCAGAGGTAAAGGCGTTTTGGAAGCAAAGGCATTGTTGCAGTTCCACCCCTCAAGATCAAAAATTCCAATATTAAAAACACTCGATTCTGCGGTCGCAAATCTTAAGGTTAAAGTGGGAACCGTACGCGTAGACGATAGCGATCTCTTTGTAAAAGAGGCGCGTGTCGATGCAGGCCCCACGATGAAGCGATGGCGTGCTGGTTTTCGCGGGACTGCAGATATGATTAGAAGAAGAACCTGTCACATAACGTTGGTAATCGACTCATATAAGCCGATTAAGGAAAAGAAGGGAGATTAATGGGACAAAAAACTCACCCGATAGGATTTAGACTTGGTATTACCAAAGATTGGAAATCGAAGTGGTTTGATCAAAAGAATTACAGGGCACTCATTGCTGAAGACCACAAAGTACGGCGTTATCTTTATCAACGGTTGTCTGAGGCGATGTTGTCTGATATTATTATTAGAAGATTATCGAATCGGGTGATCATCTCTATTCATACAGCTCAACCTGGTAAGGTAATTGGCAAAGGTGGTGAGGAAATCAAGAAACTGCGCGAGGAAATTAAGAGCTTAATAGATAAAGACGTCACAATAAACATCGAGGAAGTAAGGATGCCTGAACTGGACGCCTTCTTGGTTTCCCAGAATATAGCACGTCAAATCACCCAGAGGGTATCCCATCGTCGAGCAATGAAGAGAGCACTCATATCTGCAATGAAGATTGGTGCCAAAGGAATAAAAGTTAGTTGCGCAGGAAGACTCGGTGGCGCAGAGATAGCACGAACTGAATGGAAACGGGAAGGGCGAGTGCCTTTGCACACGCTCGATGCAGATATCGATTATGCGTGCACCACTGCATTTACGATCTACGGAACTGTCGGCGTTAAGGTCTGGATTTATAAGGGAAATGTGCGGTAATGTTTGAACCAAAAAAGACTAAATATCGAAGACAGCAGAGAGGTCGTCGCAGAGGTAAAGCAACAAGAGGAAACACCATAGCCTTCGGTGAGTACGGTCTCATTGCCGCCGAGCCTGCATGGATTACAGCACGACAGATTGAGGCATCGAGAGTTGCAATTTCCCACTCGATGAAAAAGGGTGGCAAGCTCTGGATTAGAATCTTTCCCGATAAGCCGGTTACAAAAAAACCTGCAGAAACAAGAATGGGAAAAGGTAAGGGTGCACCTGAATACTGGGTATGTGTCGTTAAGCCTGGCCGCATACTTTTCGAACTAGAAGGGCTGGCTGAGACCGACGCGCGTCATCTCTTGAGACTCGCAGCAAACAAATTGCCCATAAGGACAAGATTTATTAAACGAGAGCCAGGAATCAAGTATGAAGGTTTTTGAATTAAGAGAAAAATCACGAGAAGAGCTCGTCGATCTTCTGAATGGCCTGTATAAAGAGATTTTTAACTTAAGGTTGCGCCGTGGTGCGCATGAATTGCCCAATCCACTGAGATTGCGCACATTGCGCAGGGATATTGCGCGCGTTAAGACAGTCTTACGAGAGGACGAACTGGGCGTCAGAAAAATTCTCGAACCTAAGAAATCAAAACACAAAGGTAAGTGAGGAGAATGATATGCGAAGGAGAAAGATCGGTTTTGTAGTAAGCGACAAACCACATAAGACTGTAGTTGTGAAAATAACTAATTTTGCAAAACACCCATTGTACAAGAAGTATATCAGGAAAATTACAAAGGTCTATGCGCATGATGAAAAGAATGAATGTAAGATTGGTGAAAAGGTATTGATTGAGTTAACAAAACCCCTCTCTCGATTAAAACGTTGGCGTGTAGTAAGGAAAATAGTGTGATACAGATATATTCGAGATTGAAAGTCTGTGATAATACGGGCGCAAGAATCGCAATGTGCATCAGAGTGAGTGGCGGATCAAGGAGGCGGTATGGTTATATCGGAGACATAATAAATGTGACTATCAAGGACGCTCTCCCTAATGCGCCAATAAAAAAAGGCGATAAAGGGAAGGCGGTGATTGTGAGGACAAGAAAAGAGTGTCGCAGGCCTGATGGCTCCTATGTGAGATTTGATGACAATGCCTGCGTCCTCATCACTGAGCAGAGAGAACCAAAAGGTACACGGGTTTTTGGACCAGTAGCACGAGAACTACGCGAAAAAGGATTTACAAAGATATTATCTTTGGCAAGTGAGGTAGTATAAGCATTGAAGCAGAAGAATAGAGAAAAACCAAAATCAAAATTCCACATAAAGAGGGATGACCTCGTTGAAGTCAATACTGGTGAGGAAAAAGGAAGGCGAGGAAGGGTGCTCGAAATAATAGCGGCGAAGTCTCAGGCTATTGTTGAAGGAATTAATTTGGTAAAAAAGCACCAACGCGCTCGATCTCAAACCAAACCTTCGGGAATCGTCACAGTACCTGGACCATTAAATATGTCTAATCTTGTATTGATCTGTTCTAAATGCGGAAAGAAGACCACGATAAAAAAGGAAAAAATAGAAAATAAGAGAGTAAGAATTTGTAAGAAATGCGGAGAAATAGTTGAATAAGAAAAACGCAACAAAATACACACCGCGATTAAAGATCTATTATACCCAACAATTAAGGAAATCTCTGATGAAACAACTAGGACACAAAAATATTTATGAGGTGCCCCAATTACAGAAGATAGTCATCAATGTCGGCTTGGGTGAGGCAGTGAGTGATCAGAAGATAACTGAGGTCGTAAAGGCAGATCTCGAGAGGATTACTGGTCAAGCACCTTTGTTTACACGAGCGAAAAGGCCGATATCGAATTTTAAGATTCGAAAAGGAATGATTATCGGTATGAAAACCACTCTCAGAGGTGCTCGGATGTATGAATTCTTTGACCGATTTGTAAATTTTGCAGCGCCTCGTATCAGGGATTTCCGCGGTTTCTTAAGAGACTCATTCGATGGTAGAGGTTGTTACAATTTAGGGCTCACCGAACAGACCATATTCCCGGAAATCGAGTATGATAAGGTTAAGAAGGTTTTTGGTATGGACATCGCCATCGTTACATCAGCAAAAAAAGATGAGGGCGCCTTTGCCTTACTTGAGGCATTAGGGATGCCATTTGAGAGAAAGAAATAAAGGAGATACATGGCAAAACTTAGTTTGATAAATAAATCACAGAAACCCCCAAAATATTCAACAAGAAGATATAATCGCTGTTTCAGGTGCGGAAGAGCTCGAGCGTATTACCGCAAGTTCGGTCTCTGCCGTATCTGCCTCCGTGAGCTCGCCCTCAAGGGTGAAATTCCAGGCGTAAGAAAAGCAACCTGGTAGGATTCAAACACCTAAATCCGCCACACTTCTTGGCGGACAAAATTCCTAAATACCTAAAAGTAACAGTGAGGTTGTCAGAATATCAGACCATCAGGGTGGGGGTGCCAGGATACCGGGTTACTAGATGAAAATATCCACTGATATTCTGATCCCCCGATATGCTTCATCCTGATTCCCTGATAATCTGATATGCACATATCTGTGCTGAACATCTTTTTTCATCTTTATTTTAAGGATTTTCGGGATCATTTGTCATTTGGAATTTGTTTGTGACTTGGTTTTTGAAATTTGATATTTGTAATTAAATCTCTCTTCTTCCTTCTAATGCACGGGTGAGGGTTGTTGTGTCGGCGAGGTCAAGATCACTTCCCATGGGCAGACCACGGGCGATCCGTGTCACTTTCACACCCAAGGGTTTGAGTAATTTAGCAATATAGAGCGCTGTAACATCACCCTCGGTTGTTGGATTGGTGGCAATGACAACCTCAGTAATTGTACTTGATTGTATTCTCTCGACGAGGGTATCAATTCTTAGGTCTTCTGGGCTTACATCATCAATAGGAGATATGACACCATGCAAAACATGATAAAGTCCTCTATACTCACTGGTTTTTTCGATCACCATCACATCAGAAGGTTGTTCCACAACACATATGCGCTCGGTATCACGGGACTGATTCCTGCAAATTTCACAGGGGTCCTGTTCACTGAGATTATGGCACAGCGAGCATTCCTTGAGTTGCATGCGCGCCCTCAAGATCGCTTCAGTCAATTCCCGCACCTTTGTCTTATCCATTTTCTGTAAATAAAAGGCAAGGCGCTGGGCTGATTTTCTTCCAATACCAGGCAGCCACTGAAGCTTCTCAATCAAATCGGTGAGGAGAGACATACCCTATTGTAGTGAAAGTGCGCGATAAGTCAACTAGTGAATTGCTGAGTTCTCAGAATGTTGTTTTGCTAAGAATGAACTACATTCCTTTTTTATCGTACCACAATCAATTTCCTTATGTAATCTCGCTCACCTGTGGGACATTTACAGAAATAAACTCCTGGGGAAATAGACTTACCTCTCCTATCCATACCATGCCATGTCAAGGTGTATGTTCCTGCCGGTTTAACTTCGTCAACGAGTGACTTCATCAGACGACCGTGTACATCATAGATTGAAATTACAACAGAATGTTTAAACGATTACATTTATCGCGTGCCGAGAGGGTGGGTAAAATGTTGCTCGTGGGTGTAGGAGCATGTCTTTACGCCATGATTATTGGCAGTCAGGCAGAACAATATCCTGATGTGATTCATGCCGTGTCATTGTTGCCAAAAACTTCAACGAAATTGCTCAGTGTGTTTCGTCTCGGTCTCATAATGATTGCGAGGTGTACTTCAATTAAACTCGCCTTACAATTAGTACTGGAGATACGATAAAAAAAGTGAAGAGCAGTCAGGTTTTCAATACCTTGACATTCTCTTGTTATCTAGTATATTAATTGAGATACTCAAAGGCGGTTATTATGAGATTTTATCTTATATTTCTGATCACCTTATGTGCTTGGTCCGATGTGTTGCATGTGAATGTGCCTGCACCAGACTACGAGATCGCAGACAGCAAATTCATAATTGACGATGGAGATTACATCAACACGCCTGGCGCGCCAAATCTCCCTTGTAAAAAACTGACGATCTGCCTTCCTCCCGGGGCAATTGTTGAATCTGTGAAATTTAACGGAAAGCGAAAGGAGATAGATTACCTTGACATACGGCCCGCACAACCACCGCTCCCCATGACAGACAGAGCTGCGGTCAGCAGAATTATGGAATCGTATGAGAAACTAAGGGAGAAGTTCTACACATCTGATGAGACTTATCCTGAGATCTATGGAGTTTTGCTATCCAAAGGTGGATTGAGAAAGTATACAGTAGTAGATATTGCATGCTATCATTTTGCTTACCAGCCGATATCCAAGAAACTCTCTTATTCACCACATATCACTGTCGAAATACAATATAGAATGCCAGCTCCTGCAAGCGTACGTGCACGATTCTGGCAAGGATTAACAGATGACATCACCTTCGACGACATTGCGCAAGAAATAATATATAACTGGCAAGATGCCGGAATGTGGTACCACACCGATACACCAAAAAGAGCGAATGGTTATTACATAATAATTCCAGCTTCACTGATCAGTTCAGTAGATATGCTTGTCGCTTACAGGCAGAGCCAGGGTTATAATGTGAATATTATCACAAAGGAATATATTGAGGCAAATGTTGTGGGAGACAATCTTGTAGCTAAGATGAGAAACTACTTACGAGACAACATGGCAGATATTGAGTATGCGCTACTCGTGGGATTTTCTGCTGATATACCATGGCGTTCAGTTGTACCATTCAATAACAATCCCTATAGCCCCTGGAATAGTGCAGACTATTCTCCTATACCGAGCGACCTCTATTATGCAGAATTGACTGATCCTGATAGCCTGTCGTGGAATAGTGACGGCGACAGTTACTATGGTGAGGTGTATGATGATAGTTTTAATCCTGTTGGTGAGGACGACCCAGATTATCATGCAGATATTCACCTCGGACGGATACCTTATAGCGCGCAGAGCACGATAGAGGAAATATGCGAGAAGATGATAGCCTTTGACAACAACACCGATGTATCCTACAAGACCTCGTCATTACTGGCAGGTGCCATATACTATTATGCAAATGAGGATAACACTGGCAACGCAAGAATGGATGGTGCCGATTTCACAGAAGGACTTCTCGATAGTGCAGTGCTCGACCGTGCAAATGCTATTACGCTCTATGAGATGGGGGGCCTGAGTCCCTCAACCCATACGTGCACTGATTCCCTCACCAGGACTCATATGGTCAATTACTGGCAAAATAGAGGCATCATGTATGAGTGTCACCACGGACACAATTATCTCTTTGCGAGAAAAATATGGGCATGGGATGATGGTGATAGTATCCCCGAGGCTTTTGAAATGCAGTGGCCTACGTGTCTCAACACGTCTGATGTCAGTCAACTCGATAATGACCATCCTGCCACGACGATCTTACGGTCTTGTTTGTGTGGCAATCCTGACGTCTATGGTCTTGCTGCTGAACTCTTGCGTCACGGTTCTTCTGCTGTCATCAGTAGCTCACGAATCTGCTGGATGACCTATGCAGATCCGGGTGGTATACCATATCATTTTCTCGAAAGACTTATCCAGGACACAACTGTCAGTGGCGGGATAATTGGCAAGTCATATGATATTGCGAGAAGTGATTTTATGGAAGCCACAGGCTTCTGGCTTCCAGCATATCACTATAATCTCTTTGGTGATCCAGCATTACGACAATTTGGTAGGCTCACGGGTGTTGAGGAAGCCGAACAGAAAACAATGGTCTCTACTCTTTCCGTATATCCTAATCCTGCTTCAGATAGAGTCATAATAATGCTCCAATCTCCCACTGTGCAAAAAGTTGAGCTCGATGTGTTCGATGAAAGTGGTCGCTTCGTGAAGAGTCTCTATAATGGCTACATGGAAGAAGGCAAGAAGACAATATATACGCGATTACCTGCAGGTGTTTACTTTATCAAACTACAAAACAGAGGCAGAACAGAATTCAAAAAATTAATAATCGTTCATTGATAAAATAGGTCCGGCCAATGGCATTTTTACCCCTTGACAAATGACATATCTTCAATAAAATGTCAAACTATGGAAAGGAATTTTTCGATGAAGACAAAATATTTTGCAGATAAGGCGCAGTTCATAGTTATTGTGTTGCTCAGGAGGATGGGCCTTATGTCGCCTTAATTTTTGGTTTTTGGAAGTAATAGGGCCCACCGCACGGTGGGCCTTTTTTTTATTGAACAATAGAAGGAATAAGAAGGCAGAAGATGGCGTAAAGCAAGAAATAAACCCTTGATTGCCCTTTATTGCCCTCTCTGAGCCCTTTATCAATCTTCTCAAGCCCTCTATTACAAAGGAGGTTATATGAAAGAACATATGTGGTGTGAAGATATGTTTACCCCAGAAGGAGTCCCGATGAAGGCTCCTACAAATGCTGGAATGAAGGGTGCTCAAAACTGGAGATATGACAGAGAACAGTCAAGAAATACTTATGAAAGAGAAGAGAGCAAAACTGCTACCCTGAGCTATCGATGACTTCTCTTGTTGCTTATTATGGGCGGAAGCGTGCGTTATGAGTGATGTTTCTCAACACCCAACGCACATGTGATGCTAAGGACCTCATATATCGTCTCAGACTCATTAATGGACGCGTTTCCCACTAATGCCCGATCTCTTGATTCCTGTCTATTCACACTAGTCCTCATTCATCAGTTTCAACAGAGCACATCAATAACAGGTCGCTGGAGTCAGATATTCAGGATAGTGAGGTTGCAGAAATCTGCGCATCTCATAACAGAGGTGACATTCATTTATAAATCCTCTCTCTTCTTTGTAACCTCTTGCTTTTGCCAACTCCAAGAGACCTATTGGATTTTGTTCGGCAATAATACTGATGACTGGATGCCTCAGATAGTCATAATCAGTGAGCAGCTGAGGTAGAGATTCATGAGCAGCATTACCTATGCAAAGGCCTGGGCAGAGAGTCACATTTCCCTCAAAATCAATCTCAACTACCTCTGGGTTTCTGATATCACCGCCGAGCCAGAATGGAAATTGACATTTTCCTGATGGTAATTTTTGACCGGTGGAGACAAATGCGGCGAGGTTATCTGCTCCTCTCCCATCGAACGTTGCTGGGTACCTGGAAAACTGCACCGCGGTGTATTCTTGCAGTTCATTAGTAAATTCAAGAGTTGAAATATTGTATCTATTCATCATCTTTTCTGAACCCAGTAGGTAACTATCTACTGCAACACTGTCAAGACCAATACGCACTGCAGCATCTATGCCAATCTTAACATGTTCCAGTGGCGTATACTCTTGGTGGAATGCATCGACGCTAAAGGTAATGGACCGTAGTCCCGCCTCTTTTAAATTACTTAGTATTTCTTCAGCCACTATTCGGTTGATTGCCCAATAGCTATTAGTTATGACCCATCTGTTTTCAATATCTAATTCCTTTGCCTTTCTCAGAACTGAAGTGAGTAATTCAGTATTAAGGAAGGGCTCACCTCCGTGAACAGTCAGTGATTTCAGTGGAAAATTCGTCTTCAAATCGGTTAGCCATCTTTCAGCATTTGATAATGGCATGAATCCTTGTGCCTCAGGATGAGCCCTATAGCTGCAGTGTACACACCTGGCTGTGCACTTGAACGTCAAAAGGAAATCAACACCCTTTATCTTCATCAAGAGGAATAATTTTTCTTACAGCTTCAGTCAATAGCAAACATTATTTTTCCACATTTTCTATCTTCTGCTCTCAATATGTTAAAGGCATCCATATAGTCAGTTAATTTATATTTGTGTGTTACTAAAGGTTTTGGGTCAATCCTACCCATATTGACCAGAGTCATCATCTTATACCACGTATCAAAAATCTTCCGACCAATTATTGCATGTATTCTAATTCCTTTCATGATGAGTTCATTTGTCCAATCTATCGTAACTCGTTGCCTGGGAATCCCGAAAGCGGTGAATCTGCTCCCTTTTTTGAGAACCTCAAGACCAACATTTATTGCCGACTGAGCCCCAGACATTTCTAATACAAGGTCAACTCCTTCACCTTTGGTTATCTCCATAATGACTTCTTTCGGATCGGTGTCCTTTATGTTGAAGATGTAGTCAGCACCCATCTTTTTTGCCAGTTCTAATCGATATTGAGTAGCACCTATCATTATGACATTCTGAGCACCACCAGCCTTGGCAGCACAACCTGCTAAGATCCCTGCCGGACCTGAACCAAAGACTACCACAGTATAACCACAGACATCCTCATCGAGTGCAGCATGGACCGCAAGACCTAAAACATCCATCATACAGGCAACTTCCATTGGTGTTGTTTTATCGATCTTCCATGCACTCTCTTCTGGCACTGCAGCATACTGTGCAAAGCCACCATTAGTATGGACTCCGATGATCTTTAGGTTACTGCA
>SMTZ1_10004783_pt1 | contig 13605 bp, 12 predicted proteins | sample DeeMarSWOR136_30_FD_25667 | JGI IMG/M metagenome (IMG submission 25667) | reverse complement strand
TGGTGAACGTGATCTTGCCATTTGCGTTTGGGTGGGGTGGAGCAGGGGGTGAGCCAGACCTACGGAGGAAGGCACTAAGGCTCTATTCCGGCTATCCGGGGCTGGCGGATAATGCAATTACCCATCACATGGCAGGGCAGCTTGGCTGGGGGAACAGCCGCGACCTCACTGCCTGCCGGCAGCAGGGACTGATCCACATCTTCAGGACCTACTGCCGTGAAGGCAGGTGCTGCGTGTGCCCGGTGCCTAGGCAATGGTGAGGCTCGGGACGACGTCGAGATCGTAGCCATGGAGCTGTCCTCTTTGCAGGTGGTAGTAGCCGCAGGCAGCTACCATGGCGGCGTTGTCGGTACAGAGGTGAGGAGGTGGAACAAAGACTGGCAAATGGGAGGAGTGGAGGAAACGCTCAGTGAGGACTCTGTTGGCTGCCACGCCGCCGCTGAGCAGTATCTGTCTTGCTTTGAACTCCTTGGCGGCGCGGATAGTCTTGGTCACCAGGACGTCGACGACGGCATTCTGGAAGCTGGCAGCGGCATCGGCGAGCAAAGAGGGGTCGGCCAGCAGGTTCTCTCTCTGAGGGAGATGCCACAGGGCGGTCTTCAGACCGCTGAAGCTGAAGTCGTGGCTGTCCTTGAGCCAGGCTCGTGGAAGGGGCAGGCGTGGCGTTCCGGCTCGCGCTGCTTTCTCGATAGCCGGGCCTCCGGGGTAGCCCAAATTCAGGATTCTGGCTGCCTTGTCAAAGGCTTCGCCGGCAGCATCGTCGCGAGTGCGTCCCAACCTGTCAAGCTGGCCATGTTCCTTCATCAGGACCAAGTCGCTGTGTCCTCCGGAGACGACGAGGCAAAGGCAGGGGAAAACGATCTGGTTGTCTTGGCGTGATGGAGTGGCTAGCCAGTTGGCGTAGATATGTGCCTCGAGATGATTGACGCCGGTGAGAGGCAACTGTCTGGCGAAGGCGATTGCCTTGGCGGCGTTGACTCCCACGAGCAAGGACCCTGAGAGGCCGGGGCCGTAGGTCACAGCGACGGCATCAACATTGTCCCACCCGACACCAGCATCGGATAAGGCCTTGCCCATAACGGGGAGAATGGTGAGCAGGTGTTGCCTGGAGGCGATTTCGGGGACGACGCCGCCATAGCGGCTGTGGATGTCTATCTGGGAAGCCACGACGTTGGACATAATGCTGTGGCCATCAGCGACGATGGCGGCTGCTGTTTCGTCACACGATGTTTCGATTCCCAGGATTCTCATGGTGGCGAGCCTCAGACCAGGTCCTTAATGAACCTCTTGAGGAAGTGGTGAGCGAGCCCCAGCACTACGGCGCTGGTCAGAACCGCGATGGCTGCGTTGAGAGAGAACCCCGTGATGGCCAGCCCCAGGGCGGTGGCCGCGGCTGGAGGGTGCTCCTTGTCCACGATAACCATTATGAGGGTAGACAGCCCGACGGCGACCGAGTACGCTACAATCGACCACCAGATGGAAGATTGAGGAATCAGAGCGCAAAGGCAGCCAGCGGAGAAGCCAATCAGATGTCCCCCTATGACGTTGCTGGCATGAGCGGTGACATTAGCTGGCATGGCGAAGACTATGAAGGCGGTAGCACCGATCGCTGCTACTATAACGGCGTCCTGTATAGTCAGGAATAGGAGAACAAGGAATACGGTGAGAGAGGCCAAGAAGCTCTGGCCAACGTAGTGCTTCCAGTCCGCCCTGAACTTCCTGATCATCCTGATGTCTATCAAGTGTTCACCTGCTGATGGGCCAAGCGCCGAGCCCATGGGTTCCGGGTGAGGCTAACCGTGCGGGGGCTTGCAGCAAAGGCTCCGGACACGCTTACATCGGTGTTCTGAATAGTGGTATTCTAGATGGAGAAGGAGTGCTTGGGCAAGCGAGGACGTGCGGCCGTGCCGCTGGCAGTGGGTTAGGGTGGTGCTGCGGCCCTGGGCATATCGGGTTATGACTTCCATAGTCCTGGCTGGTGGCGCAAGTTCGAGACTCGGCTTTGGCAAGGCCCTGGAGGTACTGAATGGCAAGAGCCTTGTCCAGTGGGTAGTCGAGCGGCTGGCTGTGCTGAGCAGGGAGATCATCGTGGTAGCTTCGGGGAGAGACTGTCCGGATGAACTCCGGGGTGCGCTTGATCCAGGGTTAGGACTTCAACTCGCCGCAGTGAGATGTCCCAAGTCCGTAGCGGTGAAGATGGTGGTCGACATCTATCCCAGCGTGGGTGCACTCGTTGGCATCTACTCTGGGTTGGCGGCATCGTCTGCGTCGCGGGCCATCGTGGTTGGCTGCGATATGCCGTTCTTGAACGCCGGGTTGCTCGGCTACATGGTGGAGCTCTCCTCAGCCTTCGATGTGGTTGTTCCTCGCACGGCCAAGGGGGTCGAGCCACTCTGTGCGGTGTATTCGAAGAGTTGCCTGGGTTCTATCAATAGTCTGCTGCAGCGCAATGAGCTGAGGATAGGCGAGTTGCTTAATATGGTCAAGGTGCGGTACGTAGACGAGGATGAGATCGCCAAGTTTGACCGGGAACATCTGAGCTTCTTCAACATCAATACGCGAGCTGACCTGGCCAAGGCGAGAAAGCTGGCCGTGGGTAGAGGATGGCAACACACGGCATCTGACTAGGTGTGCAACGGAAGAGGGAGGAATGGCAGAGGCCACGAGCCGCTACCATTTCTCCTGGGACAATCGAGAGGTGAACCAGGTGCGGAGTGGCTCATCCAGTTTGCCTATCCTGGACTCGAGCCATGCGACATCCCCGCTGGCCAGAGCGGCTCTGGCTGCATCAGGCAGTTGGTAATCTGCGAGAGCCTGTTGGGGGTCCTGAGACAACTGGGCCAGGAAAGCGCTGTCATCTCTGGCCTTTGCCAGCACAGACAACAAGGTGGTCTCGAGGTCTGGGATCCGAGCTTTGCCAGGTTGTGCTGGAGCCGCAACGAGTCTTTTCAGCCAGGGTCTCGAGGCGACGACTTCGGCGGCCCGTTCCTTGCGAAGGAATACCAGCCAGTAGACGGCACCTACTGCGCTGCCACCGATGATATTGCCGATGCTTACGGGAACAAGGTTATGGAGAAAGCCGAGGAAGTTGAGGCTGGCCAGTTGACCCGCAGCTACTCCGGCAGTCTGGACAACCTCGGCTTGGCGTGCCAGGACTATGCCCATGGGAATGAAATACATATTGGCGATGCTGTGTTCAAAGCCACAGGCTACAAAGGCAGTTATGGGAAAGAGAATGGCGAGAATCTTGCCGGGAACGGAGCGGGCTGCGAAGCATAGCCAGACAGCCAGACAGACGAGGATATTGCACAGTATGCCGCGGAACAACGCGGGAACGAAGGCCAGATTCACCTTGGCGTTGGCGATCGTCAGGGCGTTAGCCCCGAAGGCATAGCCGTTGAGGGCCCAGGACTGGGCGTAGAACACCAGGGCCACCAGGATGAGTGAGCCAGCAAGGTTGCTGGCATAGACCAAGCCCAAATTGCGCAGCAGTTGAGACTTGCTGATGCGAGTGCTCATCCAGGGGGCGACCATAAGGCAATTGCCAGTGAACAGCTCGGCCCCGGCGACTACCACGAGGATAAGTCCGAGGCAGAAGACGACCCCCCCCAGCAGCTTAGCCAGTCCGAACCCAAGGCCGCTATTGGTAGTAACCAGAGTGCAGAACACGGCTCCTAGGCCAATGAAGAACCCTGCAAGGAGGCCCAGAAGCACCATGCTGGAGGTATCCCTGGTGGCCTTGGCCACCCCAGAGCTTTCCATCTGGTGAACCATCTTCGCCGGCTGGTGGCAATCAGGCGTCATCTTGTCCAGCATCTCGGCAAGAGGTTCAATGCCGGGCAGTTCCGGCAGCCGTGGTACCGTCGTTGCTTTGCTCTGAGCCATCGTGTTGACTCGTTTGCTCACCATTTCTCCTGGGAGAGGCGGCTCCAGAGCCAGGTGGCTAGCTCTCTGTCCAGCTTGCCTACCCAGGCCTCTATCCTTCTGATGTCGCCGCTGGCCAGGGCAGCCTTCTCTACCGACGTGAGCGAGTAGTACTCTTTGAGAGCCTCGTGTGGGTCGTGGGACAAGCGTGCCAGAAAGTCAGGCTCGGCAGCAGCTCTCTTGAGGACTGCAAGCAGGTCCTGTCGCCCCGGGGCCACGTCTGTGGTCAATGCTTCCGCTGTTACTTGAGTGCGTTCAGTCATTGCTATACCTCCCTAATGGTGACGCTGGAGTGAGCTTAGCAGTTGTCCGGATGGCTGCCATCGTCCACGAGTGCTGATTTCCGAACCCTGCGGTCATGTCCATTAGGGCTGATTGCCTTGCCCAAGAGGGCAGTGGCAGCCTATAATTGCCTCAAGTTGAGGACGAGAAACAAACTGAGAGTGGTGATTGCCGATGACCATGCCCTGCTGCGTGAGGCACTACACCGGGCTCTTGATGGCGAGGGCGATATGGAGGTAGTTGCGGAGGCCGGTGACGGCGAGGAAGCGGTCAGACTTGCTTCAGAGCTCAGGCCCGACGTGGTGGTCATGGACATCGTCATGCCCAAGCTCAACGGGATCGAGGCCACCAAGAAGATCAAGGAGACTGCGGCCAGCACCGCTATTCTGATCCTCACGGCGTATGATGACGAGGAGTATGTGTTGGGGTTGCTTGACGCGGGAGCTGCCGGGTATCTGTTGAAGAGTGCCAGGGGCCGTGACCTGGTCGACGCCATTCGGACGATCCAGAGCGGGGAGTCGGTACTTCATCCCAACATCATCGCCAAGTTGCTGAAGCGCGCCATAGCGGCGCCGGCGAGGGAAGGCAGAGGGCCCGAGCTGCTAAGTGAACGTGAATCTAAGGTGCTCGAACTGGTTGCCCTGGGAATGGGCAACAGGGAGATAGGGGAGAAGCTGTTTGTCAGCCAGCGCACCGTGAAGGCCCACCTGACCAGTATCTTCAACAAACTGAACGTCGCTTCACGCAGCGAAGCGATAGTCAAAGGTTTGAAATGCGGATTGATTACGCTGGAAGACAGCACCGGCGGATCACGAATCTAAGGAATCCCCACCTCTGGGTCATTGCTGCCCTTTTCGTGGCCGTGACGCTGTCTCACTATGCAGAGTTGCTGTCCGGAGTGTCTGTTCTGAACCAGATATCCCTGCCTGCAGCCCTTGACCTGGAGCGGCACAGCGTGGAGCGGCTCCTCTATTTGCTGTTGGTGCTCTATGCTGCCTGGGTCCTGGGGACAAGCTACGGGTGGATGCTGTGGGTATCGGGGGGGGTGGCCATGGTGTTCCGGGCACTCCTTGTTTCGCCCCATCTAAGAGATGCCGTGCTGGAAAGCTCGGCCAGCTTGGTGGTGAGTGCTCTGGCTATCATGCTGGTACGGGCCCGCCAACGAGCCAAGCAGGGACAGGAGGTGCTAGAGAGAACCATGGAGAACCTGGACTCATCGCGGCGGCGCTACGAAGAGCTATTCACTGGTGCCAGCGATGCTATCTGGATCCATGATAGTGAGGGCACTATCACCCTGGCGAACAAGGCTTGTGAGAAGCTCACCGGCTTTTCCGTTGCAGAATTGACCGGGAAGAACGTCTCCCAGTTTCTGAGCCCGGAGGCGCTGGCTCTGGCCAGAGAGGTGAAGCAAAGACTACTGAAAGGCGAGGCGATGGAGGAGCGCTATGAGCAGAGGCTGATAAGAAGAGACGGCTCTGAGGCGATTGTGGAATTGGCTACCCGACTTGTGGCCAGTGATGACGAACCGCAAGTGCTGGAGAACCTAGCTCGTGACATAACGGAGGAGAAGAAGCTGCGGGACAATCTCCAGTTCTATCTCAGGGAATGCCTCAGGGCTCAGGAGGAAGAGCGCAAGCGGCTGGCATCTGAACTCCATGATGACACTTCTCAGGTGTTGCTGCTGCTGTCGCGGCACATAGACAACCTCTCCTCCGAAGCCGAAGGCCATTTGACCGAGAAGCTCAGGGGTGACTTCGAGGAATTGTACGCGCTATCCCAGCAGGCGTACGATGGTGTGAAGCGCTACGCCCAGGCTTTGAGGCCGCGCATTCTGGATGACCTGGGTCTCATACCTGCACTGGAGTGGCTGGGGCAGGAGACCGGCAAGCTGTCCGGGATCAGAGTTGGAGTCAGAATAGGGGCTGTTCCAGCGCTGGCACCCGAAACGCAGCTAGTTCTGTTTCGCATCGCACAGGAAGCGCTGAGCAACATTCACCGACACTCTGAGGCGTCCCAGGCCAGCCTGGCGCTGGAGTGTGAGGGAAGCCAAATCAAGATGACTGTCAGTGATAACGGGAGGGGCTTCGAGCCTCCCCGACGGCTAAGCGATTTCGCCAGCCAGGGCAAACTGGGGCTTACAGGAATGGCTGAGCGGGCTCGGCTGGTGGGCGGGGACTTCGAAGTCGACTCTCAAGCGGGAAGGGGAAGCAGGATAACGGTCAAGGTCCCCACGAAGCTCTTCAATGAGGAGGGTCGCTAGGGGCGTGGCGTGTCCCGAGGTCCTACAGCTTCTCCACTCGTACGGCGCATACCTTGTATTCAGGAATCTTCGATACCGGGTCTAGCGTGGGATTGGTGAGAACGTTGGCAGGGCTCTCGGCGAAATGGAACGTCATGAACACTACTCCCGGGGATGATGCTTCAGTTACCTTGGCCGTGGCGACAACCTCGCCGCGCCGGGAGCGAACCCGCACCGCCGCATCTTGCACTATGCCAAGCTGCAGGGCATCGCGGGGGCTGATTTGCACGGTGCCTTCGGGATCGAGAGCGTTGAGGCCGGCTACCTTGCGGGTCATTGTGCCGGTATGGAAGTGATACAGGCTGCGTCCTGTAGTGAGGATGAGAGGGTAGTCCTCGTCTGGTGACTCCCCTGGTGGAATGTACTTGAGCGGGATGAATCTACCCTTTCCCCTGGAGAAGGTATTGGCGTGGAGTACCGGCGTGCCCGGGTGGTCTTCGGTAGGGCAGGGCCATTGGAGGCCACCATGCTCCAAGCGCTGGTAGCTTATGCCGCCGTAGCTGGGGGTGACATAGCGAATCTCCTCCATTATGTCGAACGGGTCGCTGTAGTCGAATCCTCTCGCTTCCATCCTCCTGGCTATCTGGCAGATAATCCACCAGTCAGGTCTGGAATCGCCTATGGGCTGAATAGCCTTCCTTACGCGCTGCACCCGCCGCTCGGTATTGGTGAAGGTACCGTCCTTTTCGGCAAAGCTGGCTGCCGGCAGGACGACATGGGCAAACTCCGCCGTCTCCGAGAGGAAGATGTCCTGAACCACGAGGAAGTCCAACTGAGCCAGAGCCTCCCGGACATGTGTTACGTCAGGGTCGCTGAGTACAGGGTTCTCACCCATAAGGTAGATCGCCCTGATCTCCTTCCGGGAAGCTGCTTCGAGCATCTCGACCAAAGTCAACCCGGGAGATGAAGGCAAGGAGCATTCCCAGGAGATGTCGAACTTCTCCTTTATCAGCGAAGGTAGCGAGCATCCCCAGGCAATCTCGAACTTCTCCCTGATGTCGGGATTGGCTACGGCCTGGTAGCCGGAATAGACATTGGGCAGCGCACCCATGTCGCAGGCACCCTGCACATTGTTCTGTCCCCTGAGCGGATTGACACCGGTAGAGAGCTTGCCCACATTGCCGGTGAGCATTGCCAAGTTGGCGGTAGCCAGCACGTTGTCAGTGCCGTGGGAGTGTTGCGTGATGCCCATGGCATAGAGGATAGTGGCGGGGCTATTGGTGGCATAGATGCGGGCGGCTTCCGCTATTCTGTCGCGGGGTACCCCGGTGACCTGCTCCACGAAGTCGAGGTCGAAGTCCTGCAGGGACTGGCGGAAAGAGTCGAAGTCCTCGCATCTTACGTTGATGAAGGCTGTATCGGCCAAGCTCTCGTCCACGATGACCCGCATCATGCCCATGAGCAGGGCAACGTCGGTGCCGGGGCTATGCTGAAGCCAGACGGCGGCGAAGCGGCAGAGGTCGATCTCACGGGGGTTGGCCACGATGAGCTTGGCTCCGTTGTTGACTGCTCTCTTCACCTGAAGGGCGGTCACAGGGTGGGTCTCGGTGGTGTTGGTGCCTATGGCAAGAATGCAGGCGGCCTGACCGACCTCGTCTATGGAGTTGGTCATGGCCCCACTGCCGAAGCTCTGGACAAGGCCAGCCACCGTAGGGGCGTGACACAGGCGGGCGCAATGATCAATGCTGTTCGTGCCGAGTACCGCCCGGGCGAACTTCTGCATGACATAGTTCTCTTCGTTGGTGCACTTGGCCGAGGAGATCACGGCCAATTCCTGTGCTTGAAAGGTCTTAAGTCTGGCGGCTACGAAGTCAAGTGCCTCGTCCCAGGATGCCTCCTGCAACTGGCCGTCCCTTCTTATCAAGGGGGAGGTTAGGCGTTCAGGATGATGGACGAACTCGGCGATGCCGAAACGACCCTTGACGCAGGCCTGGCCGTGGTTGGGCGCAGCGTCCGGGTCAGGAATGACGCTGACTATCTTCCCGGCTTTGACCCTCAGTCTGAGCTGGCAGCCGACTCCGCAATAGGGGCAGGTGGTGAGCACCTCACGGTCAGGCGGGCCCTGCCACTTGTCAGCTCTTTCCATGAGGGCCCCGGTGGGGCAGGCGTCGACGCAGGCCCCGCAGAACTCGCAGCTTACTTCCTCAAGCGGACGGTCGAAGGCGGTGCCTATCAAAGCTTTGCCCCCTCGGTAGGTGAAGGAGATGGCTCCCACGTGCCGTAGCTCCTGGCACATTCGGACGCAGCGGCCACAGAGGATGCACAGGTTGTAGTCGCGGTCGAAGAAAGGTTCTGACCTGTCGATGGGAAGATTCTTGTATATAGGAGCCAGAGTCACCTGCTCCAGTCCCACGTAGCGGGCGACACTCTGCAGTTCGCAATTCAGGTTCTTGGGGCAGGTAAGGCAGGAGTATGGATGTTCGCTGAGAATCAACTCCATGATGTTGCGGCGAAGCTCCTGCAGCCTGGGGGTGCTGGTATGTACCACCATGCCTTCAGTAGCCGGCGTGGTGCATGCTGGAGGGAAACCCCGCATCTTCTCAATTTCCACGATGCACAGGCGGCAGGCACCGAAGGGGGTCAGGTCGCGATGGTAGCAGAGCGTAGGGATGTAGATATTGGCCTCCAGGGCGGCCTGCAGGACGGTGGCGCCCTTAATTGTCTGGATTTCTCTCCCGTCAATGGTCAAGCTGACGGTATCCATCACGCTCCTCCTTTGAGCCGAATCTACTTCGAAGACTTGACTGGGATGGGGTCGTGGGGGACTTCGATGTCTTCCCCTGACACCTTGGTCACAGCGCCGAACTTGGGTGGGCAGACATCAAGGCAGGTGCCGCAATGAGTACACTTGCTCTGGTCAATCACGTGGACCAGCCGTTTGTCACCTCTAATTGCACCGACAGGGCAATTCCTGAGACAGATCATGCATCCCTGGCACTTGTCCGCCAGAATGTAGTAGGAGACGAGATCCTTGCAGGCGAGTGCCGGGCAGCGCTGGTTTCGAATGTGCTCCTCGTATTCGCTGCGGAAATAGCGGAGGGTAGTCAGCACGGGATTTGGCGCTGTGCCGCCAAGAGCACAGAGTGAGCCGTCTCTGACCGTTTCCGCTAGCTGTTGTAGCTTGTCAATATCGCCCTCTTGGCCGCCACCCCGGGTGATGCGTTCGAGGATGTCAAGCATCTTCCTGGTGCCTACCCGGCAGGGGGCGCATTTGCCGCAGGACTCGGCCTGGGTGAAGGTGAGGAAGAATCGGGCGAAATCCACTATGCAGGTGTCCTCATCGACGACGATCATGCCACCTGAGCCCATGATGGAGCCGGCCTGAGTCAGAGTCTCGTAATCCACGGGGAGGTCCAAGAGTTCCGCGGGTAGGCAGCCCCCTGAAGGGCCGCCGGTCTGGACTGCTTTGAAGCGCTTGCCGTCCGGGATGCCACCTCCGATCTCGTATATTATTGTGCTGAGAGTGGTGCCCATTGGCACCTCGACCAAGCCGTTGTTGGCGACCTTCCCTGTGAGCGCGAAAATCGCAGTGCCCTTGCTTTGCGCGGTGCCGATGCGTGCGAACGCTTCCGCCCCTTGCCTAATGACTACAGGGATAGTGGCAAGGGTCTTGACGTTGTTGATATTGGTTGGCTTGCCCCAGAGGCCCGACTGGGCAGGGAAGGGTGGGCGGGGGCGGGGCATTCCGCGTTTTCCTTCGATGGAAGCCATCAGTGCTGTCTCTTCACCACAGACGAAGGCTCCTGCACCTTCCTTGAGCTCTATGTCGAAGTCGAAACCGGAACCGAGGATGCTGTTGCCGAGTAGCCCATACTGCTGCGCCTGCCTGAGGGCAATCCGAAGGCGCCGAATCGCGAGTGGATACTCTGCACGGGCATAGATGTAGCCCATAGTAGCGCCGATAGCGTACGCGGCGATAGTCATGCCCTCGACTACGCTGTGAGGGTCGGCCTCCAGGATTGAGCGGTCCATGAATGCTCCAGGGTCGCCTTCATCGGCATTGCAGATCATGTACTTCTCTTCACCAGGGGCTTTGCGGCAGAACTCCCACTTGAGGCCCGTGGGAAAGCCGGCGCCACCACGGCCACGCAAGCCAGAATGTTTGATCTCTTCAATTACTTGCTCTGGTGTCATCTCAAGGAGTGCTTTTCTCACAGCCTCGTAGCCCCCGGAAGTCGAGTAGTCGTCGATATCTTCCGGGTCAATATTTCCGCAATTGTGCAGAACAAGACGTTGCTGCTTCTTGTAGAATTCGATGTCCCGATGGTAGGGTATGGGGGTGCCTGTGACCTGGTCTCGATAGAAGAGCCTTTCCACTGGCTTTCCATCTCGCAGATGAGACTCAGAGATCTCACGCACGTCTTCTGGTCTGACATGAGTGTAGAAAATACCTTCAGGCTCGACGTGGACAATTGGGCCTTGTTGACAGAAGCCGTGACAGCCAGTGGGTTTCACCTTAAACGCTTCCGCCAGTCCCAACCGAGCGATTTCCCCCTCTAAGCCAGCTCGAACTTGGTCTGATTTGGAGGAAATGCATCCTGTTCCCTCACAGACGAAGACTGTACCTCTGGAATTGACATGTCCTGAATCTTCCAAGTGTTTCATCCTTGTCCCTCACCCTCAATGTCAGAGAAAAGCGCCGCTGCTTCCTTCGTGGTCATTTGCCCGTGAACCTCACTGTTTATCACCATTGTAGGTGCTAGGGCACAACAACCGAGGCAGGCGACGGTTTCGAGGCTGTACTCCAGATCGGGAGAGGTTTCGCCCTCCTTTATGCCCAATCGCCTTGCCACTTCCTCCAGGATCCTGGCACCACCTCGAACGTGGCAGGCCGTGCCGCGACACACCGTGACGAGATTCCTGCCCACCGGGCTCGTTCTGAACTGGGCATAGAAAGTGAGAACGCCATAGATTTCGCTCTCTGGGGTCCCCAGGAAGCGGGCGATTTGTACCACTGCTTCCTCGGGGAGATAGCCCAGTCTTGCCTGAACTGCCTGTAAGATGGGGATGAGGGATCCTCTGCGGCCCTTGTACGGTGCCAGAATCTCAGCAAGCTCCTGGTTCATAGTACCTCCAAAGACAAGTGATTGCCAGGGATCGGCTCCAGAACGGCAGCGGAATCGGCCGGTGGAAACAACGGGGTCCGCCTCAACGTTCTCTCCGCGAGGATAGTGGAATGCTCTGGACCAGCTTCCTGGTGATCGCAGCGGAGACGTCTCGTATGTCTTCGGTGGGCAGGTAATCGGAGACATTGGCGTCAAACATGATGGTGCACGAGGGTGGGAATTCCTCGTCGCCTCGGCGCATGACGATGGTCACCGGGATTCGGCTGAAGGCGTTAACGGTCACAGATGCATCACCGTAGCTTGCCCTGAGTCCTCCCATGGACACCGCGGCATCCACTAGCAAGTCAGGTTCCCTGGCGAACCCCTTGAGGATGGGATTGATGACCAACTGGTTGAACACAGGGAAGTAGCTGACGCATCCGGGCAAGTCCCTGAAAGTAACGAACCTGTTAGTGGGCGGCGTACCCTTGGCCGTCACCAGGTAGTGCAGGATGACGATTCCATCCTTGAGGGGCACTTCGCTGCCAGTTTCCTGGGAATAGACCTCGACGTTGGGGAGAGAGACAAGGTATGGCCGGTTCAGGAAGGCGAGCAACACCCTGTCCGGCGGTACGTACTGTGCGCCGCTTCTGAAACATTGCTGCTCCAGATCCATGGCGGCTAATTGCTGGCGGGCCAGCTTGTAGGCAAGCTCGTAGCCCTGATCCCGAGTATTGGGCGATGATGAGTGCTGCCTTTCCATGTTATCCTGCGAACTTGGGGCGCGGTAGAAGACCTGCTGCCTCCAGTATCTCGGGCACCGCCTCTTCCCACTCGATGGCCATGAGGTGAATTCCTGCCACCCCTTCAATCTGCCGCACCTGGTTGATTATGTCCACACATAGCTTGATGCCCTCTCGGGCAACCTGCTCTTTGGGCACCCCGCGGAGACGTTCAATTGTCTCGTCGGGGACATCCATTCCGGGGACTCTGGTCTTCATGTAGGTTGCGGCACCCACCGATCTTATGGGCGCGACCCCGGCGAGGATTCTGGTCTTCTGGTGCAGACCCCTGTCACGAGCACGCTTCATCCACTCGGCGAACCTGGCCACGTTGTAGATGATCTGGGTCTGGATGAAGTCTGCCCCGGCAGTCACCTTCTTGGCGAGGCGGACCACCCTGAAGTCGAAGGGGTCAGCGAAGGGATTGGCGGCCGCGCCGAGAAAGAGCCTGGGTGGAACCGCTATCTCGTCTCCACACTGAAATCGCCTGTTGTCCCGCATCTCCTTGACCATCTTGACGAATTGGATGGAGTCCAGGTCGAATACGGCCTTGGCGTCGGGATGATTGCCGAACTTGATGTGGTCTCCGGTAAGACAGAGTATGTTGTTTATGCCCAGTGCTGCTGCGCCCAACACGTCCATCTGCAGGGCAATGCGATTGCGATCCCGGCAGGTCATCTGGACTATGGGATCCAGACCGTTCTCCCTGGCTATGATGCAGGCAGCCCAGCTCGCCATGCGTACCACGGCGGTCTGCCCATCGGTGACATTGAAGGCATCGACGTTGCCGCGGAGTATGCTTGCCTTTCTTCTGATTACTTCGGGATCTGCGCTTTGCGGAGGCCCCAATTCGCCGGTGACGGCGAATTGTCCGCTTTTGAGAACCCTTTCCAAGTTGCTGTCAGTCTTCACAGGTGCCTCTGGTAGCGAAGGACTTTGAGGTCACGTGTCTGCGGTGCTGGCAAATGCGCCATTGTATCTCACGAGGACGAGGCACGGCAATATGCCGTACCTGCTCAGTCATCCTGCTTGAGCTTGTAGCCCGCCTTGAGCAGAATCCGTTTCACTGACAAGGCAGCGGGCGAATGGCCAGGCAAGTCGAGCAGGGACCTCCCCTCCAGGTTGCGCTGCCTGACACCCGGGTCGAAGTCTATCCTTCCGAGGTAGGCTTCCCCCGTACTTCGCAGGTGTTCTTCTACCTCTGTGGTGAACCTATGATTGCCCCCCAGATGGAGGTGACGGCAGTCGACCTTCAGTGCCGCCGTAATAGCTT
>SMTZ1_10008072_pt1 | contig 13608 bp, 14 predicted proteins | sample DeeMarSWOR136_30_FD_25667 | JGI IMG/M metagenome (IMG submission 25667) | reverse complement strand
ACACCTGCTATGATTGAGTTTTTGTCAGATCATGTTTGGACATGGGATGATTTTTTAATGTATCATTATGCGCTATAAATAAGGACATTACCGATATTTCTTTCTCTTCTTTAATTGATTCAATATTATTTATCATTAATTATTTATATTAGTTGCTTTTTCTTAGCATTAATGAGATATGGGTAAAATAAGAAATCCTATTATCATGCTTGATAATATATCTAAAAATTATGATGAGTATGGAGTTGTAGTAAAAGCACTAAATCAAGTTTCATTAAAGATTTATCCTGGTGAGTTTGTTTCAATAATTGGACCATCGGGTTGTGGAAAATCTACACTTCTTCATTGCATGGGTCTGTTAGACCGTCCTACAACAGGACATGTATTTATTGAAGGTAAAAATACCTCAGAGATATCTGGCAAAGAAATTGCATTTTTTAGAGGGGAAAAGCTTGGTTTTGTTTTTCAAAATTATAATTTGATACCCCGGTTAACAGTTTTAGAAAATGTACTTCTGCCTGGATTAATAATGCAAAAAGAGCCGAAAAAATTAGAAAACAAAGCAAAGGAATTGTTAAAGGAAGTTGGAATTCTTCATAGAACATATCATAAAGGGATACATCTTTCTGGTGGCGAACAACAAAGAGTTGCAATTGCTCGGTCACTGATTAATGACCCTATCTTAATACTTGCTGACGAACCTACTGGGGCTTTGGATTCTGATAGCAGTAAAGAAATCATGGAATTGCTTGTAAGAGTAAATAAGATTAGAAATGTTACATCAGTTTTTGTATCTCATGATATGAATATTGCTAGCTATGGGAAAAGAACAATTGTTCTAAAAGATGGTAGGATAATTGGTGACACGAAGGGTAAATTAAATAATTTCAAAAAAGTGGTTAAAAACTTCCAAAAAATTAAAAGGTGATTATTCTGGGAGTTAGTAGTCGTCTTGCCTTTGGTGAATTAAAGGATCATAAGCGAATCTATTCAATAATCATTCTAGTTATTGCTCTTACAATGACATCTTTTATGCTTGAAAATGCCTATTTGAATTACATGATGCAAGTTGTTGATGATACCACCAAGCTTGTCACAGCCGATGCAATTATTGTTGATGAGAGTAGTAACATTAGAGATTTATATGGTACTGAAAGTGAATTAAAAAATGCAGGGGAAATTGCAAGAAGAATAGAGCGAAAGATTTCTGGTTATAAGACTAGCATCAGAGTAACTGCGCAAGGAACATACGGTTTAAGTGAAGAAGGTGAAGCAATTGATGGATGTGGTATACAGGGAATCGATCCTAAAAAAGATGATTATATTTCAGGAATAGCCAATAAAATTGTACAAGGAAGATTTTTTAGGGATGATGATTCAATTCTAAGAGGCCATACTCCTCTATATATTGAAATTAAAGGTCCTGGTGGTCTGCCTGATTTTTCTTATGGAGCAGGTGAAAAAATCAATGAATATGAGGAACCGTATCCAATAATTGTTGGTGCTACTGCAGCAAAAATTCATCCTTCTGTAAATATTGGTAAGAAGTTCCAAATCACGTTAAGTGTTTCAGGTAAGGAAAAAAGCTATGCAACTGTGACTGTTGAAGTTATAGGTTTATATGAGAGTGGAACACCTACGCTTGATGCTTTAGTATGGTTTATGCATGCAGATTCTCTTAGAGAAATTAAAAGATATGGTCAAATTACAGGTAAAGACTGGCATATCCCTGGAGTCGGTACATTCCGAGGGTATAATCCTATAAAAATAGACCGTGACAGAGGGGACGCAGTCATAATTAAAGCACCAGAACCCTTACATAGATTAGATCCCATAGGACATTCAGAAAATGTGAAAGAAGAAATTAGTAGTTTTGTTCCATTTTTAAAGGTTTATAGTTGGCATGATTTCTTAGTATATATTGCAGGCTCAATGCAAGATGTTGTAACTATAATGCTATGGGGAAGCATTGGTGTAACTCTGTTATTATGTGGAGCAGCAATAAAATATGTCATGGACTCTATTATTATGCGTAAAACAAGGGAAATTGGATCTTTAAAAGCTTTTGGAGCAAGAGATAGAGTAATTTTTAAGATTTATTTGTATCAAGGTTTAATAATAGGTCTAATTGCAGGAGTTCTTGGGATATTTATTTCTCTAATAGTTATGCAACTTGTAAATTTTTATGGTCTTAATGTTGAGTTTATAGGAGGTACTCAATTAAAAGTTGGTTTTATTATAAATTGGCTTACGATTCTGATTGCTTTGGCCTTACCAGTAACATTAGCAGTACTTGCTGCTGCGTTACCTGCAAAAAAAGCCTCAATGCTTTCCCCTGTTGAAGCTTTAAGAAAAGGTGAACTAGCTTTATAAAAAGCTAAAATTCATTTTTTATTACTTTATTTAATATAAAAAAGATAATTATAGTGAAATCTTAGAAGTTATAATGCTGGTTCTAATCTCAATAACAATAATAATTTATAAAAAGATAGATGAATAATTAATCCAACAGTTAAAAAATTATTGTTATCTTCGTATCTATCTTTTTATAATTGTGATTCTTTCAAGTTTATAAAATATTTAGTTTTGTCGATTAATAAAATAAATATTCTTAAGTTTCTTTTTTAATTGTGCTTTTTTCTAGTTCCGAAAACCAATATTCTGTCCAAATATTAAACCATGCTGTCTTATCCATGTCAAATAATTATTAGAATTGTATAATAAATATCATTTGTTGAAAAAAGCATTCAAATGAATTAAATAATTTTAAAAAATTAAACAATGAATAAATTTTTTACTAAAAAAATAGATAAATTTATTAATTTGTATAACCTAATTAATATACATGGATAAATTGGATTTTGGTGTTTTACAATCTTTAAATGCAAATGCACGAAAAAGTCTTAGGAATATAGCAAAGGAATTAAAAGTATCATTATCAACAATATCAAATAGGGTAAAAAAGTTAGAAGAAAAGGGAATAATAGAGAGATATATCCCAGTTGTAAATAGAGAGAAGATTGGTTACGACTTAACCGCTGTAATAAATATTAAATTAACACATGGTAAACTAATAGAAGTACAAGAAAAAATATCAAAGGATACTCATGTTAGTGCAGTATATGATATAACTGGGGATTGGGATTCCTTAATTATTGCTCATTTTAAAGATCGGCGGGATTTAAATAATTTTATTAAAAGAGTTCTATCAATGGATTATGTTGAACGTTCAAATACCCAGATGGTTCTTAATATCGTCAAAGATGAAAAAAGGGTAGAAATAAATCAAAATATTTTTACTTTATAATTGTACTTAAAAAGTATTTGTAATTTTTTTATTTTGACATTTTAACACGCTATCTTTTTATATTATCATTGTCAAAGGTTACCAAGACACAATATATCATGATATGTGAGGTGGATCTAAAAACAAGGGTGATCTAAATGAGCTTGAAAGTTCTTAAGAAAAATTTCATACATAAACATAGTCCTCAAAGATTTATTGAGATAGATATGCTAAGAGGATTTGCTATTATTTTAATGATATTTAGCCATATTCTTTGGGATCTGGATTACTTTGATTTAATGCCAATGAATGATGGTTTTTACAATATTTTAATATCCATTGTTCAACCAATGTTTTTCTTATTAGTAGGCATTAGTTTAGTAATAAATAAAAAGAAAATAGAAAATATAAAATTAGATTATAATAAAAAATACTATAAAAATCTTATATTTAGAGGATTGAAAATATTTAGCATGGGCATCATATTTACAATTTTAACATTAATCTTCATCCCAGAAAGACCGATATTTTTTGGTGTTTTACATTGCATTGGTCTATCAGTAATATTAAGCGCCCCATTTCTAAAATGTAGAAAATATAATCTACTTTTTGTTGTAATAATTCTAATTGCTAGCCTTATTGTTGCAGAATATAACATTGAGAATCCAACAATACTTCATCTTGCATTTGGAATCCATCAAACAAATATTTGGAGCCACACAATTGACTACTTCCCATTATTACCCTGGTTTGGAATTTGTCTATTAGGAATTATAATTGGAGATTGTTTATATTCAGGTAATAATAGAAAGTTCAGAATTCCGGATCTTTCAAAGTATAGGCCAATAAAATTATTTCAATGGTGTGGTCAGCATTCTCTAATCATATATTTGATACATCAGCCAATTATAGCAGGTACCATCTCAGTTTTCATAATATTATAATATGGTTTAAACCGCTTTTTTTAAAATTTTTACACCATATGACATGCACCAGAGAAACACAAAATAACAAATGATCATCTCAGGGATTGCAATACCGCTAAAAAAATATAAAGTTACAGGAGAAATAAAAGCAATTAATGCAATAATAATTGCTGCATTTGCCATAGTGTTATCAAAATGATATTGTTTCATAGTAATACCTACAATTAATAATCCAATGGTCAATGATATAAAGAAAATAGCTGAAGCAATATAATGCAAATTAAAAATTGTTATAGGAAATATTCCTATACCAATAAGAGCTAAAGAGCCTAAAGCAATAATGTATCCTCCGATTTTGATAGATAAAATTTTTATTAGACCTAATGAGAAAATAAATGCGAGTAATCCAGCAATAATCAAACCGTTGTTAAAAAAAAAGGCGGAAACTCCTTCCGCCCCTAAATCACTTAATGCGTTGTTTGTCCATTTAAACCATGGTGAATGTAACATTGCAATTAAAATACTAATTAAAAAAGCAAAAGGCATAAATATTCCACAAAGTCCTGAAATATTTGTCGTACCTGATTTTTTAATACTATTTTTACATCTCATCTAAATAATATAGTAAGTTTTATTTTATTTATATTTTTTTATTTTATTGACAATTAATTGAAAAATTCTAAAACTTTATGTATTAAAAAAACATTCAATAATTCTGGGGGAATTTGGTGGACCAATATAAGGGTAAAGGATGGGTCTTCCATTACCGATTCCTCGGTTGAAAAGTGTTTGGGGTTTGATGGGGACCAAATACGATTTACGAGTTCATGCAAAGCATGAAATACATAAACGCCTCATTCCCCCACAACATATTACATATTTTTTTAAAAAATAACAATATAACAAATTATATTAATCGAGTTTGTCCACGAATTTTATAATTTGATAGTTCATTAAATACATCATCTTCATGTAGAATATTAAGAATATCTTCTAAAGAAGAGGATATGTTTATATCTCTAGTTCTTCCATATCTTCCCTTTGAAATAACTCGGGCAGTAATAATACCAAGCATATCAAGCTCTGAAATCAAATCTGCTATACGTCTCTGTGTTAGAATATCTGTTCTTATTTTTTTACTTAAATCCTTATATATCTCATATACTTCTCCAGTTGTAATAGCGCCTGTTGATCCAGATTTCTGATTTTGTTTTTCCTGTAAAAGAATTGCAAGTAGTATTAATTTTGATTGAGTAGGTAAAGTACGAACCACTTCTATTATTCGATCTATTTCAATTTTAGTTTGTGCGAGACGTACATGTTTTTTTGTTATTTTTAATGATTTACTTCTTTCAGCAAGTTCAGCAGACATTCTAAGCAGATCAAGTGCTCTCCTTGCATCTCCATGCTCCTGAGCTGCAAGCGCTGAACATAATGGGACTACGTCGCCTTCAATACAATCTGGTTTTAAGGCTATTTCTATCCTCTGGTTTAAAATATCCTCCAGCTCCTTTGCGTCATAAGGTGGAAATATCATATTTTCCTCACCAAGACTTGACTTTACTCGAGGATCTAAAAATTCAGTAAATTTAAGGTCATTTGAAAGACCCACAATAGATACTCTTGCATTTTTTAAATCAGTATTTATCCTTGAGAGATTGTAAAGTGCCTCATCTCCTTTTAATTTATCAACTTCGTCAAGAATAATAACTGTTACTCCTCCTTCTTTTTCAATCATCTGTTTTAATTTGGTAAAAACCTCATCAGTTGGCCAACCGGTAAAAGGAATTCGTTCAGACCACTCTTCTATAAAATGGTTTGCTATATTTTGTAAAAGACGATATTGTGTGTCAACAACCTCGCAATTAATATAAATAAAATTAACTTTTTTTCCAGTTTCTTTCCCTTTTGTCAAAAGCTCTTTACCTACATATTTCGTAACAGCTGTTTTTCCAGTTCCAGTTTTTCCATAAATAAAAACATTGGAGGGAGTTTCATCACGTAAGGCAGGAACAAGAACTGATGCTAATCCATTAATTTCTCTTTCTCTATGAGGTAAGGTTTCAGGCATGTATGTTGGTCTCATAGCTTCTCTGTTTGAAAATAGGCCATCAAATTTTAGTAAACGACCAAATATGTCACTATTTACTATGTTTCTCTCCCTCGTAAAAATATCTCCCCCGGGCTAGTGTAATCTACTATTGTATATTAAAGATTTATGTATGAATTTTCTCCTGATTTTCTCCTATTATTTCAGAGAAAGAGGAAGGCCTTTATTTCCTGTGGAAAATAGACGCAGCTTAATTAAAATTTTATAATTTTTCTATATTTATATTTTTAAAAATCAGAATATTCAAATACTTGAAATTTCATAACTGTCTGGATATACTTACGTTTTTAGTTTTTTAATAATGTATACTTACAATAACTATCTCCACGCGAAATCAAGGGGTCTCTCTTAAAAATCATTTATAATATTGTTAAGACTATTGACTACCAATAATAATTACATCCTTTACAGATTTAATTGAATTAAAGGGAAATACAAGATTACCTTGATTGTCTAAATGGTATAACCTCGGATCAATATCATCCGAAGGTTCTACAAGAATCCCAATCAATTCTCCTGTTTTACTATCAACCGTTGAATTCCTCATTATACCTAAATACAATCCTTCCTCGCTCATCACAGATTTTCCTCTAAGTTCATTTTCAGTAATTCTCAATTTTTATCCCTCCTTTTTATTTAATTACCTCACATATATTGAATATCTTTTTCACTTTTATCCTTTTTGGCTATTCCACTTCCAAGAGTTTCAGATACTTTTTCATAGAATTTTATTATATTTGGCGTAATTGAGGCTCGAACACTTTCCATTGCCTGTTGGAAATGTACCTTTCTAACTTTATTTGCTTTTTCATCCTCCCTTACTGCGATCATGGCTGCCTCCCTGCAAAGTGCTTCAATGTCAGCACCGGAATAACCCTCTGTCCTAATGGAAAGCCAATAAAATAGTTTTTCTTTATCTGATAATTTCTTGATATTTATTTCAGATTGTGAAGATTCTTTATCTGAATTATCAGCTCCTGATTGAGACATTACTTCCCCTTTTGTTCCAATTTTTATTATTCCTTTTTTATTTTTAATAAAATCATCTGTTTCACCTGATATCTCAATTTCAAGTTCTTTTAATTCCCCTCTAGTAATAGATATTGGCATTTCTCTTGTATGAATCTTAAATATTTCCAAACGTGCAACTTTATCTGGAGAATGTATCAATACTAATCTATCGAAACGACCAGGACGCAATAATCCAGGATCGATGATATCTGGACGATTGGTGGCACCTATTACAACGACTCCCTCCATACTCTCCAGGCCATCTATACTAGTTAAAAGCTGGTTAACAACGCTATCAGTTACATGAGTACCAGTATCAGTTCCTCTCATAGGGGCAATTGAATCAAGCTCATCCAGAAATACAATAGTTGGGGCAACTTGCCGAGCTTTTTTAAAGAGTTCACGAACAGCTTTTTCACTTTCACCAACCCATTTGCTCATTACTTCTGGGCCTTTTATTGAAATAAAATTTGCATTTGATTCGTGAGCAACTGCCTTGGCAAGCAATGTTTTTCCAGTGCCAGGTGGGCCATATATCAAAATTCCGCGGGGAGGAGTTATTCCCATTCTTTTAAAAACCTCAGGTCTAGTAAGAGGCCATTCTATAGCTTCTTGAAGTTGTTGTTTTGCTCCTTCAAGTCCTCCGATATCATCCCAAGATACTTTTGGGACCTCAATCAGGAACTCTCTCATAGCTGATGGTTCAATTCCACGATGGGCGTTTTTAAAATCATCCATTGTTACTTCCATTTTTTCAAGCAATCCGACAGGTATAGGCTTTTCAAGATCTATCTCTGGGAGATATCGTCTTAATGCATTCATTGCAGATTCCCTAGCAAGAGCTGCAAGATCTGCACCAACAAAACCATAAGTAATATCTGCTAGTTCGTCAAGATTGCAGTCCTTGCTCATAGGCATTCCTCGTGTATGTATTTGGAGGATTTCTTTTCTACCTTTCCTATCTGGAGCATCTATCCTAATTTCTCTATCAAATCTACCTGGTCTTCGTAGAGCAGGATCTAAAACATCCGGAATGTTTGTTGCCCCAATTACGATTAGTTTCCCTCTGCCTTTAAGACCATCCATAAGTGTTAACATCTGGGAAACAACACGGCGTTCAACTTCTCCATGCACTTCACTTCTTTTTGGTGCAATTGCATCAATCTCATCTATGAATATTATAGATGGTGCATTTTTTTCAGCATCTTCAAATATTTTTCTTAGATTCTCTTCACTTTGACCGTAAAATTTACTCATGATCTCTGGACCATTAATGGTATAAAAATTTGCACCTGATTCATTTGCTACAGCTTTTGCAATAAGCGTTTTACCAGTACCTGGAGGACCATGTAATAAAACTCCTTTGGGTGGATCAATCCCTAATCTATCAAAAAGTTCTGGATGCTTCAGTGGAAGCTCTATCATCTCTCTAACTTTTAAAATTTCATCATGAAGGCCGCCAATATCTTCATAGCTGACCCTTGGTCCTTCCATTTCAATTTCTTTTGCTGCCTCTTCTTTTACTTTAATTAGTGTTTCTTCACTAATAGAGACAATTCCCCCAGGGGAAGTGTTTATAATAATAAACGGAAGTGAGCTTCCAAACAAGGCAATCCCAGGTATAATTACACTATCTCCTTTAGATAGAGGCCTTTTTAACAATCCTTTCTTAATTAGATTATCAATACCACTACCAAATTGAATTTGTTGGCCTTTTGATATTAATGGTGCAAGGGTTACATCTTTTGCCTCTTTGACTTCTGCTCTTCGTATTTTTACGCGTTCTCCAAGGCCACTTCCACAATTTTTTCTTGTTAAATTATCAATACGAATTATTCCTTTTCCTTCATCTGTTGGATGAGCCCTCCATACCACAGCTGCAGTCTTTTTTGGGCCCTCTATCTCAATTACATCTCCTATGGATAAATCTAAACTCATTCTCGTTTGATGATCAATACGTGCTCTACCATAACCAACATCTTGTTGAAACGCTTCAGATATCTTTAATACTGCTTCTTTATCTTTCATTAAGCTCCCACCAAATCAAGGCCTTTTTAGGGTAAATAAAAGAGGTTATTATTATATTTTTTCTGTTGTTAAAAAATATACAATATATACTTTTTTACATCATTTTTAAAAGTTAAACGGCATTTACATAACACAATTTTTAAATTATTATTTTTATATTCGATAAAAAATGAAACTAAAATATTTTTCAATATTATTTTCTATTATAGGCATCTTGATTCTATATATGATATCAAGATTTTCTCAAGCGCCATTAATAAAAATTAATCAAATACAAGACTATGAAGGAAAACAAGTAACACTTGAAGGTATTGTTATGGAACATCATATGACAAAATTTGGAAGTCAAATAATATCAATTGCGGATGATAACTGTTCGGTGGAGGTGTTTTTAGAGGGAAAAATTGATGTAGAATATGGGGATATGATATCTGCTACTGGTGAAGTGCAAAAATATAAAGAAACCTGGGAATTGATTGTTAACGATAATCGTCAAATATATATTCTAAAAAAGTGGCAAAATGTGTCCTTTCCGCTCTGGCAGATTGCTGAAAACCCAACAAAATATATAAATTTAAATGTAAATGTTACAGGATATATAGAATCGATTTCAAATGCGTATTTTTTACTTGTAGATTTTGAAAGTAAGCATTCTTTAATTATTTATTATTCTATAATAAAAAACATAACCCTATACCCTGGACAAAAAATTTGTGCTTTAGGAAGATTTACGTTTGATGAAAAAAATTTCAGGTATATGCTAGATATATGTGAAGAAAATCATGGTATCGCTCTACCACCAAAAGAGTAATGTTTATGCTTCCTCTTCTTCTTGTTATTCTTTTTTGTATTCTAGGTGTAATTACAGGGATTGCTACAGGGTTATTACCAGGTCTTCATGTAAATAACATAGCTCTCATTCTTCTTTCATTATCTGGTGCAATTGTAGCAGGCTTTGGTTTTCTTTTTGAATATGGAATAACGGAGCAGTTTATTCTTATTTTAATCTGTATTTATATAATATCAACTTCAATCTCTCATTTTTAGGTGCTCCCGATGAAGACATGGCTCTTTCAGTTCTTCCAGCACATTCATTATTATTGGAAGGTAAGGGGTATGAAGCAGTTGCTCTATCAGCAATGGGGAGCTATGGTGCTATTTTATTTTGTTTTCTTTTACTATATCCAATACGTTTCATAATTGGAACACCACTGCTTTTTTATGAATCATTAAGAGAAATTATGTTGTTTGTTTTACTTGCCATCTCAATTCTTATGATAGCAACTGAGAAATCAAAGATTGATGATTTTTGTAAAAAAGGAAAAAGTCCTGCAATAATAGGTATGCTATTTGCCCTTTTTGTCTTTTTTATATCTGGTATTTTTGGTATTGTTATATTTCAAGTTCCAGTTGATTCTCCAATTGGGCTTTCTTCCCCTGTTTTATTCCCTGCACTTGCTGGACTTTTTGGAACTCCTACACTTTTAACATCACTTATGACTAAACCTGTGATACCAAAACAAGAAATCAAAGAACCTACTATTAATAAAAAAACTAAAAAGTCATCTATTTTATCTGTTACAACTGGAAGCCTTGGAGGAATTCTTGTTTCTATTATTCCTGGCATAACATCTGCAACTGGAACAATTCTTGCTATGAATGCAAGAGGAGAATCTGACAAAAGACAGACAATAATTACCCTTTCAGCTGTCAATACTGCATGTGCATTCTTTGTTGTAGTGGTTATGTTTATCATTCTAAGGTCTAGAAGTGGTGCGACTCTTGCAACTATGGAACTGATGTCTGTTATAGAATGGACTACAATAATTATTCCAACAGATTTATGTTATTTTTTGATCTCGCTTCTTTTAGGAGGAACTCTTTCTTATTTTTTGACATTAAAAGTCGGAAAACTTTTTGCAAAAAGATTTGCAAATGTACCTTACGCTTTAATTGTTAAACTAACAATTTCATTGATTGTAATTCTTGTTTTGTTATTTACTGGACTTATGGGATTAATAATTCTAATAGTTGCAACATTAATTGGTCTTCTACCTGTTGAGTGGGGTGTAAGAAGAAGTCACTGTATGGGAATTCTTTTGATTCCAATTATTCTTTATTTTCTTTGATTAATCAATATTGAATATTTTTTCTTCTATTTGCTTATAAAACTCTTCAAAATTTGTATTATATTTTTTCCCTATTAGAATCCCTGCAACTTCCTCTTTTATATTTTTTTCTTTTGCAATTAAATTTATTAATTCAGTAATCTGAACTTTATCAAGATTTGTTTTCTCAATAAGTCTTTTTATTATTTTATCTAAAATAGATTCATCCTCTTTTTCTTGTTTCTCAACCTTTTTTAAATTAATTTTTCGTTCAGAGGGGGTAAAACCAATAGGTACAACTATATTTTCAAAGTCAAAGTTAGGTTTTATAAAAATACCTTCTTTTGTTAGTAAGTTTTGTTTTAATGCTAAATTAATGAAAGTTTTAGCATCATCTGGGGTGAACCAATTTAAATCCATTGAAAGGGCAAGATAAAGATCAGAAAATTTTAATTTCTCCCTTCCACTTCTTTTAAATAAAAATGATAATATTATTTCACTTTCTGATTCCATTTTTTAACCTCATTTATTTTATCAAAATCAACTAATATTCCTTTGACGTCAAAACCTTTCCAATAAGATATATTCTTAAAATCTGACTCATAAGTATATATCTTTTTTTTCATGCTAATTGTTTTTAAATAATCACTATTTTTAAAATTAGATTCTATAGTTTCTCTTGTATTGAAATTTACGAAACCATCAGATAGTAGTATATTTATATTTTTTAAATCATAATCGCTTTGAAAATTTAAATCAATATTAGTAAAAATTTCATTTTCAGTAATATTTTTTATATCTAAAATTTCAATATTTGACCAGAGTAGTTTTCTTAATGTTATTGCATTAGCTCCTGCCATAACTGCATCAACAATATCACCTAGATTTTTTGGGCCAAAGTCGACCCATAAGTCATAAGAGCCAGAAAGTCTCTGAAAAGTGCAAAGATTTGGCTTATCTTTTTCTATTCCATCTAAATCTAAAATGTAGATTTTTTCGTTTTCCTCTAAATTTTTTAAAAGTTCTTTTAAAAAGGATATTGGATATCCTTGAACTTTCTGTTTTTTAAGCTTTATTAGAGGAATAATCTCCATAGCCCTACAAAGCACTTACAGTAATAAAAGTTTTTCAAAACAAAAAAGAAGAAAAGAGATTTAATTTATTATCGTCCTAATCTTTTCTCAGCTTCTGCAATTTTTAGTCTTGTTTTTATGACTGTATCTGGATTAAGAGATATACTATCAATACCACATTCAACCAAGAACTCTGCAAACTCTGGGAAATCAGATGGTGCTTGTCCGCATATACCAACTTTTCTTCTAGGTTGATGTTTGTGCGCGCAGTCAATGACTGAAGATACAAGTCGTTTAACAGTTTCGTTTCTTTCATCAAAAATATGTGCAATAAGATCAGAATCCCTGTCAAGACCAAGGGATAATTGTGTCAAATCATTTGAACCAATGCTGAAACCATCAAAAATATCTGCAAATTGATCAGCTACAATTACATTTGATGGTATTTCACACATCACATAAATTTCAAGGCCATTTTCGCCCTGCTTAAGACCGTATTCTCTCATTATATCAATAACTTTTTTACCCTCATCTGGTGTTCTGCAAAATGGAATCATAGGTTTAATATTTGTTAGACCCATCTCATTTCTTACTTTTTTAATTGCTTCGCATTCAAGTCCAAATGCCGGTTTGAATTTTACATCATAATATCTTGAGGCACCTCTCCAACCTATCATTGGGTTATGCTCCTTTGGTTCATACATATATCCCCCAATTAGGTTTGCGTATTCATTTGTCTTGAAATCAGACATGCGAACAATAACATCGTTAGGATAGAAGCCTGCTGCAATTTTTGCTATGCCTCTAGCAAGTGTGTCAACAAAGAATTCTAATTTATTTTCATACCCCAAACTTTTTTCATCAATTTGTTTAATAACTTCAGAAATCTTTGTATCTTCTGAAGATTTTGATTTTAATTTTTCATATTCAAGAAGCGCAAGAGGATGAATTCCAATATGTGAGTTTATAATAAATTCTTCTCTTGCAAGACCAACTCCATCATTTGGTATTTGTCCTTGTTGAAATGCTTTTTCTGGAACTCCAACATTCATCATTATTTGAGTTT
>SMTZ1_10005737_pt1 | contig 13608 bp, 9 predicted proteins | sample DeeMarSWOR136_30_FD_25667 | JGI IMG/M metagenome (IMG submission 25667) | reverse complement strand
TCATTGTTGACATCTAATACTTCTACATGTTCAACGGCTTCAGGTGCATCATAACTCCATAATATACTTCCATTAAGACCATCTATTACAACAACTTTTTCACCACTTGCACCAATACCAACAGCAGCTACAATATCCATTGGACCAGATGCATTCATCTGAGCAAGCTCTACTTCGTTAACACCTGCTCCAACATAACAAGACCAGAGTTGATTTCCGTTTAAACCATTAATTGCATAAACATAGCTATCATCACATCCTGCTATGACATCTATGTTTTCATCATCATTCAAATCAGCTGCCTGAAGACACTTTCTATAAATCTGATCTCCAGTATTGGTAAATTGCCACATAACACTACCATTATTACCATATAATGCAGTTACCTTATCATCAGCTCCTCCAACCGCCACATCAATTTGCCCGTCATTATCAAAATCACCTGTGGTTACTGCATACAAATTTTCTGTTCCAATCCAACTCCATAGTTCGGTTCCATCCTCACCATTGATAGCCAATGCTGTATCATCAAGTGAACAAACAGTAACAACATCCAAGTATTGATCTCCATTTAAATCATCTATTGCTAAAGCATTTCCATATTGACCAAATTCAAACTCCCATAGGAGAGGAGTTTCCACTGTTTTTAATGCCCATACAGATTTATCAGGATTTGATCCATCAAAATCTGCTCCTCCACCGGCTAAGGTATCCATTATGCTATCACCATCAAAATCTGTACTGCCCACAGTTGCAATAGTTCCTGCAACTGAGTAGTACCATGATTTTGTTCCGTCACTTGCTTCTAATATTTGTACTCTATCATAGGTAGCAGCAATTATGTTTAGGTTACCATCGCCGTCTATATCCCCAAAAGCAATATCCTTAGGATAACCATTTAATTTTTCGGATATCCACATAGTAGTACTGCTATCTCCATCAAAAGCATAGATGTAATAGCTACCATAATCATTACCCACTATCAAATCAAGATCGTCATCATCATCTATATCATAAGTAAATAGGTACATATCAAAATTTGTTGGACTTCCTACTGGCCCAGTATCATATCCCCATTCTAGATCACCATTGTTAGCATCACGTACAAAAATATAACCTGTACGATTACCAAATACTGCCTCTAGTTCGCCATCATCGTCAATATCATCCATCAACACACCACCCTCTGCGATTGGATACTCAACTGTCATATCCCATATTACACTGCCATCAGTTCCATCTAAAACACCAAAAAAATTATCATATCCAGGCAGGTATGAATGACCATATGCAACATCATCTATCCCATCGTCATTTACATCTCCAGTATCAACGCCATGAATGAATATGCTACCTATATAAGTGCTCCATAACTCATTACCATTTGAGCCATTTATAGCATAAACGTAATCATCCCAACAGGCTACTGCTACATCTGGATATTCATCTCCATCAAAATTTCCAATTGCAACATCACCATTTGTATCACCAGAAGATCCTGGAGTAAATGTCCAAATCTGGCTTCCATCAGTACCATCAATAGCATGAACCTTTCCATCAGGTGTTGATGATCCCTTGCTTGCTCCTGCTACAGCATCCATAACTCCATCATTATTGATATCACCGATTGTCATACTACGTACACCATCATTAAGAGAATAGGTCCAAAGTGTATCTCCATCTGATCCATCTATACCATATACCTTAGACGGGTTATCATAACCATCACTATCATACTCTGCAGCTATCACATCCATTGCTCCTTCTCCATTAAGCTGAGCGATTTCGACATGTTTAATATATAAGTCTGAGTCATATATCCAAATAGGTTCACCAGCAAAGTCATTTGATGATCTATTCATACTTTCGTTTTCTATACTTTCGATAGAGGTTACAATATTTACTGCTAAAATGAGCATGATTGTTGTTAAAATAGCCTTTATTCCTCTTTTCTTTAAAATAAAATTCTTTCTCATAATTTTTTTACCCCCTTATTATTGCTATATCTATAATTAATGTGGTATATAAATGCTATCCTGTTTCATATGTTCTTCTAGGCAAAAAAACACTGTTTTTAAATATGTTTAAATAAATCTCTTAGATATCAATTTTTGAGGAGGATTCTCTTATGAAGGAATATACCACCATAGATGATTTTAATTTAGAAAATAAAACAAGTTTATTAAGAGTAGATTTCAACATGCCCCTTGATAAAAACACCTTAAATATATTAGATACAACTAGAATCAAAAGAGCATTACCAACTATTAGAGAACTTATAAATATGAATGCAAAAACAGTCATTTTAGCACACCAAGGGCGACAAGGAAGCTGGGATTTTACATCACTAAAAAAACACGCCATAGCACTTGAAGATTTACTTGGTAAAAAAGTAAAATTTATTGATGATGTGTTTGGAGAAAAAGCAAAAGATGCAATTAAAAATCTTGAGATTGGAGAAATATTATTTCTAGATAATGTCAGAAAATTTGATGGTGAAACAGAAAAAAAATCTGCAAAGGAACATTCACAATCAGAACTTGTGCAAAATCTGTATCCTTTAGGAGATCTATTTGTAAACGATGCCTTTGCTGCTGCTCATAGAGCCCAATGTTCACTAATTGGTTTTACTGAAGTATTACCCTCATGTGCCGGACGACTTATGGAAAAAGAATTAGTAACTCTAGGAGAGATAATTGAAAAACCAAAAAAACCTTCGATTTTTTTATTTGGTGGTGCAAAATTTTCAGATGTAATCGTAACCATCGAAAGATTACTTGACAATAAAACAGCAGATAAAATAATTCTAACAGGTCTTCCAGCAAATGCTTTTTTAAAAGCTGAAGGTATTAACTTGGGGGATAAAAACGAAGCAATGCTTGAAAAAGAGGCAAATCCTGAGAACTACAATGAAATTAAAAAACTAATATCAAAGTATAAAGACAAAATATCTCTCCCCATAGATTTTGCTCAACAGGAAAATACAGATAGAGCTGAGATAGCTGTATCTGATTTACCAACAAATAATAATCTTTATGATATTGGGGAAAAATCAATAGAGAACTTTAAAAATATACTCTCAGATGCTAAAACTGTCTTTTTATCAGGTCCCTGTGGCGTATTTGAAAATCCTGCTTTTATGAAGGGAACAAAAGAAATTTTTAACTATGTAGCAAATTCAGATGTTTTTTCAATTGTTGGAGGCGGTCATACTGTTGCAGCAATAGAACAATTAGGTCTTAATGATAAAATTTCCCATATAAGTACGGGTGGTGGATCACTTGAGAAATTTATGATGGGCGAGAAATTGCCTGTTGTTGAAGCGTTAAAAAATGCTAAGGACAAAACTTTTTAGTCAATAATTTCAAAGGAAATAGTCAAATAATCATTTTGTTTACTCAGATGTTAACAGGGCTGGTAGATCAGTGGAAGATCGCCATCTTCGCAAGGTGGAGGCCGTGGGTTCAAATCCCACCCAGTCCATAAATTATTTCGTTTCTTACTATTTTCATGAATTTTAAATGCTTTCTATTTTTATATCTGTAAAAACAGAAGAGCAATCTTTAAAAGTAAGCATAGGATAGCACAGTAGACAAGGCATGTGATAAACTAGAGCAAATCTTGAGGCTATTGTTATGGTTAATCCCTTTTTTAATCCAGTATTCACATTCAAAGCTGTAAAAAGTTACTGGTTTGAAGTAGATAGATTATGGAATATATCACCAGAAAAATTAAAACGATTTCAGGATCGAGCATTAAGACGGGCAGTAAAATATGCCTATTCTGTTCCAGTTTATAATAAAAAATACAAAGAAGTAAATATACACCCAAATGACATTAAAGGTATAGATGACCTGTACAAACTTCCAATGGTTTCAAAAAATGATATGAGGGAAGTATTTCCTAATGGTATTATCCCAAAGAATGTAAATAAAAATAAACTATGGTTAATAAGCTCATCAGGTTCAACAGGCAAACCTTTTTCTTTTTATAGAGACACATTTGGTTTATTTCTAGATTTAGTTTATGGTGATAGATGTCATAGGATTGTCGATATTAACTGGAGAAAAGACAGACTAACAAGTTTTGGCCCACATGATACACCAGGTAGATATGATTATGCCATTAAACATGCAATCGTGGATAATTTGAAGATTTTTTCTTCTTCAATGGTTAACGTTCAACATATACCTTATTCATTCAAAGATATAGATAAAAAAATTGAAAAAATAAACTCATTCAAACCGGATTATATCCTAGCACCACCTATTGAGATACAGGCTTTGGCAACTCTTAAAAAAAAGGGTTATGGAAAGGATATCAAACCTAGAGTAATAGTAACATCAGGTGGGATGTTAGATGGATACCTAAGATCATACATACAAGATGCTTTTCAATGTAGGGTTGTAGACATGTACAGCTCTGTGGAAATGAGTACAGGAGCAATAGAGTGTAAAGAAGGTAACTATCATGTATTATCAGATTATGTATATCTCGAAGTTCTTGATGATAAAGGAGAACCTGTATCATCAGGTGAACCAGGGAATGTTGTCTTAACACGTTTTTTTGGAAAAGGAACTCCCTTCATACGTTATACTGGATTAGAAGATATTATTACACCGCTCTATGATACTTGTTCTTGCGGTATGCATTCGCAACTCATTAAACGTATTGATGGAAGACAAGTACATCAAATAAAATCACCTGATGGAAAATATATAACCCCATATATTTTCACTGAACCAATGCGGATATTAAAAACTGATAAATTATTACAATACCAAGTTGTCCAAGAAAAATTGGATAAAATAGACATACTTATTGTTATAAATGAGGATAAAAGGAATGAACCACCATCCGTAGATAAACTTATTGCAGAACTTAAAAAAGAATATTATAAGATATTTGGAAATACTTTTGAATTCGAAGTAAAGGAAGTTAAAAAAGTGATAGGAAGTAATAATCATAGTAAACCACATTCACCCATCATATCCAAGTTAAAAAAGGAGTAAAAACCAATAAATTTTAATTTCCTTGGTTTTCCTTATCAATTGGAGAGATTGAAATTATATCTATAATAAATGTTAAATATCCAATTAATATCTTATTTGCCTGGAGAATATGAAGATACTACTAGTATTTCCAGCAATTAAACATGGAATGACAACGTGCAGGGATAAGCATTCTTGGCGTAAGATCATTGCTGGATATCCAATAATCACCCTTCCTCATCTTGCAGCATTAACGCCCAATAAACACCAAGTTAAAATTGTTAATGAAAATTATGAGGATATTAATTTTGATGAAGACATTGATTTAGTAGGTATTACTTGTTATACAATGACGGCAAATAGGGTTTATGAAATTGCAGATGAATTCAGAAATCATGGAAAAACAGTCATATTAGGAGGATATCACCCAACAGCAATGCCAGAAGAAGCAAAACAACACGCTGATAGCATTATAATGGGAATGGCAGAAGCGAATTGGCCAAAAGCAATAAAAGACTTTGAAAATGGAAAATTAAAACCAATTTATGAAAGAGATCACAATTTTGATATCTCAAAAGTTCCCCCACTAAGGAGGGATTTAATAAAATATAATCCAGTTTTAGGGGCAATTCAAACAACAAGAGGATGTAGCAATCAGTGTGAATTTTGTGCTATTAGTAGTTTTTGTGGAAATGTTGTAAAACAACGACCTATAAAAGATGTTGTTGAGGAAATTAAAAATATGCCTAATAAATTGTTTATATTTCATGATCCTCATCTGACTCTTCATAGAAAATATGCTAGGGAACTTTTTAAAGAAATAATCCAACAAAAAATTCACAAGGGATGGGTAGCTAATGGAACCGCAAATATTTTAGGTACAGTGGATGAAGAATTTTTGAATCTTGCCAGTAGATCTGGTTGTGTAGAGTGGTTTGTTGGTTTTGAATCTGTCAGTCAAGAAGCATTGAATAACATTAAAAAAACACACAACAAAGTAGAGGATTTTAAAAAAATGATAAAAAGAGTACATGATTATGGTATGACTATTCAAGGTGGTATAATATTTGGATTTGACGAAGATACTCCAGATATTTTTGATATAACACTTGAAACCATCAATGACTGGGATTTAGATGTATTGGAGGTAAATATTCTTACCCCCTATCCTGGAACACCTTTGTTTGAGAGATTTGAAAAAGAAGGAAGAATCCTTACCAGAGATTGGAGTAGGTATAACCAGATTGATGTGGTATATCAACCAAAGAATATGACTGTTGAAGAACTATATGAGGGATCAAAAAAAGTAGCTAAAGAATTCTATTCTCCTTTTAATGTAGCCAAAAAAATTTCAAGAATTGTTATGACAACTAAGAAATTTTCAGGTATTATTCCTGCAACAACAAGTGTGCAATTTAGAAGATACTATAAGAGAGATTTTAATTTCTAAATGTTTAATTGAAACATTAGAAATTTGTGGAATTATGACAGAACAAAAAAATAATAATCTATGGACACCTGAAGACGAACATGAACATTTTCCATGTATAGTAGAATGGTGGGCAATAGAATCTTTTTTTAAAACAATTGAAAATGGAGAAAAATGGAGTTTAAAAAGTGTTTTTACTCAATGGTTTGAAAATAAAAAGAATATCGGCTCAAGATTTATTTTCAATCTAATTAATCAAACAAACAATACAGTTACTGAATGCAATATACGAATTGATGGAAAAAAATTAGATGTAAAAAACAATAAATTAGATGTAGGTTTCAATGAATCTTTTATAAAAGGGTCATATCCAACTTATAGGATATATCTGGTTGACACCAAATCCAATATAAAAATAGACATAAAATATGAATCTATTTCGCTTCCACATTGGATAGGCCAGGATATAACAAATGGATTCTTACCCTTTGGGGCAGGATTTTATAGATATGGATTTATTCCAAAAAATAGAATATCTGGGTATATTGAAATAAATAATAAAAAATTAAAAATTGATGGCATGGGTTATTTAGAACATGTATGGGGAGATTTGTTTTATGATAATCCTTTTTTTAACTTGATAGGTTTCAAAAAAACAATACCCCTGTACTTAAAATTGTTTAGATGGTGGAAAGAAAATAACAAACTAAAAATACCTGATTCAATTTTTTTAAGTACCGAAAATAATCCTTTTGGATATGATTGGGCATGGGCAATGTTTGAAAATGGTTGGTCAATATTTTATGGAAATATACTTTTCTGGATAATGAAAGGTCCTGCTTTTGGTACTTTAATATTAACTAAAGATGGTCAGAATTATAAAGAATTTGTAAATTTAAGCTTTAAATACAATAAAATGCAAAAATCAAAAAATTTTGATTTTGTTTTTCCAACTGAGTTTGAGGTTTTTGCACGGGATAAAGAAGAAGAATTAAAAATATTATTCAAAATGAAATCTGATCCAATTGAATTTATTTCTACTTTTCCAAAGAGTAAATATTACCTAGGTCTTGTTATATGTGAAGCACCAGGAATTGTAGAAGGATACTATTCGGATGGAAAAAATAAAATCAATATAATGGGCCTTGCAAAGATTGAACCTCAGCGTCAAGTATCGATCCTTGGTCATAATATTCTAAAAATTGATATTGTAAAACCCCCTAAAGGAATAGGTGTTTCTTTTGATTTGAATTCAAATCTTCTTAAGAAAGAAATTTTTGCAGGTATTAAGTTATTTCCAAGACCGAAAATTAATTTTAAAACAAAAAAAATTTGATATTGAATATATTGATAATATGATTTATAATAGACTACTACATCACTATCATGATTAACGAGGTGAACTGCAATTAAGTTTTTATTAATTAATCCATCTTTTCAGAGGATGGAGACAATAAAAGATAAATACCTTTCTTTAAATAAAATTGGTTTGGCAAAATCAAATATGCCACCACTTGGTCTTCTATATATTGCTCGATCAATTGAAGATGAAGGACATGATGTTGAGGTAATTGATTTTTATTGCGAAAGTAATCCTGAAGATGTATTGAATTGTAAATTGAAATCAGTTGATGTTGTTGGACTTAGTGTTTATAACAAAACAAGACAGGAAACAAATGACATATCTAAAAAAGTAAAAGAATACGATTCAGATATTAAGGTGATAATCGGGGGTCCTCAATGTACATATTTACCTGAAAAAACATTAAGTGAAATAGAAAAAGCAGATATTTGTATCGAAGGGGAAGGAGAACTAGTAATAAAAGATTTAATTCTTGCATTTGAAGGTAAAAAGAAATTATCAGATATAAATGGTATTTATTATAAGGAAAATAATAAAATAAAGAAAGGAAAACCTGCTCAAGTAATAATGGATCTAAATACTCTACACTTTCCCTCCAGACATCTAACTGAGAATTACGATTATGGGATAATGGCTGGTATTAATTTTTATAAACCAAAATTTACTACAATGGTTAGCAGTCGAGGATGCCCCTTTCAATGTGGTTTTTGCTCAAGACATATATCAATGATTGAGGTTTATAGAGAAAGATCCATTGAAAATGTTATTGAAGAAATTCAGCAAATTAGTGAAAAGTACAAATCTGTTATGATGGTAGATGATAATTTTCTTGCAAATAAAAAAAGATCTAATAAAATAATGGATGAAATAATAAAAATTGGAACAGATATAGAGATTCATATTGAAGGAGCCCGTGTTGATTCAGCAGATATTGAACTTTATAAAAAAATGAAAAAAGCCAATGTAAAAACTATTCAGTTCGGTTTTGAATCTGGAAATCAAGATGTCCTTGATTTTTATAATAAAAGAATTACAATAGATCAGATTAAAAAAGCCTCAAAACTAGCAAATAAAATGGGATTTTTTATTGTTGGAACATTTATATTTGGTGCGCCTATTGAAACAGAGGGACACTTTAAAAATACAATTAAATTAGCAAATTCGATACCTCTTGATGTGGCAATTTTCATTCCGTTAACATACCAATATGGATCTGATATGTGGATTGAGGCTGTTAAAAGAGGATTAATTGATAAAGATGAAGGATTTGTTGTTCAAGCAGATAAAAAAAGAGGTCTTAGCAATTTTAGTTTTGAAGAACTAGATAGATTTTGTCAAAATGCTACAAATAAATTTTATATCAGACCAAGATTTGTTATAAGACAGATATTTATGGCTTTTAGAAGAAATGATTCAAAATTTATAAAAATGATTTTTAATTCTTTTAAAGATATCTATCTTTGAATACTAATAACAGTATGGATAAAAAAAGAAATCATCATAGGTATTATTCATAAAGAATTATACATCCAGGAACCTTTTTAATTTAATAGAATTTTTATGTAAAATATTTGGTTAAAAAATTAGAAGATATTTAATTAATAATTTTTAAAATCTTAAACATCCAGAAAAGTTAAGAATTAGATTAGAATAATAACATTTTAAAAATGTGTTCTAAAACAAAGTTAAATAAATTCTATCGAAAACAATGGTTAAAACTTGCATCACAAATCTGTAAATTATATCTAAAAAAAGAAATTAAACAAACTGATTTAACTAATTTAAGCTATGATAAGATTTCAAGTTTTTATGATATTGCTTGGACTGATCATATGCAAGTGTTTTCAAGAGAAATGATTAATCGACTTCCCTTACCTATTAATGGTTCAGGTCTTGACTTGACATGCGGTACAGGATATGTTGCTGGATTGATAGCTGAAAAAATAAATGGTGAAGTTACAGGAGTAGATATCTCAAAAGGAATGCTTAAAATTGCAAATAAAAACTATGGCCATAGATGTAAATTTGTTTGTAGTGATGTAATGGAATATTTATATAAACAACCTTCAGAAAATGTAGACGTAGTTACTTGGGCTTGGGGAATTGGATATACTAAACCATTAAAGATGATAAAAGAAATATTCCGAATACTTAAACCAAATGGTTATGTTGGTATAATTGATAATAGTTTATTTACAATATATGAAGTGGTTATATCTGGAATTTCTACTGTTGCTGAATATCCATCTGCTATAATAGGTGTTATGAATGTTAGATGGCTTCCTACTGTTGGTTCTCTAACAAGAAGAATGAGAATTTGTGGACTTAAAGTTTTATCTTCTTGGAAAGGAGAAAAAACATATTATGCAAAAAATAGAAATGATGCAATAAGACGTTTAATTAAAACAGGAGCTGCTGCAGGCTATGAATATTGTTTTGATAAACAATATTCTGAGGAAATCAAACATCGATTTGCTGAAATATTTGAAAAATTATATGGCAGTAAAAAAGGTATACCAATTACACATCGATATATTGCAGCAATTGCTAAAAAATCCTAACGAAAATATTTATTTTTTTTATTTCCATAATTTTTTATATACCCGTGGGAGAGGAGTATTTTTTCTATAATGAGGTATAATTTTTTTACTCTGCTTTGGTGTTAATGGAAAAGTATCTGATTTAATCTGAAATGATAGATTTCTCATAAGACAATCTGGAAGAGGTTGTGGAAAATATTGTTCCATTTCCATCCATATTTCTTTGAGTGGCTTATTTTTTATATTACCAAAGGAAAGAGGAGTCAAATCACAAGGACATATTTCTCCAGTTGAATCAATATATAAAAAATTATACCCTGCAGTACAACCAAACATTTCCTCAGATTCAAGATGAGCAAGACTTGTAACAATTGGACCTGATTGCTTTTTGCTATATTTTATTTTAAACTCTTTATGTAATTCTAGTTCATCTGCTCTTAAAATTTCATCAGTATGGCCTGCCCAACTCCCAGTTGCAGATGGAAAAATCAATCTCATCTCTTTAACATTAAGTGAATCAGCTAGATTATAAATTCTATTTATCTCTCCGCTATTCATTTTTTCTCTAGTTCCAATTGTTCCAATTGCAGAATATATTCCTACCTCATTACATATGTTTATTGCATTTATTGCGGTTTGCAATGAACCTTTTTTCCCCCTTATTTTGTCCTGATAATCAGCATCTGTAGATTCTATCCCAATAATTATACAACCTATATCTGCTTTGAGTAATTTTTCAGCCCTTTTTTTATCAAAATTGTAACCAGTTGTATAAATTATCGTAGTTAATTCTGGGGATGCAGCTGATATAATTTCTTCGAGATCCAATCTAAGCATTGGCTCTCCACCTGTTATTCCAAGAATTGCAGTTCCAAGATCTTTTATTTCTCCAATTAAATCAAGAATTTGATTAGTTGAAAAATCTTTTTTCTTGCGTTTTCCGTATAAACAATGTGGGCATTTATAGAGACACTTTGAAGTAATTGCAAAATTGATTGTGTGTGGTATTCGTTTTTGATTTAATAGAATATCAGCAAATCGATCAAAACTTTTCGATGGAAATGGTGGAATACCTGAATTAATCCTTACTTTATCATCAAACCAATGTGGTCGTTCATTTCTAATTTTTTTATATGCAAACCATAAAAAACTCAGTGGTACTCTTTTCGTAGACGGACGTAACATTTTCATTAATGAAAATAATTTTACATGCTCCAATCTTAATTCCTCAATATAAAATTATTTATTTACCATATGAATTATTACTTAAAATTTAAATATTATTCGAAATTAGTAAATATACAAATCAGTTTAGAAGAGGGAGGTAAATATGAAAGTCTTATTTTTCCATCCTGCATCTGGACAGATAGAATATGCTTCTGAATATTTTATTTCAACAGGTGCACTACTTCCCCCATTAGGAATTTTATATCTAGCAAGAATGTTAGAGATTAATGATCATAAAGTAGAAGTTATTGATTGTAATGCTGAAAAAATTACTGAAGACACTATTAGAAAAGCTGTAAAATCTAATGATGCAATTTGTATGACAATTTATAGTGATCCCCATGAACTGAATAATTCTAAATGGATTGCAAAACATATCAGAGAAAATGACTCAGATATTCCAATAATAATAGGGGGGCCACATTGTTCTCTTATCCCAGAACAATCTCTTTTAGATCACAAAGCAAATATTTGTGTTCGAGGAAGAGGAGATACATTAATTAATCCTATAATCCAAGCTTTAATGGGAAAAAGAGATATGTCTTCTATACCAAATATTTATTATAATATAGGAGAAAAGATAGGTCATACAAAACCTAAAAAAATTAAAAAAGGATTAGATGAAATTCCTTTTCCAGCTCGGCATTTGGTAGATAAATATGATTATGGTTACATGCAAGGGAAAAAAATTGCCAAAGGAAAAGTAACATCAATTATAACATCAAGAGGATGCTTATATAAATGTAATTTTTGTAATCTACATGCGCATATTCCTGAATATTCCTTTAGGTCATCAAAAGATATTATAAAAGAAATTGAAGAAATTGAAAATAATGGATATAAAACACTTGCTTTTGTTGATGACAATTTTATGAACCGGAAAAAACAAGTTGAGGACGAGCTGATTCTACAGAACGGAGTCTTTTTGAAAAAATGCGTGATGCAGGTACAGAAGCAATTAATTTTGGTATAGAATCTGGAAGTCAAGAAGTTTTAGATTATTATAATAAAAGATTAACTGTTTCGCAGATTAAAAAGGCTGTTAATCTTTCAAAAGAAATGGGTTTTATTGTTACTGCAACATTTATAATTGGTGCTCCTATAGAAACAAACAATCATATTAATCAAACAATTAAATTAGCAACCTCATAACCTTTGGATTCAGCTGTTTTTTTCATTTTCCAGTATACCTATAAATCTAAAATATGGGAGGATTTAGTTAAAGAAGGAAAAATAAAATCTGATGAATTCAGAGTTATTCCGGATAAAAATCAAGGCTTAGGAAATTTTACTACTGAAGAACTTAAAAAATACTCAAGAAAAGCAAATATTCATTTCTTTTTAAATCCAAATCGTTTTTTTAGAACAGTTAATAATGCAATAATTTCCAAGGATTTTAGAGCGCTAATCCAGGGTCTACAAATGTTTAAAAAAATTGCAACCGATAGAAGATAGATATTAAGTTTTATTCATAAAGATTTCTTTTATCAATCAGTCTTCTCATTTTAACAGAATTTCTATCAAAAGTATTTGGTTTTACAAGCTTTGCTACTGGTTTTGCCACTGTCTTTGATTTCATAACTCCATTGTTTATCTCTGGGAATTTCATGAGAGCATCAATTATTTTTTTTCGAATTTTATCATTTATAACCCTACTTTCTGCAATAACAGTTATCAGATCTTTATCATCCTTTTTTTCAAAATAAACTTGATATTCTTGTATTTCAGGTATTTTAAAGATTGCTTCATCAAACATATTTGTAAATAAGTTATCCCCCGCTCCAATTGGAATTAAGTCATCTGAACGACCTTTAATTTGAATTCTTTTGATAGGCATACCACATTCACATTCTTCAGGTATAATCCTACCAAGATCATGCGAATTATATCGGATTAATGGCATTCCTTCTCTATCAAATGTTGTAAAAAAAAGTTCTCCAATTTCACCATCTTCTAATTGTTCACCAGTTTTTGGATCAACTACTTCTGTGTAGAAGTTGATTTCTCCAAGATGAAAACCATGTTTTTTTTCACATTCACCTGCCATTTGTAAACCTA
>SMTZ1_10012598_pt1 | contig 13610 bp, 9 predicted proteins | sample DeeMarSWOR136_30_FD_25667 | JGI IMG/M metagenome (IMG submission 25667) | reverse complement strand
CCTCCACGTACCCGTTCTCGCAGAGGTACTTGGTGCCGTAGCGGCCGAAGAACTCCTCGTCCGCCACGGCGTGGATGCGGAGGTCTCCCCTGAGGCGCAGTCCTAGATTACCTAGGGCCTCGACGGCCACCACGGCTGACGCTATGGCGCCCTTCATGTCTCCGCTGCCCCTGCCGTAGACTCTGCCGTCCCTGACCTCGCCGCCGAAGGGGTCCACGGTCCAGTAGTCAAGGTTGCCCACCGGGACCGTGTCGTAGTGGCCGTTCCAGAGCAGGTTCTCGCCGCCTCCCTCGCCTTCAAGATGTGCGAGGGTGTTCACCCTTTTCGGCCTGGACTCGACCTGCTCCACGTCGAACCCGAGGGACGCGAGAAGCTCTGAGACGTGGTCGCTGATCTCTGTCTCGTCTCCCGGCGGGTTCTCGCTTGATATACGGACCATGGCCCGCGTGTACTCGACGACCTCGCCGCGGAGCCTGTCGACCTCGTCCATGAGGCGTCTCTCTACGCTCACGGCTCGGCCTCCATCCCGAGGGCACCGACTATGAACGCCAGCTCGTCGGTGTACTCCTCGATGACCTTTGCGGTGGGCTTCCCCATGCCGTGCCCCGCCTTGGTGTCGACCCTTATGAGGGTCGGGGCGCCACCCCTCTGGGCGTGCTGGAGGGCGGCGGCGAACTTGAAGCTGTGCGCCGGGTAGACCCTGTCGTCGTGGTCTGCTGTGGTGACCATTGTGGGCGGGTACCTGCCCGGCTTGAGGTTGTGGTACGGGCTGTATGATAGCAGCGCCCTGAACTCGTCGGGGTTCTCGACGGAGCCGTAGTCGCTGGTCCAGCCCCAGCCCACCGTGAACTTCTCGAACCTGAGCATGTCCATGACGCCGACGGCGGGCACCGTGGCGCCGTAGAGCTCGGGACGCTGGGTGAGGCAGGCCCCCACGAGGAGGCCGCCGTTGCTCCTGCCGCTTATGGCCAGCTTCGGCGTGCTCGTGTAGCCCTCGGCTATCAGGTGCTCGGCGGCGACGATGAAGTCGTCGAAGACGTTCTGCTTGGCCAGCTTGATGCCCTGGTCGTGCCACTGCTTGCCGTACTCGGCCCCGCCTCGGAGGTTGGCGATGCACAGTAGGCCGCCCATCTCCATCCAGACGAGGTTTCGGACGTTGAAGAAGGGGGTGATGCTTATGTTGAAGCCCCCGTAGCCGTAGAGGTAACAGTAGTTGTCGGCCCTGGGTTCCAGCCCCTTCTTATGGGTGATGTACATGGGCACCCTGGTGCCGTCCTTGCTCGCGTAGAATATTTGTTCCGTCACGTAGTCGCCCGGCTCTAACCCCAGCTTGGGCTCCCTGTAAACGGTGTTTTTCCTCTCCTCGAGGTCGACGCGGTATATGGAGCCGGGGTGGGTGAAGCTTGTGTAGTGGTAGAAGGCCTGGGTGTCGGTTTTCCTTCCTGTGAAACCTGTTACTGTGCCCATCCCAGGCTGCTGAACATCCCAGAGTGGCTCTCCCGTCTTGGAGTAGACCGTGACCACGCTGTGGGCGTCGTGGAGGTGGACCGTGAGGAACTGGTGGTTCACCATGCTCACGGATTCCAGGGCGTCCTCTTTCTCGGGTATCACCTCCCTCACCTCGCCGGGGGTCCGTGTGTCTATGGCTACGATCCTTCCCATGGGAGCGTCCAGGTCGGTGAGGAAGTAGAATACGTCGCCGTCGTTGGCTATGAACCTGCACTTGTACTGGAACCCCTTCACCAGCTCCACGACGCCGCCGTCCCCCGTCAGGTCCATGTAGAAGACCTGGTTCTCAGGGTAGGTGCCCCGTGTGACGGTTATTATGAGGTAGTCGCCGTCCTCCGTGACTTTTCCTTGGAACCTCCACTCCTTCTCGTCGTCTCGCTTGTAGACGAGCTCGTCTGCGCTCTGGGGGTCGCCGATCCTGTGGTAGTAGAGCTTCTGGTAGTAGTTGGCCTCCTTGAGGGCCTCGCCCACGGGCTCGTCGTACCTGCTGTAGTAGAAGCCCTTGTTGTCGTGGGTCCAGGACGCGGCCGTCAACTTGGTCCACATGAGGCGGTCCACTAGATCCATGCCGGTGTCGACCTCCCTGATCCTCCACTCCTGCCAGTCCGAGCCCGCGCTGCTGACGCCGTAAGCCAACAGCCGCCCGTCTTCGCTCACGTCGCCGCCCGTGAGGGCGACCGTCCCGTCCTCGCTGAGCTTGTTAGGGTCGAGGAGAACTCTGGGCTCGCCGTCGAGGCCCTCCATCCACAGGAGCACCGGCTGGTTCCTGAGGCCGTCGTTGTACGTGTAGAAGTACCGCCCACCACGCTTGAAGGGGATGCCGTACTTCTCGAAGTCCCAGAGCACGGTCATCCTATCCCTGATCCGCCGCCGGGCGGAGACCTTCTCCAAGTAGCCGAAGGTGACACTGTTCTGGGCCTCTATCCAGGCCCTAGTCTCGTCGCTGTCTATGTCCTCAAGCCACCTGTAGGGGTCAGGCACCTCGATGTCGTGGATCACGTCTACATGATCCATCCTCCGACTCGGAGGAGGGCTATGATTCGATTGTCTTGGCAAAAAGCCACCACGAACAAGGTGGATTGCGGCTTCTTAAAACAGCATCCTAGACGCTGAAAAGGGAGACGAGGGCCTTCTCTGACGCCCGTCCTCCGGAGTACGCCATGGGTGTGCCGTCTGCGCGCCAGCAGGAGCCGCCGTGCATCAGCCCCCGCTCGTCCACCATGACGCCGTTCATGCCGCCGGCCACCTTGGGCACCTCCATTATGTCGTGGCCCATCCCCCTGAGCCCGTCCAGGGTCTCCTCGCCGAAGCCGGGCTCCACGTGCAGCTTACCCTCCGGCGTGTCTGGTATCCCCATAGTCCAGACACGGGGGGCCTCGACGGCCTGCTGTATACTCATCCCGAAGTCCATGATGTTGATGAGCACCTGGCAGATCGCTGGAAATATCCTCGTGCCGCCTGGGGTGCCTATGCAGAGATACGGGGAGCCGTCCTGGAGCACGATAGTGGGCGTCATACTGCTTAGCATCCGTTTGCCGCCCGCCACCGAGTTGGCCCTGCCCGGGCGGGGGTCGAATAGCCCCATGCAGTTGTTCAGCATGACGCCGGTGCCCGGCACCGTAACCATGGAACCGAACAGGGAGAAGAGGGTCTGTGTAGCCGCCACGATGTTGCCTTCGGCGTCCATCACGGAGACGTGGGTCGTGTTCTGGCTCTCGTAGGCACCCGGGTCACCGTAGGTGTACGTCTTGGCGGAGCTGCCTATCTCCTTTACCCTCGCCGCGGCGTACTTCTTGGAGGTGAGGCCCTCCACAGGCACGGGCACCCTCCACGGGTCCCCCATGTAGCGCTGCCTGTCCGCGAAGGCGATCTTCAGGGCCTCCGTGAAGAGGTGGATGTGCTCCGCTGAGCCCCAGACCATGCCGCCGAGGTCGCTGTGCTCAAGCATGTTGAGCATCTGGACTATGTGGGCGCCGCCGCTGCTCCCCGGCGCCATGCTGTAAACGGTGTACCTGTCCCTGTAGGTGCCGGTGACCGGCGCCCTCTCTACCAGCTCGTAGCCCTGGAGGTCTCTCATGGCTAAGATGCCGCCGTTTTCCTCCACGTCGTCCACTATGGCTTTCCCGAGCTCCCCGCCGTAGAGGACCCGGGAGCCCTCCTTGGCTATTTTCTCCAGGGTGTCGGCGTAGTCAGGCATCTTTACGGTGTCACCCGGTTTGAGGGGTCTACCTTCCGGCAGGAAGGTCTTCGCCGTGTCCTCGTATAGGGCCAGGTCGCTACGAGAGGTCTCGACGCAGAAGGCTAGGTAGGGCGTGGCCCTGTAGCCTCCTCTGGCAAGCCGCCGGGCTGGGGCTGTGACCTCTTCTAGGCTTAGGGCGCCGTGGTGGCTCTGTACGTGCTCCCAAGCCTTCAGGGTGCCTGGCGTCGCAACGCTCAGGTGCCCCACCATGTTCCTCCTCCCCTCCGTCTCGAAGATGTACTGGTCAGGGCGGCGCTCCATGACGGGCGTGTACATGTCCTCCTCTGCGGCCAACGGCGCGACTGCGTAGTTGTCCAGGGACGATATCTCCCCGGTTCCCCCGTCACGGTAGACGAAGAACCCCGCCCCGAACACGCTCACCATCATGGGCTCCGCCACGGTCAACGCGAAGAGGCTCGCAACGGCGGCGTCGAAGGCGTTGCCGCCCCTCGCCAGCATCTCTAACCCGGCGGAGCTTGCTAGGGGATGGTTCGTCACCACCATGCCCCTGCCGCCCACCGCCTCCTGCTTGAACGTCTTCAGGTACCTCTCAGGCACAGGCATCTTTGAACACCGTAGAACGCTTCCAATATCGGCTGTGAAGGGTTTAACACTTGCCACATCGGCTCAAAGTGTAAACCCTTTTCCCGCCGCCGCCATTTACATAGCGATGGAGGAAGGCCCGGCCGAGGAGCTGAGGGAGGAGACCATGCGGCTCCTCAAGTCACAGGGTTATAAGCCCATTATCGTCCCTCAGGGAAACGTCAGGCAACTCCGCGGAGGCTTAACTTGCATAGACCTCACGGACGGCGGTAACATAGACTCGGCCGTGCTCATGGCCAGAGGCAGCTTGGATGAGCTTGAGCCCCGGTTCCTCTGCAGGGTAGACTACGCCGTCCGCGGAAACATCCAAGGCATACCGGCTGGAAGGAGGATAACCAACGTGGAGCTGACGTGGGGAGGCTTCATCAGGAAGAGGCTTAAAGCCCTGAGATGGGTGGTGCCCCCAGAACGGGAGAGCCGCACCTACTACACGTTGAGCACCGACGGGGTTCTCCCTAACCCGGGTGAGGTCTGGGAGGGCGGCCCGCACCATGTCCTGACGGGGCTCCTGAACGGGGACGCTGAGCTCATGGAAGGAATCAGGGGGTTCGCCACCCGGCTAGGCGATTTAAGAACAGCGTTCAACGTCTTCAGCGACGGCTGGGGCGAGTCGCTTAGGGTCTCGGGAGGCGTCTGGGTGAAGGCAAAGGAAGTGGAGACGCTTCGGGGGCCTCGCCTTCTAGGCGTTCGAATATAGGGTTTGGCATGGATCAACAGGTTTTTCCACGTCCGTAACCCACTGATATTGCATCGAAGGTTGTCAAGAAGAGTCGTATACCCTTTCTCGGCCCTCGTAGGGCAGGAGCAGATGAAGCTAGCCCTGCTCTTGAACGCCGTGAACCCCATGATCGGCGGGCTCCTCATCAGGGGCCAGAAGGGGACTGGTAAGAGCAGCGCCGTTAGGGCCCTCGCGGACATACTGCCGCCCATCGTCGCCGTGGAGGGCTGCCCCTTCAACTGCAGCCCCTTCGACCCCACCAACATGTGCGCCGAGTGCCTTGGGAAGCACAGGGGCGGCGGGGAGCTGGAGGCCGAGGAGAGGGAGATGAGGATAGTGTCCCTCCCCATAGGCTCGACGGAGGACAGGGTGGTGGGTAGCCTCGACATCGAGAAAGCCATCGGCGAGGGGGTGAAGGCGCTGCAGCCTGGGCTCCTCGCAGAGTCGAACCAAAACATACTCTACATCGACGAGGTGAACCTCCTACCCGACCACATCACCGACAGCATACTCGACGCCGCGGCGTCGGGCTGGAACACCGTGGAGAGGGAGGGCGTCTCGGTTTCCCACCCGGCCCGGTTCATACTCGTGGGCACCATGAACCCCGAGGAGGGCGAGCTCCGCCCTCAGCTCGCCGACAGGTTCGCCCTGCACCTGACGGTGGAGGGCATCTATGACATGGGGCAGCGGGTGGAAATCATAAAGAGGAACCTCGAGTTCGGCGAGGACCCCGTAGGCTTCTCCGAGAAGTGGGGGGAGGAGCAGAACCGTCTCAGGGAAAGAATCATCAAGGCGCGGGAAATGCTCAGGAAGGTGAAGGTCCCTGAGGAGTACATGGAAGCCATCGCGTCCGCCTGCATCAGCCTCCACGTGGACGGCCATCGACCTGACATATCAACGGTCCGCGCCAGTAAAGCCCTCGCCGCACTGGAGGGTAGGGAGACGGTGTCCCCGGGGGACGTGGAGCGGATCGCCGTCATGGCGGTGGGCTACCGGACCAGGGGCTTCGGCTTCGAGGAGCCCGCGAAGCCCGCCGAGGTGAGGGACAGCTTCAGACAGGTCTTCCAGATGCTCCTGGAGAGAGGCAAGTAGAGGGAAATGGTGGACAGGGCTCAGACGTGGGACGCCAGGCCGGTCTACCCGTTCAGCGCAGTCGTCGGCCAGGGAGAAGCCAAGGCGGCCCTCATGATCAACGCCATAGACCCCACCATGGGGGGAGCCCTCATCTCCGGCCCCAAGGGGACGGGGAAGTCCCTGCTGGTCAACTCGTTCTCAAGGATACTTCCTGACGTGGAGCAGGTGCGGGGCTGCCCCTTCCACTGCAGCCCGAGGGACCCGACAAACATGTGCCAGTCCTGTAGATCCAGGTATGCCGACGGGGAGGCTCTGCCGGTGGAGAGGACGCCCATGAGGGTCGTAACGGTCCCCCTCAGCGTCACCGAGGACATGCTCGTGGGCAGCATAGACCTCGACAGGGCGGTGACGATGGGGGCCAAAGCCTTGGACGCCGGGCTCCTCGCGGAGGCGAACCAGAACATACTCTACATCGACGAGGTGAACCTCCTCCCCGACCACATCACCGACAATATACTGGACGCGGCGGCTTCAGGCTGGAACACCGTGGAGAGGGAGGGCGTCTCGGTCCAGCACCCCTCTAGGTTCATACTCGTGGGCACCATGAACCCCGAGGAGGGGGAGCTCCGCCCCCAGATACTGGACCGATTCAGCGTGTTCGCCGAGACTAGCAGCCTCCAGGACGCCGCCCACAGGGCCAAGGTGCTGGAGAGAAACGAGGAGTACGGCGGCGACCCCCACGGCTTCGTCGAGAGACATGGAGGAGACCTGGAGATGCTCCGGGGAAGAATCGTGGACGCCAAGAGGCTTCTACCCCACGTCCGAGTCCCCGACGAAGTCTACAGCCTGGTGGCCGACACATGTAACAGGCTCAGGGTGGACGGCTTCAGGCCAGACATAGTGACGGTGAAGGCCGCGAAGGCGCTGGCCGCCTTCCACGGGAGGGACGAGGTTGAGCGAGGGGACGTAGCGACGGCGCTAGAGCTCACGCTAGGGCACAGGACGCGGAGATCGGGGCTCGTCCCCCCGCCCGAGAAGAGGGAGATCAGGAGGGCCCTCAGGCGGGCGGAGAGGGGCCGGAGGCTCGGTGTCGAGATGAAGATGCCGGAGATAGCGCGGATCATATACCTGCCGGCGAGGCTGGTGGAGGGGCTCCTGAGGAAGGCCGTCGTCGGTATGGTTCTCAGGGCGCTGGCATTCGGCGCGATGTTCGTTTCGATGGCGTACCTCCTCGACCGGGTCAGATCCGACGTGGTCGGTTTCTCTTCCACGCCGAAGGTTATCGCTTTGGAGCTGCTTCTCTCGCTATTGTTCGTGGTTTTGTTCGACTGGGTACTGAGTAGAAGACGAGGGAAAGCGGAGGAGGCGACTCTCGGGCTATTGGAGCAGGACTTCAGGTTGAAGACCTCTGGGAGGCTCCCAGAGTCCAAGCCTCCCCTTGGGAGAGAGGCGGGCGGAGGCGTCCAGGGCACCGTCAGCTACATAGGCGAAGACACGTCAGGGCTGAGGTATGGGCCTAAGATACTCGGCTCCCTCCAATCGCTGTACAGGAGGGCGGCGACGGTGGGGAGGACCGGCTTGAGGGTCAAGGGCAGGGGCTCGTCGGGGGGCAGAAGGGCGAGGGTCGTCTCCTCTTCATCCAGGGGCAGGTACGCGTGGTACCAGGTCCCGGATGGTAGGCCCAGGGACGTAGCCATCGTGCCCACAATCAAGGCCGCCTCCCTGAAGCAGGTTGAGAGACAGCGACTCGGCGAGGGGCTGGTTATCAAGCCCGAGGACGTCAGGGAGAAGGTGAGGGAGTACTCCGCCCCATACTCGATTGTGCTCCTCGTGGACATGAGCCTCTCAATGATCGAGTCCGTGGAGAACATAGTCGAGACCATCTACAGCCTCCACAGCGAGGTGTACCGCCGCCGCGACAGGGTCGGCCTAGTGGTCTTCAAGGGCAAGAAGGCGTACACCCTGCAGCACCCCACGAGGAACCTGGACCTGGTGGTCCAGAAGCTGCGGGACGTGGGGGCCAGCGACTTCACGCCCCTCGCCGCAGGCCTGTTCCAGGCATGGAAGACGCTGAAGCAGGAGAAGCTGCGGAACAGGGACGCCGTGCCTCACCTCTACGTGGTCTCAGACGGGATAGTCAACGTCCCTCTGGACACGCCCCTCTCCCCCCTCACCAGGCGCAGGTACACGAGCGACGCCCAGGCCGACGCGTTCGACGTGGCCCGCCTCCTGGCGAAGGAGGAGATAAGGGTCCACGTCTTCAACACCAAGCACAATAACCAGGAGGGGCCCCCTACCATAGAGGAGGACAGGAGGATCAGGCTGAGGCCCACCCAGTTCCTGAGGGAGCTGGCACGCGTGTCGAAGGGCGAGTACGTGGGGCTGAGGCTAGAGAGAAGCGAACAGTGACGCGTCTCCATAACGTGTGGGTATGGTCCAGGGATTTTACTATCAAAGAAATGAATAAAAGGGGGGTTATTTGGGCCAGCACGCCTCGATGACCCGGAGCGCGTTGAGGCCCATGACCTTGGCGATCTCTGCGTCGCTGTAACCGTCCCTGACGAGGCCGCGCGCTATGTTGGTGAAGTCCGTCGGGCTCTCAAGGCCCTTCACGTAGTCCAGGTCGCGCACCATCTCGCCGCTGTCGAAGACCGTCGGCATGTCCCTGGGCCGCTCACGGGGGTAGTGGCCGGTGCCCAGGCGCTTGTTCACGGTGCCCACGGGGCCCTGCCTGTAGAGGCCCGCGTGGTCGCCCCAGAGCGTGTCGGGGCCGGCTCCCACGTGGTCGACGCCTAGGAGGGCGATGAGGTACTCCATGTGTTCCAGGAGGCACTCGATGGACGCCTCCGGGTGTTTCTCGGTGCGGGGCGCGAACCCCGCCACCTCCACGCCGACGACGCCGCCCTTCTCGGCGCAGGCCTGGAGGACGTCGTCGGGGAGCATCCTAGCGTTGTCGGTGAGGGCCCTGCTGCCGACGTGGCTTATGAGGAGCGGCTTGTCGCTGACCTCCACCGCGTCCATGGCGGTCCTGTCGCCAGCGTGGCTGACATCGATGACGACGCCCGTCTTGTTCATCCGTTTCACGGCGTCGTACCCCAGTTCCGTGAGGCCGCTGTCACCCAGCTCGCTGAGGCCGCCCCCGAGGGTGTTGCTCTCGCTGTAGACGACGCCCATGCTTCGGACGCCTAGGCCGAATAGTAGGTCCACCTTGTCTACGTCGCGGTCGATGGCGCTGGCCTGCTCGATGGTGTTGACGAGGGCCACCTTGCCGTCACTGTGAGCCCTCTTGATGTCGTCCACCGTCCGGGCCACGACGACGAAGCCCTGGTGGTCGTAGTCGCACTGCCTCATCCCCAGGAACTCGACGACCCTGTCGAAGGTCGGGCACACGCAGTTGTCGAAAACGGCGTCGCAGCCCGACGCCGCCAGGCCCTCGTAGCCCGTGAAGACCCTGGCCTTGGCGCCCCGGGGCAGGGGCTCGGCGGGGAAGACGTCCAGGTGCTCGTGGAGGCTTATGACGATGTTCTTCTCCACGATCCCTTGGACCCTGTCCTCCTGGTCCTCGGTGAGTCCGAAGTCGTATGGGGGGACCCTGTCCACCTGAGGCTCAAGCTTGAAGGGGTAGTAGTCCACCCCGGGCTCCAGGTAGCCCCAGCTCGTGTATCCGTCCCACTTCTTGTTCTTACCCAAAACCTATCAAATATAGAAGGGGTAGAGGCGTCAAAAATGTTTCATCTACTCGGCCTTCCCCAAGTTCTTCTTCACCTGTTTGGACAGCTCCTGGACACCGTACAACCCGACCGGCGCGACGCCTGCCTGGGGCATGTTGGCGGGCACCAGTATCATGGTATTGGTGCCCGGCTGCTGCCCTATCTCGTAGAGGATGTTCATCCACCTGAGGGCGAGGCCCTCGACGCTGGACTCGTACATCTTCGCGGCAGAGATCATCTTCTCGGCGGCCTGAAGCTCGGCGGTGGCTAGAGTGATCCTAGCCAGCCTCTCCCGCTCGGCCTGAGCCTGCCTGCTCATAGCGTCCTGCAGGGCGTTGGGTATGATGACGTCCTTGACCTCCACGGCGGTGACCTTGATGCCCCATGCCTCGGTCTTCTCGTCGATGATCTCCCGCAGGTGGACCCCCACCTTCTCACGCTCCGCCAACAGCTCGTTGAGCTCTATCTTGCCGATGACCTCCCTCAGCGTGGTCTGGGCGGCCCACTCCGTCGCCTGCCTGTAGTCCTCCACGTTGAGGGTCGCCATCTCTACGTCGACGGGCTTGGCATACATCACGGCGTCCACGTTGACGGGGACGTTGTCGGACGTGAGGGTCTGCTCCGTCCTGAAGCTCACGGTCTGTATCCGGGTGGAAACGCGTATCGGGGCGTGGTCAACCAAGGGAATGAGGTACGTGATCCCTGGACCTCTAAGCCCTACGTACCTGCCCAACCTGAGGACCGGGATGCGCTCCCACTCCTTCATCACCTTGATGCCGCTGAGCAGGAAACCCACTACCAGCACCGCCAGCAGAGTCTCGAACCAGGTAGCTACTGATATGTCAAACATTTTCTTTCACCTCCCTTCCTTTTTCAGGCTGCACCGAAGGCTTAACGGTCCTAACAACCAAGATGAGGCCCTCCCTCCCGGTCACCTCCACCTCGGCGCCGGCTTCGATCGAAGCGTCCTCGGCTCGGGCCCTCCAGTACTCTCCCATCACCCTGATCTCACCACGGGGGTCCAGCCTCGTGGAGGCCAAGCCCCTTGAACCGATGATGACCTCCTCGCCCGTCGCCGCCTTCAGGCTCCTCGCCTTCGAGACCTTGTAGATGAGCGCCCCGAAGACCATGAGGAAGACGAGGGAGACGCCGAGGAGGGTGTTCCGTATCCTCCTGGTGGCCTCGGGCGCGAGAAGCCAGTGGGGCGAGGGAACCAGGAAAAGGGTGCCCAGGAGGATGCACAGCCCCCCGGCGAATCCCAGGAACCCAGTGTGCATCTTCAACTCGGCGAGGACCATTACGAAACCCACCGTAAACAGTATCAGGGACATGGGCTCGACGCCTATGACCTGGAACGCCATCAGCGACAGCAGGAGGAAGAGGGCGCCTACGAACTCGGCGCCGAGGCCCGGGGTCTGGAGGCCGATGATGAGTAGGTAGAAGCCGAGGGTGAACAACATGGACGCGACGCCCGGGTCGTATATGAGTTGGAGCAGCCAGGACTGGACGCTAGGGGCGTATTCAACAACCTCGGCGTCGCCTAGGCCAGTGAACTGTATCCTCGTAATCATCCTCTCGTCGACGGGCTTATCTGCGTCCACCAGCCTCCAGACGCTGGTCCCCGCCTCGGTCTCTATCCTTACCAGAGCCTTCCCCGAGAGCCTGTCAAGGAGAGCCTGGACGTCGTCTGCAGCTACCTCGACTACGCCGTACCTGAGGGCGTCCTCTGGGCCAAGGTTGAGGTTCTCCGTGATGAACCTGCGTACCGCGGTCTTGTTGCGGCCGTGGAGGGCCGCGTGGTTAACCATGAGTGCGGAGAGGGCGTTTATGTGCTTGGTGTCGTTGATGGGCTCACCTGTTAACTGTACTGGTTGGGCGCTCCCGATGCTGGTGCCCGAGGACATGGCGGCCACGTGGCTGGAGACGAGGAGGTACGTGCCTCCGCTCCACGCCGAGGAGCCAGGCGGGTACACGTAGAAGCAGACAGGGATGGGCGACGCCTCGAAGAGGTTCATGACGTCCTTGACTGCGTTTATCTCGCCGCCCGGCGTGTCGGCGGTCACGAGGATGAGCCGTGCATCGACGTTCGTTGCGACCCTTGCGGCGTCCTCCATCATCTCCGTGGTGGCGCCGGTTATAGCGGTGTCGAGGTCAACCAAGAGCACCTTGTCGTTTGACCCAGCGCATACTACGCTGTATGTGACAGACAGGGCGAGTACGAAAACGAGTGTGACGTGAGCGTACCTTCGGTGCAAGCCTTACCGTATATAGTAATCGTTTTCCGAGAGAATAATAAAGGGTACCTTTACCGATGGTTGAGACGGTTCGCAGAGTAGTTTTTGAGGTCGTTAAGAGGCTTTCAGGTGGTTCAGAGCCGCCTTCCGGGTCTCAGCGAGGAACTCATCCATAGATCCCCTGAAGTGGGTGTAGCTGTGGGTCACCTCGAGATTGAGGGGTTTCCTAACGCTGTCCATTAGCCGGTTCACCGTCTCCCAGTCCACGGTACCCCAGCCTGGGGGCATGTGACTGTCGTCGTCTCCACGATTATCATTGATGTGTGTCACGGTGAGCCTCTCCTTAAACGCTTCAAGTTCGTCTAGGTTCTTGTGTAGGTTGGCGTGCCCCGTGTCTAAGCAGAATGACGTGATCTCCTCTGGGAACCTCTCCATTAACCACCGCAGAACGTTGTGGTCGCCCCGGTAACAGTTCTCGAAGGCCAGTGTCACCCCGAGGACACCGCAGAGGGGCGCGGCCTCGGCGATGGCCGCCTCTGCTCTCCTGAGCCGGTTCTCGAGATGTGGCTCGTGGTACCTTGGCGGATGCACCACGACGGCGTCGCCGCCGACCTTGCTACAGAACTCTATCCTGTTCTTGAGAAGCTTCACGTACGCGCTGTGCCCAGCCTGGTTGTCGGCGTCGATCCGGGCGGCTTGGGTGGCGGCTCCGTGAACATCGAGACAGGTGAGACCACGGTCATCAAGCATCCACCTGTAGAGGTTCATGTCTTCGCGGCTGTAGAGACGCTCGTTGTCCCAATCGTCACACCAGTGCACGTAGTCGAAGCCGTGGTCCTTGAATAGGCGAAGCTTCTCTTCCATTCGGGGTTTGTAGGTGTAGTTGAACATGTCGGTGGTGATGCTGAGCTCCATGGTTAATCCATGTTTGATGCCCATTATAAACAGAGAGGGAAAACGTCATCTAAAGGAAGAGGGGGTTAACTGATCCTATTCTTTGCCCCGCAGCAGCTGCAGACTATGAAGCCCTGCTTCAGCCTGTCTTCGATGAACGCCTTGCACTCCTCCTTGTCTAGGAACAGGGGCTGGCCGCAGTCCTCGCACATCTCCTCGTGAAGCTCGGTTTCAGGCATCTTAAGAAAATGTAGTAACACCGCTTAATAAACTGGGCCTCGATGAGCTTTAGCATGTCCTCTCTGATGAAGGCTATGAACTCGTCCACGGTGCTCTTGCTGAAGTTGGTTACCACGGCGCTCCTGGTGACACCCACCGTGTAGCCCTTCGCCTGGCTAGTGAACACCACGTACCAGATCATACCGTGATCAATATAGTCCTTGTAGAGCCCCGTGTCGGCGATGCCCTCACCGCTGAGGCACAGCTTGTTGACAGCCGGGATGTCCACGTTGTCGAACCAGATGAGGTTCGTCGCCTTGGGGTTGCCCTCGTGGAGCCTCTGAAGGGTCTCGCTGGTTATCCTGCTCTCACGGACATCGACGTTGAGTATTTCCCCGATCTTCACAGCC
>SMTZ1_10008730_pt1 | contig 13612 bp, 12 predicted proteins | sample DeeMarSWOR136_30_FD_25667 | JGI IMG/M metagenome (IMG submission 25667) | reverse complement strand
ACGGGGGCGGGAGACAAATCATTCCTATCTGGTTCTGATATTAAGGAGCTGAGCCAAAGGACACCCCTGAGCGGTATTGAAACGTCTTTAAAAAGACAGGGTTTGCTTAACCGGATTCATGGCTTGGCCATTCCTTCGATTGCAGGTATCAATGGCTTCGCCTTTGGCGTGGGATGCGAAATTGCCCTTGCCTGTACATTCCGGGTGGCATCGGAGAAGGCCAAGATGGGTCAGTTAGAGATCAATTTGGGAATTATCCCCGGGGCTGGCGGCACGCAGAGACTTCCGAGACTGGTGGGTAAGGCGAGGGCGGCAGAGCTGATCTTGATGGGCAAGATCATAGATGCAGAGGAGGCTTACCGGATAGGACTGGTCAGCAGGGTTGTTTCCGCGACTCGTTTGATGGACGAATGCCGTGAGTGGGCCGGTAACCTTTGTGAAAAGAGCCCTATTGCCATGAAATATGCGCTCAGGGCCATCAATGAAGGCCTTGAGGTTGACTTGGCCAGCGGGCTAAGGATTGAAGGGCTATGCTTGGGTGCATGTTTCTCATCCAAAGATAGTAAAGAGGGTCTGACCGCCTTTTTGGAGAAAAGAAAGCCCAAATATGAAGGCTCATAAAGGTAAGCATGCTGTTGCTCAAATCCTTACACTTTCTGTCATTCGAGGGTGATGATGCCTTTTCTTTCATACCGAGGCTCCCGCCCTGGTCTTTTCTGTGACTTATCTGCGGGGGAGTTCTGCCCCCTCCGCATTCTCCCGCGCTCCCTGTTGGCGCGTGAGCTGCGGTTTCCCCCACTGATAAGTCCTGAAAAGGACGAAGGCCTCCCGCCAGGTATTTCAGAAAAGGCATCATCACCCAACCAATCAACAATCATTTAAACATGGGACACGTGATTTTCGAGGGAAGGTAGGTGAAAAAATGGCATACAATAATATTCAATTTAAAGCAGAAGAGGGTGTTGGGATACTTACCATTGATCGTCCAAAGGCCCTTAATGCCTTGAACACCGAAACGATCGTTTTGATCCTTACCGGAGCCGGTGAAAAGGCCTTTGGGGCAGGCGCTGATGTGGGGGAGATAAAGGACTTGGGCCTGAAAGAAGGATTTGACTTTTTGAGGACAGGCCATGAAATGAACCGCGAGATAGAAACTTTGGGCAAGGCCACCATAGCTGCCATAAATGGACTGGCACTGGGCGGTGGGCTCGAACTGGCCATGTCCTGCACGTTAAGGATAGCCTCAGAAAAGGCGAGATTGGGTTTGCCAGAACTGGGGCTGGGCGTGATTCCTGGGTATGGAGGCACGCAAAGACTGGCTAGACTGATCGGAAAAGGTCGGGCCCTGTGGTATCTCCTGACGGGTGATATGATGGATGCGGCTCAGGCAGCGGATTTCGGTTTGGTCAACCTGATGGTGAAACCCGATGAGCTTATGGAAAAGGCGATCGAGGTGGCAAAAAAAATAGCGGGCAAAGGCCCTCTGGCCGTTAAGATGACCCTTTTCGCTGTGAAGTACGGGACGGAGACGGATCTGGAAACAGGCCTTGTCCTGGAGTCTGCCCTGGCCAATTTGACCGTTGGCAGTGAAGACAAGAACGAAGGGATCGCCGCGTTTTTCGAAAAGAGAAAACCTGAGTACAAAGGGAAGTAAAGATGATTTCAATGAAATTACTGGAGCTATGATGAACCCAGAAGATCTCTTAAAAGATAAGGTGATCCTCGTGGTGGATGACGAACCGGACATCGTCGATACCGTAAAGGAAGTGCTGGACATGTGCACGGTTTATACGGCACAGGACTACGATACGGCGATTCAATACCTCTTGGGTTATACCTTTGATATTGTCATCCTGGACATCATGGGGGTTAATGGTTTCGAGCTCCTGAAGACCTCAGTAGAGAGGGGCTTCCCCACTGTTATGCTCACGGCTCACGCCCTCACACCAGAGGCCCTGAAGAAATCCATAAAACTTGGGGCTGTTTCTTTCCTGCCCAAGGAAAAGATGCCAGAGCTAGAGGATTTTTTGGTCGATGTGGTTCTCGGGGGTGGTAAGCCCGTATGGAAAAAGCTCTTTGATCGACTTGGGGGCTCTTTTAACAGAATTTTTGGCCCGGATTGGAAGCTAAGGGACGAGTTTTTCAAAGAATTTGAACAGGCCCTGAAGGAGAGCGAAGAAGCTAAATGAGGAGGCGTACTTCTCTGTACGCCTCATTCCTCGGGATTTTGGAAGCCTTGCATATGGACATTTTCCATCAGCCTCTCAGAAACCGGTCTTTCGACAGTCTCAGTAGGATTCTGTAATCTATAAATGCTTTTGTTTGGTAGTACAGATAGTCCAGAGATAAGGAGAATCATATGGCATCGCGTGGTAAGGACCTTTTGAGAAAGATGTTTGACAATCCACCCCCTAAACCAGGCATTCCAGATGAAACCAAGCTTCCACGTATTCCCTCTGCGCGAATACCCTGTACTCCAGAAGTTCTACAGGACCATCTCAATAGCTATGTCCAAATGTTGCTCGATGAAGGGGCTGATGAAGCAAAGATCGTGAGAGCCCAAGATATTCCACAGGATCCGCGGGTTATTTTGAAGTGTTTTCATCCCAAGTGCCCCGCTTATGGTCGGAGCGGAAGTTGTCCTCCCCATATTCAAGGTGATTTTCAAAAAGCTAAGGAATACCTCAACGCCTATGAATGGACCCTCGTTTATCGGGTGAACCTCCCCAAGGAAAGACTGGCATATTTCACGGGTCCTTCTCACTTTGAGGCCTTGAGGAGTAAGGCATACTATCATGCTTCAGGCTCGATTTTGCGGTATGTCTATGGAATGGGCGATGTGATAGAGAGGGCTGCCTTTTATGACGGTCATTATTTTGCCGTTAATTGCCACTTTGGTCCTTGCCTTCATGAGTACTGCGAAGAATTCAGGGACTGTCAGGAGATTAAGGTGGGAAGATGCCGTTTCCCCTATAAGGCCAAACCAAGCGTAGAGCAATTCTTTTCCATTGATTTTTTGCTCAGTTGGGGTGGGAGTACCATATGCTTGGGCCTTGTGCCTTTCTCCAGGATTTTCCAGAGGAATATCAGCCCTATTTCATCGGACTGATCCTAGTTGCCTAGTTCACATGAAGACTTGCAGATAGCCGTCTTGCCACAAATACATTTCTTAAATGCAAGGGAGATATGAGTCATGGAGCGGATCGAAAAGGCCTCATGCGGACGTATGGATCATTGTTGGTACATATTGAAGAGGGAAGGGTTACCAAAATCAAGGGAGACCCAGATTCCTTTACAAGAGGATATGTCTGTGCCAAAGGGCTTGCCCATGGGGAATGCCTCTATCATCCGGATCGACTAAAATACCCCCAAAAAAGAATCGGGGAAAAAGGCCAAAACCAATGGAAAAGGATTTCCTGGGATGAGGCCTTTGAAACGATTACGGAGAAATTGCTGGCCTGCAAGAAACGGTCGGAGCCTGAAAAAGCCCTGTTTCTCCAAGGGACCCCCAGGGGACTGGAGAACATGCTTCTTTATCGGTTCGCCCATAGCTTTGGCAGCCCTAATGTGGCGGCCACGGGTACCGTCTGTTTCGCACCGAGGCTGGGTGCTTCCATTCTCACAAGCGGATTTTATCCTCACCCCGATCTTGAACACCCTCCAAATCTGATTCTTGTGTGGGGCTCCAATCATCTCGCCACAAGTGCCGATGGGGTTCTGGCCCCCGAGGTTGGCCTCACTGTGCAGAGGGGATCGAGGTATGTCCTAATCGATCCGCGCAAAAGCAATCTGGCTTCCAGATCAGAGATTCACCTCCAAATCAAACCAGGGACAGATCTACTTCTCGCTTTAGGGATGATCAAGGTGATCATAGAGGATGAATTATATGATCGCGAATTTATTGAGGCCTGGACGGTTGGATTTGATGTTTTGAGGACACATGTCAAGTCATATTCGTTGGGCGATATTGAAAAGGAGACATGGATTTCCCAAGAGGATATCAAGAAGACGAGCAGATTATATGCCCGTGCCGGTTCCGCTTGCATCCTGTGGGGGAATGCCATTGATCATACCATTAATAACGTTCAAACAGCCCGTGCCTTACTCATACTCATGGCGTTGAGTGGAAATCTGGACAGACCAGGGGGCAATATTAAGGCTTCCACACCCAGAGCAGTGAGACCCACCCAGTTCATGCTAACGAATAAGTACAGGGAGATCAGCCATAAAATGATTGGAGCTAACCATAAGCTCTCGTCCATGCTTGGCTTCACCCCCTATCATCTCGCAATAAAGGCCATGCTTTATGAGGATCCCTATAAGATAGATTTTGCGTATGTTCAAGGAACGAATCCGCTCATGGGGTATCCAAATGCTGGGGAGACCTTCAGGGGTCTTGAGAAGGTGGATTTTCTGGTGGTCGCTGAGTTGTTTATGACGCCGACTGCGCAATTGGCAGATATGGTCTTGCCCGTGGCAGCTCATTTTGAGTTTGATGACCTGGGCTATTACGGTCAACCCTGGGGAAGGATCCTGGCGAGACCCAAAATTGTCGAACCCCCAGGTGAATGTCTCTCCGATGTAAAGATCCTCAATGAGCTGGCCATGAGATTGGGTCTGGAAGACCCATTTTGGAAAGATGAAGAGGCGTGTATCAATTATCTCTTAGAGCCTTCTGGTTTGCGTTTTCAGGAGATGAAGAAGATGGGGATATTTGAGGAGAAGAAGACCTATGAGGATTTCAAGAAAAAAGGATTTCGCACGCCATCAGGAAAGGTCGAGCTCTACTCTTCATGGATGGAAAAAAACGGCTATCCCCCTTTACCCGTTTTTACTCCCCTGGATGATGAGTCAGAAGAAGAATGGGACATGGTGCTCACGTCCGCCAAAATTCATGTCTTTTTCCACTCCATGAATAGAAACCTTCCCTCGCTCCGGAGGAAGAACCCCGATCCAACGGCATACCTTCATCCTGACACGGCCAAAAATATGGGTGTACGGAAAGGTGAATGGGTCTGGGTGGAAAACAAGCAGGGGAGGGCAAAGTTCAAGGTGAATCTGAATTCGGGCTTACATCCCAAGGTTGTCCTAGGGGAACATGCATGGTGGTTTCCTGAGAGAGATGCTGCCAGGCTCTATGACTGGAAAACGTCCAACATCAATATGTTGACAAGAAATGACCCTCCCTACGAACCTTCCCTTGGAAGTGTTAATCTGAGGGGAATCTCCTGTCGCATTTACAAGGTTTAATCACCTTCTTTCTTTTGCTCTGGTTCGCCCAACTGGCAACTCTGTCTCATTCAGGTAGAAATCCCCAATTTGGGCAAGACATATGCCTGAAGGACGATCCAAACAACGATAAACAATAGAAACCACCAGATTCTCATTTCGTTCACCTTCCCCTTCTAAATCTGTTCAACCTATACGAAGTCTGACTTGTTCCCCCACTGCACAGCACACGGCTGTGAGGCTATGAAGCTCAGGAGAAACCGCTGGAGGATGGGCCGCATGAGGAGGACAGGTCCCCAGCGTCTGAAGATGCGCCACAAGAAAAAGAGGACATGAGTCTGCACGTATCCCCAGTACCGCAGGCAGGGCATAAATATTCATCTGCACAATCAGATGTCATCACGAGCTCTTCAAAGACACATCCGCATTTATTGCATTGGTATTCGTAGATTGGCATTTCACCTCTCCTCTCAGGTGAGTTTTATCTGGAGCAAAATTGATCTCCACAAGCCATATAATAAGTCTTTCTGTCAGATTTTCAAGGGTTAACTTCCCAGCAGGCCCGGCAAGAAGAGACTCAGGGCAGGCCAGTAGGTTATTAGCAGCAGGGTGAAAAGGAGCAACAAAAGGAAAGGTAGGGTCGCTTTGTAGAGCTGGACGATAGATCGATCAAATCTAGAACTGGCGATGAAGAGGTTTAGGCCCACAGGGGGTGTGTTATAACCGATTCCTAGATTTGCGAGGAAAATGATACCCAAATGGATAGGATCTATCCCAAAACGGTTAGCCAGGGGTATGATGAGGGGCACTACAATAAGAATGGCACTGAAAATATCCATAGCACAGCCCACCAGAATCAGGAAGAAATTCAGGATCAGCAGGAAGCCTAACTTGCTTTGGACCATCCCTTCCAAGAACTGGAGGATCTTCATGGGGATAAAAGCGTCAACCAGGTAATTGGTGAAGCCGAGGGCAGCTCCCAGTATGATCATGATCCCGCCCACCATTTTTACACTTTCCTTCATAACTCTTGGGATATCCCTGACCAGACTCAGTTCACGGAACACAATGGTCTTTATCAAGAGGACATAGACAACCGTGAGCACTGCCGCTTCTGTGGCCGTACAAAAACCGGAATAGATGCCTATGATGATCAACAGGGGGATGGGCAGCTCCCAGGCTGCATCTTTGAGGGCGAACAAGAATTCAGAACCTGAAAACGGCGGTCTCTCCAGTCTCCATTTTCTACCCATAAAGACGGAGAAAAGACATAGTATCCCTACCATTAAGGCACCCGGAATGATGCCAGCCACAAAGAGTTTTTCAATGCTGGCTCCGGAGACAAAACCATAGAGGATAATGGGAAGGCTAGGGGGGAAGTGAAGCCCAAGGCTGCCTGAGGTGGTCATGAGTCCGAGGGAGAAATTCTCCTTATATTTCTCTGCGAGGAGGGCGGGCAGAAGCAGTCCTCCCAGTGCGATGATGGTAATCCCCGTAGCGCCCGTGATGGCCGTAAAAAAGGAACAGGTAACGAGGGCCACCACACCCAAGCCACCCGGAACCCACCCAAACAGACTCCTTGAGAACCGGACGAGACGTTTGGAGGTTCCGCCTTCGCTCAGCAAATAGCCGGCAAAAGTGAAGAGGGGAATGGCTAGGAGCACCGGAGCGTTGGCCAGTCGAAAAATTTCAATGGGAATGGCTGAAAGCTCCACGTCAGTAAGATACAACCCCAGCATGGCTGCCGCCATAATACCTGCAAAGATGGGGAGTCCCAGAATGATCAGAAGGATGAGCAGAATGACCACGATGATAATCATCTTCTCACCCCCCTGAAAATGACCATCAACTGCTCCAAGCCCCTCAGAAAAAAGCGGAAGAGGATCATCAAGAAACCTCCAGGGATAATCAATTGGCCGACCCAGGTAGGTATTTTAAGGAACAAGTGGCCCCCAAAGCTCATCTCAACCCGTACATAATCCAGAGAGGCCTTGAACATGAGTGCGGTGATGAATACACAGGCAAGAGACAGGACGAGTTCGCGGAAGGGGATCCATCTTTGCGGAAGTAAGGTGGACGCAAGATCGATTTTGATATGTTTGTTTTCTCCCGTCACCAGGGAAGCCCCCAAAAAAGTGAGCCATAGGACCAGGAGTCTTGCGCATGGCTCGGCCCAATCCACTTGACCTAAAATGTAATTGGCCCACTGGATGTGGGCATGGGTATAGAGGGTTCTCAGGATGATCTGTAGAAACGATATGAGTACCATGACCCATAAGAAAAGCACGATGAGCCAACCCTCTAACCGACCAAGGCTTCTATCAATGTGCTTTAAGATATTCATCAGTCGTTCTATTTTCGCCAGTGATTTCAGCTAAATTGGCTATGAAGATGGCTCTTGTAGAGCAAATATAGGGTGGGGCAGATCAAAAGACTTCTTGGCTAACGACTCCTTTTCAATATGTCATAAACCTGATCCAAAAGCGCCTTAGGATAGATCTCTCCGGCCAATTTCTGCGCTACCCGATTGTGTGTATCATAGAAGCTCTGAAGTTCCCCCTTTGGGGGCACGGGAATGATCTCCAGCCCACTTTTTTGGATCAGCTTGATAGATTCTTCGGTCTGTTGCCTCAGCTCTGAAGTCAGATCAGCCATGGCCTTTTGAAACTCATCAATAAGTATTTTGGATAAATTGGGGGGCATTTCCCGATAGTATTTAGATGATATGAGCACAGCGCTTGTAGCGTGAGCCAAAGGCAGGGAGTTCATATATTTCACATAGGTATACCACTGAAGGGCGAGGGCACCCAGAGGGGGGGCATAAAAGGTGTCTATCATACCCGTGTTAAGTGCAGTGGTCACATCCGTTATGGTGAGAGGAATGGGATTCGTACCCATAAGGGAAAAGAATTCTTTAGATATGGGGTCACCATACCATGTCCATATTTTCAGACCGCGCAGATCGGGCACTTTTCGTATCGGTTTTTTGGAGAAGAGATACACATTTCCCACCTCTGCCCACGCAATGAACTCAAAATCCTTTTTTCGGAATTCCTCAGAAAAAAAGCCTTGGAGCTCCCTGTTAACCTGGTCCACCTCCTCATAGTTGCGGAATAGGAAGGGTAGGTCCAGGATCCTCACCATGGGGAGTATTTGAGCCAAACCCACACCCGAGAAAGCGGCGCAATGGATCTGTCCGATTCTGATTTTTCTCAGCACATCCAACTCATCGCCCGCTATCCCGCCAGCGTATATCTTGAAACCTATTTGCCCTCCGCTTCTTGTCCTCAGGTTCTTATCCAGGCTTCTCAGGTGTTTTAACCAGGTGGAGCCCTCCGGGGCAATGGTGGCAAATTTTATGAAAAATTTTTTGGAATGACAGATGTGCGGCAAAAGGATGAATTCAGCCAAAAGCACATTCAGTAGGACAAAGAGGACCAAGCATATCTTTTTTGACAAAACGACCTCCTCAACAATGAGTGTTCAGTAATCAGCAGATTCATGCGGAGTGTCCACTTAAGCGAGTTCGAGGGTCTTAAGCAGAACGCTAAAGGAAGAATTCGTCCATCATTTCTCTGAGTTGTTTTACCCTATGCTGGGTGACCGAATTAATCAGACAGACATCTCTCAGCTCCTCAGGATTCATCTTCTCAATTTCTCCGGTCAATCTCAAAAAAAGCGCCTTATCTTGGACCCGTACCGCATAGTATCTGGCAAAATAATACTGGGCCAGAAAGAATTTTCCATGACTCAGCTGCAAGGCCTTCTCAAAATGTTCCTTGGCCTGTTTAACGTTTCCCCCAAGCATTGGAGGGCGGGCCGAAAGGCTAACCCCCATGAGAATATGGGGCAATCCTTGAAAATAACTGGCGTCAATCTCCATCACTCTATCAAGGAGGGCCTGCGAAGCATGCAGCTGAGCGAGGGCACCCGGTTTATCAAGGTTCAGATTGATCCAGGCATTCCAGGATACGGTGATCCAAAATAGGGGTTCCAGCTCTTTCTTGCCCAATCTGTGCAGAACCCTTTGTAGGTCTTCTTTCCTGTCCTGCGCGTTTTTCAGCCTGACCCCCTTTTCACCAAGGGCCTTTACCCCATAATCTCTGGCGCGAAGGTACAATCTGGAGGCCCTATCTGGATCATCCCCCTCCACAAAAAGCATACTGTAACCGGCAAAACCCATGGAAAGGGTGGTTAAGATCTTTTTGTTCTCCGGATCGTTCTTGAGAAGCCCCTCCAGCAGTTTCAAATTGGCCGGAATGGCGTTCCTGGCCAATTCGATATCACACTCTTCAAAAATGGACGTGGTGAAATTGGGGAAGAGAGCAGGGGACGATCGAAGGGCGACCTGCATGCAGTTGTTGAGCAGGAAGACAGACAAACAGACCCCCATGGCCAGAAGGCTTCTTCTTGTCTTTTTAGTACGCAATAAAAGGGTCTCCCCTTTGTACAGGCTCATCCAGATACCTCTGGGCCAGAAATTGCGCACCAGCCCCATTTTTCAATTTTAGTATTTTCCGGTAATATTTTATGGCCTCTTCCCTATTTGCTTCCATATCATAGCTCATCCCCTTTTTTAGCAGAGGCCAAGCGAGCATGAGTGGATCCAATTCGGGGTCTGGTTGAGATAGGATGGTATCGAGCTTGGATCTGGCCTGCTCAGTTTGGTACCGAAACAGGCAATAACTGGCTTCCAGATAATGGACGCGTCTGCCCCAAATTAAGGCTGTTTCTTTCGAATTCTCATTAGAGGCTCTTTTTCGCAAGTATTCGAGAACTTCCCTGTATTTGTTTTCATTGCCCAGCCGAATATACGCCACTCCCTCTAGGTATTTATTCCGGGGAGCTTGATCAAATCTCTCTGCAAGTTCCTGGGCGAAAACAAGGGCCTTTTGAAAGTGAGCATCCTCCAAAAAAAGATAGATATGGAGAAGTAGGCTTTTTGCTTCTATAGAGGAGTAGACGGCCTCATCGGCGGCAACATGTAATTTTCTAAGGCCTTCCTCTTTGTTTCCTTCGTGGACAAGAAGGTAGGAAAGGAATTTGAGGACGCCTGAGAGCCGGGCGGTATAATAATCAAAGATCCCGAGGCCAAGCAGGACGTCCTTATTCTTGGGATCCATTTTTTGGCAAGTCTCAAGGGCATTTATGGCCTCAAGGGCCAGGAAAAATGAGGAGAACCATTTCTGTTGCATCAATTGAAAACGGCCCTTGAATCCGAGGGCTCCGCCTAGATAGAAATAGGTAAAACTGTCTGCTTTCCCATCTTCAATCTTTCTCTTGGCAATGAATATGGCCTCGTCAATGCGTTGTCCATACCGATTAACCATTTCAGGAGACCAGAAACCGGAGGCCAATCTGGACCATGTGACCATGGCCAGGTAGAAATACCCTGCTGGATCTTTCGGCTTCTCTGCAACGACTTTCTGGAAGAGATTTTCAGCCTCATCAAATTTCCCGTCATATAAGAGCTCGATCCCCCTGATAATATTGCGATTTACGGGGGTCGGTTGGGTCGTGGTGTCACGGGCCTCAGAGATGTGTGCGAATATGAATGGGACACAGACGGATAGAAAAGAGATCTCAAGTGCAAATATTATCACCCTGAGTCGTTTTTTCATAGCAGTGCCGTGTTTTACAAGAGCGGGAGTATTTTTGGAGGTGACTGCCGAATCTAACATTAAAATTGAAAATTTAGCAAGTTTTTAATACCTAAATATCCAAAAAGTGGCCCCCCCGCCCCTAAAATGGCTGCAATTCGAGATGCGCCATCTCCCTGTCCCCGCTCAGATCGGTAGGAAGATAAATTTGGTGAGGTAAGGCAGAGATTTTGCTGACTTTTTTTGGCTTATGTGGTAGAAGGGATCCAATGAAACGGTATTTCATAGGAGCGAGTTGAGGATGAAGATTCTACTTCTAGGCGGCACGGGTATGTTGGGGAGCGATTGCAAAGAGGTGCTGAGCGAGGATTACGAAGTCATAGCGCCAGAAAAGAATGAACTAGATATCGTGAGCTGGGACGTGGTCATAGAAAACCTGCAAAAGATTTCTCCGAATATTGTTCTCAACTGCGCCGCTTTTACCGATGTGGATGCCTGTGAGAAGGAGGCTTTCGCTGTAAGGAAAGTCAATCTAGAAGGCCCTCGTAACCTGGCCCAAGGCTCTGCTCGTTTTAATTGCAAGTTAATTCATATTTCCAGTGATTACGTTTTTAGTGGGAAAAAGAGTATCCCTCAACCCTATTTTGAAGATGACCCGGGGGATCCTCTCTCCGCCTACGGCCGGAGCAAGATGGAGAGTGAGGTTGCAGTCAGGGAGAATTCCCCTAACTATATTATCGTCCGTACAGGCTGGTTATACGGGATAAACGGCGAAAATTTTATCACATCAATCTTGAAAAAGGTATTGAGTCAAAAGGGAAGAAAAAAGACGCTGACCGTAGTGGATGATCAGTTTGGTTCTCCCACATGGACATACCGCCTTGCATTACAGATCAAGGAACTCATAAAAAGGGATACAAAAGGGACCTTTCATGCCACGTCAGAGGGGTATTGCACCCCACTCGAATATGCGAAGCATGTTTTCAAGAAACTAAAGGTGAAGGTATCTTTGGAACCTTCCAGCTTGAGTGATTACCAGCAGCCTGCCAAAAGGCCGAGGAATTGCATCCTGGAAAACAGATTGCTGAAAAAACAGGGCACCAATATAATGCCCCACTGGAAGGAAGACGTGGACGCCTTCCTGGATCAATATCGCCAAGTCTTAGTCAAACAGGCAAGGGCGAAAAAGCGATGAACCGGGCACCAGATGCAAAATGAGATACCTAATCTACTTGTTGCCCATTCTTTATGTACTCTCCCCATATGATTTTCTGCCTGATTTCATGGTGGGTCTGGGATGGGTGGATGACCTTATCATCCTCGGTCTCCTGTGTGGGTACCATTTTGTATACAGGAAAAAGACCCAACCAGGACCAGAAACGCAGCGAACATACCAATATTCCAAAAAGCAAAATCAGCAGCCTGGGCCTGAAGAAGCAATTAAAGAGAAAGCGCCTCATGAGGTTCTTGGGGTGGAGAGGGGGGCATCCATTGAGCAGATAAAGGCTGCATATCGAGAGTTGGCCAACCAATATCACCCGGACAAGGTCATGCACCTTGGGGAGGAATTCAAGATTCTTGCTGAAAAGCGTTTTAAGGAGATCCAGAAGGCCTATCGGGAATTGAGCGAAAAACGTTGAGAGAGACCCATATGCAGCAACACGCGTTAAATCATGAGAAACATGGAATTTTCGTCTAGATAGCTCGTCCTATGACAGCCCCCTCATAAATGGCTGCCTTCGCACTCCTTGGTTCCAGGCAATCTCCTATTTGATAGAGTTCTATCCCTAGGGACTTAATCTTATCATAAAGGCTGTTATCAGGTTTGCTCCCAATGGACACAACAACGCTTTCTGCCTCAATGAACACGTCATTCCCTTCCTGATCCGTAACGACAACCCCATTATCTTCCACCTTTGACAATCTGTGTCCTGGCATAGATTGAATCCCAACCTCCTTCATCCTGCTGATCAGGACCTTTCTGGTGATGGATTCAAGCTCACCACCAATTTTTGGGAGTTGCTCCACAAGGGTTACAGGGCAACCGTTCTCAGAAAGATGAAGGGCCACCTCGCACCCCGTGGCACCGCCACCAACGACGACGGTTCTTCTTTTGGCAGGCCTGTCGCCGTTAAACACCTCTATGAATGTGGATACGATGGGCTTATCTATTCCAGGGACCGGGGGCTTCACCGGAGATGAGCCAGTGGCTAGAATGATCACATCCGGCTTCTCTTTTTTTACGGTATCAAGAGTTACTTCGAAATTTGTGTAGCACTTGACCCCGAATTTCTGGATCTGTGTCTTCTGATATTCAATGAGGCTCAGCAATTCCTTTTTGTAACTGGTGATACTGCCCAGTAGGAGTTGGCCACCCAGGGTGGACTGCTTTTCATAAAGATGAACATCATGGCCCCACATTCAGCCCTCCAGGACCCCCGCCAATGACCAACACCTTTTTAGGGCTTTGTGTAGGGATGAATTCCATCTCCTTCTCTCGACCCAGCATAGGGTTCACAAGGCACTCCACACGGCCCCTCCTGAAGATGGATTCCATACAGGTATTACAGGCAATACAGATTCGTATATCCGCCAGGCGGCCCTCTCGTGCCTTTTTGGGCAGTTCAGGATCAGATAAAAGGCCCCGACCGATGCAGACCAGGTCCGCTTTTCCCTCAGCGATAATGGTGTCCGCGACAACGGGATCATTGATTCTTCCCACGGCCATGACGGGGATATCAAAGCTCTTCTTGACCTGTGCAGCCGAATCCGCAAGACAGGCC
>SMTZ1_10005935_pt1 | contig 13612 bp, 12 predicted proteins | sample DeeMarSWOR136_30_FD_25667 | JGI IMG/M metagenome (IMG submission 25667) | reverse complement strand
GATGGCGAAGTTTTGAATATAAACCTCTTGTTATTAATTGGTGATCCTTTTTTATGGTAAGAACTGGCATAGCGAATATTCCGAGTTGAATTCTACTCCCAATTGTGATAAGCCCGCCAACAACGATAAGTATTATTCCGATGTAAGCCACTATTGGATCGTTCCAAAACGAAAGATAAGTAGTAATTAATAGTTGATTCTCGTAATACGCTAAAATTAGAGTAAACGGTTGTACAAAACCCATTAGCGCAATTACTGCTGCACAGCGATCCATTTCGGGTTTTCCTTCTGGAATTGGTCTAATCATGACATCAATAGAACCGATAATGTAAAATGTAACAATTGTCCACAACGTAAATGGATTACTAAAAACTCCTGGTGCTAAAAGCCAAAACATTAAAGTATAAAAGCCTATAAATATCAAACCAATTGCTATAATTTTTCTAATTAATATTTCTTTGCTAAATCTTTTTACTTCGCTCAATTTTTTCCTCACTTATTGAATTTTCTCTATTTTTTAAAAATTGCGAAAATTAATATAATAATGTGACAATTACATATTTAAAAGTTTTCATTAATTTTTGAAAAGTGAGAAAATTAAAATTATCTTTTGTTTGAGAGTCGTTGATAGAACTAAAAAGTTTGAAACAAGCATTTATTAAGGAAATGGAGGTCCTTAATTCTCGATATTTGCTACAAAAGAGAGTCTATTCGATATTAATGGCTTTATCCCTTGAGAATAGACCACTAACTCAAGATGACCTAATAGAATTAACTAATTACAAACGAAGCGAAGTATCCCAAACATTAAAACAAATTAATGCGATGGGTATGGCATTTCCTCGAAAATTTCAGAACGATAGAAAAAGATATTACGAAACAGCTTATCACTTCGACGATATATTTATCGCCCCAATAAAAAGGACGTTGGAAGTAATGTCATCCAGCGATACATTCATTCTTGATTTTATCAAAAAAATGGAAAATTTCAAGGTAGACCATCCCGAAGTAGAACATTTTATCTCTTTTTTAAAAATATTACGAGAAATATCAGATTTACAATTTGAAATCGCTGAAGAGTTCACAATTGCCATTGAAAGTCCAAAAAGTCAAGAAATTAAGAACCAAATCGATAAATCTTCATTATTTAATATGAACTTTCAAAGAACTGAAGAAAATAAAACGAAGCAAATTGAACAACCAAAATTAGCTGAAAAATTAGTACCCAAAATTAGAAATAAACTTGATGAGATTAAAAAAGACTTTGCTTATACTTTGATAAATTATATTTTCGGATTCGGTACTTACGAGGCGTTTGCTGCAATAGTTGACATATTATTCTTTGAATATTATCCAGTAAATCAAGATAGATTGATTTATTTGACAGGATTTGCGAGAAGTACGATTTCTACAATAATTACTAGCCTGGAAAATATGAATATTATAGAAATGTTTAAGATAAAGGGAGATCGTAAGAATTATTATAAACCTACCTTTTTGTTCCACAAGCTACCTAAATTGAAATACGAGAGATCTTACGCGTACTTGGATATACTGAAAAAAATATTAAATAATTATCGTATAAAACTCAATAAGATGGCAAAAAAAAAAGAGTCCGCATTGAATTTCATAAAATTTCTCGATGATGGCACAAAGTTTTTATCAAGCGTGGAAGATATTTACCTCGAAATAGTAAATAAATTTGTGAAAAATTCGGAATCTCTCAAACCTTTTGTTTTACCATATTGAATTATTAATTAATCATGTGACATGAATGTCTGATAAAGATTCTGATAAAAATTCAATCGTAAAATTTGTTATAATATATGTTATTTTAGCTTTGGCGTTATTTCTTCCCGCAGGTACTATTTTTTGGCTTCAGGGATGGATTTATATTGCAATTATTATCGTTTTTTCCACTTCTTTTATCACATATTTAAGAAAATACGATCCCGGATTACTAAAGGCCAGAACTGAATCAAAAACAACGGAAAGTTGGGATAAAAAAGTAACAGCGATCGCTAATGTATTTTTTCTTGCAATGTTCGTTTTACCGGGATTTGACGCAGTAAGATTCAAATGGTCAACTGTTCCATTCTTCGTAAATATAATTGGATTCGTGGGGATGGGGCTCTCCTTATTCTTATTTTTCTGGGTTTCAAGAGAAAATACTTACCTCTCAACGGTCGTTGAAATCCAAGAAGAAAGAGGGCATAAAGTCATTACTACAGGACCATATAGGATCGTGCGCCATCCAATGTATTTAGCTGTTATTTTATTGTTTCTCTCTCAATGCTTAGCCCTTGGTTCGCTATATTCTTTTATTCCATGGATAGGTTTGATCGTCACCATTGTCATTCGAACGATTCGCGAAGATAAATTGCTTCACGAACAACTCGAAGGGTACGAGGAATACGCCCAAAAAACGAAATATAAGATTATTCCAGGAATATGGTAACTAGGATTTTATTAATGTTCTGAGTAAATACGCTACTCGGTAGAACGATGCGAAGGCTTCCTACATTAATATGCGATAATTTGTCGCGAAAGTTTTAAAATGTTTAATGTAAGTCTCGATTTTTTTATTAAAAATATTGTAATTAACGCAAAAATCAGATCCATTATAGAAAATATGATTAATCCCACTCTCAACTCAGGGACTACTAAAATATTCCATATAAGAACAATTTGAATGGCAAATCGCAGATAAGTAATCAAGAGGACATTCAATAAATATCTACGAATATCGAAGCTCGAAAACAATAAAATTAAACCAATAAAAACGGCTAATAATCCTCCCGATTGCGCAAACATTGGATAATCTAATTGAGTTATGTTTGCTCCCAATAAATTGAATAGAGGTACTATAAAGAAAATCATACACGCTCCCATCGACATCTCGTAAATGGCACCGATTAGCGAGACCATTTTCAACTTTTTAAGGTATTTCTCTTCTATTATGTCCTCAAAATATATCTGAATCTCGCCAAGTACTCTCTCTTTAACTTCTGTCAAAATTGGATCGTATTAAGTAAACATACTAAATTTAAAAGCTTTTACAAAAATGTAAAAGTTCTTTTTTTCACTGAAAAATTTCTTTCCATAAAAAAATGTTCGTTTTTATTTTTAGTGGAGTAATAAAATATTTAAGAGTCTGAATTCAATGGATTTTAACAAATAAGAATTATATTATTTCAATCTTCTTATGACCTTACTTCAAAACTTCCCAGAATCGTGGGGGCCTTGGAACCACGCATCGCTAACTTCTATTTCTAAAAAAAACGCCGAAATCAAGGTGGGAATTCGGGAAGGTTTCTCGATAAAGGGCATTTTATCCTTAAAAAAACACTTTGAATTGAAAAAGTGTAGAGAGAGGCAACCATATAATCCAACTGGTGGAACGGTTGGAACATTACTAGGAAATCTTATAGGTTGGATCTGGTTAAGGTCAGAAATTTATCCTAAACACATGAAATTTCTGCACCCGTATTATTTTTCGCACCCTAGACCGCTTGGGAGGTCTTTCAGCGATTTTTTGTGGGAAGAATTAGTGAAGCTGGGTTTATGCACCTTAACGCAAGGAGATGTAAGCGTCAAACACAAGAAAACAATCGTGCGTTTTCAGTGGAGACTTCGCGATAAGCATGTATACGGCGTGGTTGAAAAAATTTCCGGAAAAGGAAAAATTCAATTAGAGATTGTAGGAGTAAAGTGTAAAACATACCCCAAACCGCTCGAGAGTTTTGAACAGAACTATTATCAAGTACAAGTTTTTGATGATATGATTCGTTTTTCAACAGATTTGTCAGCAACAATCGAAGATATTGAAGAAATTATAAACCAAAAAGAGGAAATGCCGTATGGTATCGGTGCGATAAAAGACGCGCTTGAAGGGATTTTAACGATAATCGGAATCAATTCGCTAAAAACGCCCGATCGCGGGTGGCTCACATCGCTTATGAGGCGTTTCGGAGTAATCGCGGGAGGGTGGACGATTTATCAATGGGACAACAGTTTCGTAGGAATGATGTCGGCTCTCTATTATCCGCAGTTGGCAAAAGGCAATATAAAAGCGCTATGTTCGGACTTAACTTTCGCTGGATTTATTCCAAACCAAGCGAATCCATTTGGTCGAGCTGAGAGTATAACGCAAATACCTGTTACATCCTATTGCGCGTTAAAAGTAAGCAAAATATTGAGCGAAGACATGAGCGATATGATTCCAGCACTGGAAAGCAATAATAATTACTGGTTAAAAACTCACGATCCGAACGGTTTCCACTTACTATCGTACGGCTCAATGATGAGAAAAAAGTGTGCAGCAGCGTTGCGGCAAACTGCGATTTACGAAGCGGGAATGGATAATCATCCAATGTTCGATAAAATACCGGTTGATTACGATAGTGGATGCCTTGCTGTTTATTCTGTGGGATTAAATTCGATTTACGCTTTGGATTGTTGGGCTCTTTCCGAGTTAGCGAAAACTCAAGGAAACCATAAGCTTGCCAAGAAATTAGAAATTCGTTATCAGAACATGCGAAAAGTAATAAATAAACACCTATGGGACGGAGAAATGTATAGAAATCGGTATTGGAACGGAGATTTTCAAGATTTAATCGTACCAAATCTCTTGTGGCCGTTAATTGCGGGCGTCCCAACTCGAGAACAAGCTGAATCCACGGTAAAAAAAGTCTTTAAGACTTGCTTATCTCCTTATGGAATATCTAACGCCCCCATAGATCACCCGTCTTTTAAACAGCAAATTAGTTGGAGGGGCAGAATTCTCCCCCCAATTCAATTTCTAACATCAGAAAGCTTAAGACGATACGAATTCGATTTGGAAGCGTCCGATTTGGCGAAGCGCACCTATCGGTGTTTTTCAAAAGAATGGATCGAAGAATCGCACACTCACGAAAGCTATAACGGTATGACCGGAGATGGCGACGATGTTTCCATTACCGGGGAACCAAATCATCCGTGGGCTTGCTTAATGGCATATCTTGCCGTGCAGGACTTTATCGATTACGAGGTGTGGAACGGGCTTAGAGTTGGTCGTTTAGAGCCAATTAACGCCTCTGTGAACGGGATACCGATTAACAGAAAAAACTATTCGGTTAGCATATTGGACAAAGAAATAATCATAAATCGAGGCGGCAAACAATTAGTAAAAGCTTCGCACCCGTTGATATTACGTAGCTTCGTCCACGAGAAAGAAATGTTTTCTTGTAGGTATAAAACCTTGAAACCTTTAGACATTGAAATATTCGTTGCACAAGGGAACTACGAGGTAAAAGTAGGGGATGAATTGTATAAAGAACAAGTAGATCAAAGGAATAAAATTGTTATTTCGTTAAACCCTCCTAAAAACTACATTAATATTCGCAAATTATAGAAGGTAATTTCACAACAATTATTGACGAAATTATAAAAGTTTAATAGTTCTATCAAATAAAGTTTATTTAATGCCGATAAGAATACGGTGGACTCAAGGAAAGCACCTAGGGTTAGGGTTAATGATTATTGGCTTGTGTGGGTTGTTTCAAGTAATATTTGTAGCTTTTGCTCAATATTTGTTCCTAATTGGCTCGCTTTACGCAATATTATTAATTCCACTAGGCGCAGTGATTGGACTCGTTTTAGCAAGCGTAATGATTTTCGAAAGTTTTGCGGATGTAGAAAGGCGACAAAAAATAAAAAGTCAATTTCGCAAGAAGCAGGACAAAAAAACCACATTTTGGTCGTTTCCAATCGTGAAGCCGTTAGTGATATGCTTCATAACTTTTACCCTAGTGTTTATATTAGCGTATTTGCTTTCAATTCTTACGCTGACTCCCTTTCAATCGTTTCTTATCGCAGAGAACATTGCAACCATGGCCTCTATCGTTTTTGCTTACTATATCGAGCGGTATTGGGCAAAAATTAAAAGATAACATTAATCGAAAATAAGAAAATACAACTGAAAATGGCAGATCCCAACGATTTAAAGAGAATACAAATCATTTGCCCTCAGTGTGGTGCAGCGGGATTTGTACATGTATCGAAGAGCTTGATACAGAATAGCACAAGAGGCGTGAGCACGATAAATATTCCTAAAAATCAAGTGTGCGAGCACAATTTCATTGCGTATGTTGATAAAAATTTTGCGGTGAGAGATTATTTCGTTGCAGATGTGTCTTTAGAGGACCTAGCAGTTGCTACCGAAGGTGGTAATTCTCAAGCTAGTTCGTCAAAGAAAAAAATTGCGATTACAGAAAGCGATTATCATCAAATCCGAGGAATTATTGGGAGAAAACTCTTTACCTACATCTTACACGCGATCTTTTTAAATAGCCCGCTCCACCTGATATACGAGAAAACAGAATTTTTCGATCAAATTGTCGGCGTTTTCGAAGCGATAACTGCGAATGCCTTCGAAATTTCGCTAAGTATCGGAACATTTCGGGACTATATGACTAATAAAACCGATTATAACGGCGTTATTGTACTTGATGTCGCCTCGGAGATGGTTTTAGAAGACGAAATCGGAATATTAAAAATGAAAAAATACATCACCGAATCCGAGATGATTGATAAAAGTTTCAAACAATCAAATCCAACCACATCATTCATAGTTATGAAAAACGAAATCCAAAAATTGTACTCCCTTGCGAATATCGTTAAACTTATGCTTCAAGAGAAATCCGGAAACGAAGGCGATAAGTGGAGCAAGAAAGAAATCGCCAACCAATTAGAGAAAAGGAATAATATAAAAATTCCAATGAAGCAGCTGCTCTTTATCTTCGATATTATCGAATTCAATTTCAACATTCGCTGCGAGAAGTATTTATAAAAAATAAAACTTAAAATTAAAACGATCAACTCAATTAATAACTTAGGTATAAATTGATGACGGAAATAAGCGCAGAACAAAAAGAACAAATATTGAGTATGATATGTATTCCTGGATTGGATTTAAGAGATATCGCCGAAAAATTAAACATTGACCAAGAAAAAATCCGAAAATTCTTAGAAGAAGAATACAATAAACATAACCTTCAATTCGGGCGTAGGTTATGTTGTAGGTGTTAATCCTTCTTTTCAATTTTTTTTAATTCGTATTCTTCGGATTTTATAAACGCGAAAAAAATAGGCCCCATTACTTGAATGATAGCCATAAATAAAAATATACCGCTGTATATCACCAAAATATCGCTTGTAAAACCCGCAAGAATGTCAAACATCGCACCAACCACAAGTAAACCAATAGTGCTTCCCAAATTAGACATTGAGGTCCCAATAGAGTAATAGGTGCTATCTATTTCAGGATATTTTTGAGAAACTTCCCCTAAAACTGCAGCATAAGCAGCGTTTCGAATACCAAATCCAACTCCGACAACAATCGCAAACACTATAAACATTATCCAACCTAAATTTATAATCATTAGTAAATACGAACTAATTGCCACTACATAACCAAGATATGTTGCGATTTTTCTCGATTTAAGGTCTGCAACATATCCTCCTAATAACGCGCCACCAATTATCCCTAGAGCTATAATTAGATTAATATTTGCTTGCGGTATGTACAAGTTGATATCTTCTTCTAAAAGATCTATCGTAGCACCCACTGGCTGAACAAAATCCATTTGGATCAATAAATAAAGCGCTACGAACAAAACGACGACAGCTTCTACAATCGTATCAAAAAACGCCCACACAAACACTTTCCAATTCTTTCCCGTTGTAAAAACATTTTTTAAATGGGTACCAATTTCAAATTCAGCAGGTCTCTGTGCTTCTTTAACCACCAAGGTTAGAAGTGAGAATAAAATCATCAGAATACCGAAGATTACAAAAATCATCTCTACGCTCACAAATGCGATAAGTACTGCGATTAAAGGACCTCCGGCTATTACGCCGACATTTCGAAATCCCCAGCAGAATCCTTGAGATCTGCCCAATTGTTCTTTTGGACAGATATCAAGTAGCAATCCATCAAGTGCAGTATCTCCCATAGCTACCCCCAACATAATCATAAAACCTGCTATTGCGAAGAATGTTACTGCTGACGCGTCTTGAGGTAAAAATTGAGGAATTAAAATCCATATTATACCACCCAGGAAGCCCGAGCCAACGATCCAAGGTCTTCTTCTGCCAAAGTTTTTAATCGATATCTTGTCGCTTAATATTCCAAAAATCAGTTTAATCGCCCACGGAATCAGAACCACTGAAGCTATAAGTGTTAGTTCAGACGGTTTTATTGAACCAAGTATGTTAAGTAAGTAAATGGGGACTATTACAGCTAAAATACTCTGGTTCATTCCCTCAATGAAGTAGTACGCAGAAAAAATCCCAGTATAGAGATTTTTATATTCAATAGCGGTTTCGTTTTCCATATTTCGAACCATAAAATTGTAAATTTAATTAGAAAAAAAATTCTTTTTATTAGACATTTTCCAATTTTTTCTTCAATTTCTTCAATTTCATTGTGGTACCATATACTAACGCAAATGTTTTCAATGCAACTTCGTGCAGTTGCTCGGTCCAGCCCGCGCAACAATCCTCTACTATAATAACCTCGAATCCCAAATCAGTCGCCTCTCGCGCGGTGCTCAAGACGCAGAAATGAGTAACGACTCCAGTTATCAATAGCGTGTCTATTCCCATGTTCCTTAGTATAGAGTCTAATCGCGTTGACATGAAAGCACCACTTGTGTTTTTCACGATAATAAAATCTTCGGGTTGGGGTTTCAACGAGGGAATTAGTTCAGCAAGGGAATGTGAAACAGGTGGATATGGCACATCATCAGCAATATTTTTCGCAAGGTCGTTTTGAAGACGATTTCTTGGCGTTAAGTCAGAGCCATCCTCTAAAAAGGAACAATATTTCGTGAAGATTATTTTTATTCCTTTTTCTCTACAAATACTTATAAGTTCACTTAAATTAGGTTCGACTACGCTCTTGACTTGATCCATATAATAATCAAGGACGCCGGGAACTTGAAGACTTAATACTTTATAGCTTGCTCCTTCTTTTCGAACTTGATACTTTTGCATATCGATGATTAATAGTGCCATTTTTTGGGCAACAAGTTTTGGCTCAAGAGCGCTAACTAATGTTATTAAATCTTCGATCTTTTCATCTACTGGCATAACAATTCATTTAATTATTTAATTATAAAAAAAATTTAGTTAAATTTTGGTTTCTTGTCCTGCCACGGAGCAATTTCTTCAAAAGCTTTGGCAACCTGCAACACCGTTAAGTCGTCAAGTCGTCTACCAACAATTTGCATTCCAATAGGCAATCCATCTTGAGTGAATCCACAAGGTATTGAAGCCGCTGGTAACCCAGTGACATTGAACGGAAATGTGAAAGCGTACCAACCGGAGTGTGAAACTACTTTGCCTTTGATTTTTTCGGGACCAACGATACCGTGTTCGAACGCTGGAACGCAGGTTGTAGGGGTAATTAAAATGTCGTATTCTTTAAAGAAGCGATGCATTATTTCGTATGTTTGATTCTGCCCTTCGATAGTACTGGTAACTGACAAACTGGATTGCTCTAAACCCATTTTAACCTGTCTGACGACACCAGGCGACAATTTATCCTCCCACTCGTCCAGTGCAGACTTCAAATCGTGCGCTATAGTGGTAGTAGACAACATGTAAAAAACAGTTTCAGCCTTTTTCATCCTTAGCCTTACTTTCTCGATCGAATAATCAAGCTGCTCAAATTTTTGAACTGCTTTAAGAACAGCTTCCTCAACCTCTGTTTCTACTGCTTTCGCGATCCCTAGACTGAAATCGTATCCGATTTTTAATTTATTTGGTCTTTTATCGATATTTTCAAAGTAACTAATATCAGCAGGTAAGGACATTCGATCACCTGGATGAGCCCCTTTCATTACATCTAACATGAGCGCTGCGTCTTTCACATAGCGGGCGATAGAACCATAAGTAGCGTTGTAGAAATGGTAGATTTTTTCTCGAGGGTATTTTGGTACTCTACCATAGGTTGGCATGATCCCAAAAACGCCATTTAAGGCACTAGGCACTCGTATCGAACCTCCACCGTCCGAGCCCTGAGCTAAAGGACTAATACCGGCTGTAGCGGCCGCAGCTGCGCCACCACTGGATCCTCCAGTTGTCCTATCAATATTCCAAGGATTTTTCGATAAACCAAATACAAAATTGTCAGTAATTGTGACATGCCCAAACTCGGGCGTATTTGTCTTTCCCATAATTACGCATCCCGCGTTTTTAAGTCGCTCTACGAATACCTGGTCGTATTCGGGTACATTATGTTCGTACATTAAGGATCCGTATGTTGTTCGAATTCCCTTCGTTTCCGCTAAATCTTTTATGGAAGTAGGAATACCGTTTAATAAACCGAGTTTTTCTCCGTTTTTTACTCTTTTATCTGCTTCTTTCGCCATATCTCTTGCTAGATCGAATGTAAGAGTACAATAAGCGTTAATAATTGGATTGACTTTCTCTATTCGCTCAATTATTGACTCGGTTATTTCTTGGGAGGTTAATTCTTGGCGCTTAATAGAATCTGCCATATCGCAAGCAGACATAAAACAAATTTCTTCCTTATTCATGAAATTATTTTTCGTTCCTAATTTATTTAAATATTTATAAAAAAAAGAAAATGCGCCCGCCGGGAATCGAACCCGGGCCCCTAACGTGGCAGGCTTTTATCTCGTTTTCGAAGCGGAAAACGAAAGGATAATACCACTATACTACGAGCGCTCAGTAATAAAAAGAAGAATTTAAGATTGAATATTAAGTTTACTGATTGTTTGTTCTATTTCGTTCCTTTCGATAAATTCCTCTAAAACTTGTAGGTTATGTGGTAAGCCCTCTCTTACCCCAGTAGCACTGCATTCTAACGCAGACATTGCAGTTGCAATTCTTGCAGTTTTTTCTAAAGTGAATCCTAGAAAAGTAGAGATTATAATTCCAGACAAAAACGCGTCTCCAGCTCCTGTGGTATCTTCTACACGTGTATTGAATACATTTGTTCTAACTAGCGTTTCTCCATCGAAAATTGTAGAACCGTTAGATCCATCTGTAATTGAAACAATTCTCACCCCTAAATTGTGAATATAATTCAACATGTCAATGGTAGAATTCTTACCCGTAAATTCTGACGCTTCTTCGTTATTCATTGAAACAACATCTGACTGAGAGATTAATTTTTTTGACCATTCGGGATTATTTTTAATTATAGACATGCTTGGAGCAGCAAATACCATTTTACCTCTATTTTTAGTCAATTGAATTGCTTTATTAATTGCCTGACAACCGTTTTCGGAAGTCAAAGAAGTCCAAGCAAAACCATCAATATTGTTAAATAACTCTTCTTTGACATCAGAGGGTTTTAATAGATTATTTGCGCCTTTATATGCTAAAACGCTTCGGTCTCTACCCCAATCAGTTTTTAAGATCAGAGAGAACGCGGTGGAATCCTCATCGGTTTGAATCACATTGCTTATATCGACATTTCTATTTTTTAAATCTTCGAGACAAATATTAGCCGAAGAATCTCTACCAATCACTCCTAGATAAATGCCTTTCATGCCAATCATTGAAACATTTGCTGCTATATTGGTTGCGGAACCTCCCGGTATGAATTTCATGTTTTCTACATTTAACTTCCTGCTATATTCTATTGCTGTGTATTTCTTTACTATCTCCTTGTCGAACAGTTCAAATCGCAAAATATCGTTAATCTGAATAATGCAATCTAAGGTGCAAGAACCAATCGTTAAAATTTTTTTATCAGATAAACTAATTCTAATTCACCACTTTTTTTCAAAATAGTCTTATTCTCTAAAAATTAAGTTTAAGTTTAAATCTTGAGGTTTTTAAATATGATTTTTTCTTTTAATTTCAATTATTCTGAATCAATAAGGGTGCCACAATTACTACAAATTTTAGCTTTTTCGTCCAATTTACCCCCACAATAGCGACAATACGATTGTTTAACTGCTGGAGCAGAATTTGGAGGATTCGCGACTGGGGGTGGTGGTTGGACTCGATTCCATGTAGGTGGATAATTCAAAATTCTCTGAGTTTTTACCGTTTTATAACCGCATTGATCGCATCGGCCTTTTTTCAGATTTTTCATGCAGGAATTACAAAAAACTCTTTCACATTTTGAGCATAATCGAATTTCGGTCCACACATTGTATTTTGTTATATCCCTAAATTCTTTTAACTCTTTCTCTAAGTCAGTAATTCGCTGATCTCCTTCTGCAACTGTAGGCAGTGATATACCGGTTTCAACTGAAATTTCAGCATCTATCTCGCTTAAGGTGTTTTTGACCTCCTCGTTTGACACAGCAGTATCAACGGTAATATTTTCAATTCCGTCGCTCGCAATCTCTTCTGTTACTTGGAAATCTTCGATCGCAAGATCAATGTCTTTAATGGTTTCTGTTAATTCTGGGATGGAGATCTGCGCTTTTAATCCCGTAACGGAAGTCGCGATCGAAGACACGATACCGGTTACATCACGAATTGCTGTAGCCTGTTCGAGTTTGAATTGTAATCCTTCGAGATTAAGCCGAAAAGTCTCGATACCTTTTGACCATTTTTTAAATTGTAAATATCCCCTAGCTTGCACTTCGGAGCCTTTCATATCGCCCTCTCTTCGAAGATTTACTGCCTTAGTCCTAGCTTGTTTTGCCTTCTGGTCTAATTTTCTAGCTTGCCGTTCTAACCGTTTATTGAATATTTTTAATTTGACAGTTACAGATCTAACATCTTTATCTTTAGATCTTCCTCCGCTGAGCCAGCCAGCCATGTTTTTCAAAAAGCCCATTCTTAATTCATCTCGAATACTTAAGTTTATTATACTAATGAGTTATATATAAGCATATAAAATTAAAATATTTATGTTTAATGTAGACCATTTGTTTTAATTTAATTGTGTGATTTCTAATAAATAATAAGCAATCGGGAGTAAAAAATTAATGTCTTCGTTAGATTCAAAATTATTTTCATTTGCTATGAAAGAAGCAAAAGAAGCAGTAGAGTTTGATAAAAGAAGAGAGTATCAAAAAGCGATTAATAAATATAGTAGAGCCGCTGAAATACTCATTCAATTCGCAAAATTTAACAAAAATCCAAATTTGCAGAAGCTGTGTCAAGAAAAAATTCAGGAATATGTGTCTCGTGCGAAACTATTAAAAGCTCATTTAAAGCCCGGATTAAAAAGGAAAATTACCAAGGTAAAACCTACATCAAAAAAAGGAGTAGAAGCAAAAGCTGCGGAGGGAGCTGAAGCTGAGGAAGAATTAACTGAAGAACAATTGGAACTCAGAGAAGCAATTTCTGGAACAATTATCACCGACCCACCGGATGTAAACTGGGAAGATATTGCTGGACTAAAGGATTGCAAACAGGCTCTACGAGAAGCTATAGTCTTGCCAATAATGAGACCAGAATTATTTACTGGAGCTAGAAGACCTTGGTCCGGTATACTTTTATATGGTCCTCCAGGATGTGGAAAAACTTTACTCGCTCAAGCCGCTGCCAATGAGTGCGAAGCAACATTCTTTGCTGCGTCTGCGGCGGAAATGCTTTCAAAATGGCTTGGTGAAAGCGAGAAATTAATAAGCTC
>SMTZ1_10010075_pt1 | contig 13613 bp, 10 predicted proteins | sample DeeMarSWOR136_30_FD_25667 | JGI IMG/M metagenome (IMG submission 25667) | reverse complement strand
GCGCATTGCATCCATGACTCCAGGCATGGGATACCGAAGGCTTCCCATCAACCGAGTGCTCAAAGAGGCCCTGGAGCAGCTTTACTGGAGAAGGGCGGGCTCGCAATCATGCAGAAAACAGTGTGGAAGATCACTTGGGGCTTCCTGTTGGTTTTAGTCACAATAGCGGGAAGCTCAGGTATTGCTTATGCGAAAGCCCTATACTTAGACTGGTTCAACGCGAAATACGGAACTGAGGGGACGCGATTGGATAGCTGCATTACTTGCCATCTAAGTAGTTGGCCTGAGCCTAGTGGTCCGCTTAATCCCTATGGTGTTGACTTCAGCAAAGCAGGTCATAGCCCCGAGGCTTTTGAGGCCATTGAAGGGTTGGACTCCGATGGTGACGGCTTCAGCAATAAAATCGAGATCGAAAATAGAACCTTCCCTGGTGATCCAGGCGGAGATAATGGCTGCTTTATTACTACAGCGGCATTCCGTTTTGCCTTACCGCAGCGAATCGCTGTTGGACCTGAGCTTATATTTCGGGTCTGTGGAACTACCCCTGGAGAGGTAGCTATTTTGATATGGCTCGCCAGCATGATAGCTGTAACAGTTACTCTAGGAAGAAAGAGATTACCTAAGCGCCATGACGACACAAGGACATTATAAGCCCGTAATTGTCCTCGATGTGGGAAAGGTCCTCGTGGATTTCGATCACAAGCTCGTGCTTGATGAGCTTTCAAGGAGGTGCGGGAGGGAAATAGTGCTTCCCCCGCCACTTGATCTGGACAGGCTCTTCTTTCCCGTATGTGTGGGTGCGAAGTCATGGGAGGTGATACTCCACAAGATCAATAACGCCCTGGGCGTCTCCCTTGAGGTTGGGGAATGGCGTGATCTGTGGTGCCGTATCTTTACCGGCGAGATGCCTGGGATGAGGGAGGTGCTCGCTGAACTCAAGGGTCAGTTTCGCCTTGTAGCGCTGAGCAACACGGACGAGGTCCACTGGACGTTCCTCCTCCGAAATTACCCCATCTTCGGACTCCTCGACGGTTGGGTAGTTTCATACAGGGAGGCTGTGACGAAACCCGATCCCGCTATTTACCGAGCGGTCGTTGATCGTTACTGTGACGGACGGCCGCCGGTCTTCTACACCGACGATAATCCGCAGTACGTTGAGGCAGCTCGAGGCCTCGGCTGGGATGCTGAGGTGTTCAGTGACACGGTGCGCTTCAAGGAGCAAGTCAGAAAGCGCCTCGCGAAGGAGCTATATGGCCGAAATGCTCTCCTTTAAAGAGCTATTGAGCGATCTGAAAGAGGAGGAGCCGGATGTCGAGGAAAGACCCATTATCGGTTGGACGTGCACCTATCTCCCGCTTGAGATCCTGGAGGCTGGGGGATTGCGCGCGTACCGGATTCTCCCAGAGCCATCCTCGGAGACAGCCGACGCCTACCTGGATCCCAACTTCTGCCCCCTCATCAAGACCTCTTTGGGGACGGCCATTGAGGGCGGGTATTCCTTCCTTTCCGGGATAGTAATGCTCAACACGTGCGATGGGATGCGCAGACTCTATGACGCCTGGCGTTATTACTGCCCCCCCTCCTTTTGCTTTCTCCTGGATTTGCCTCGGATCATTAACCCCTCCTCCTCGGTCTACTTCAGGGAGAGATTACGGGAGCTGATCGAGCACATAGAGCGCCATTTCGGGGTAAGGATTACCCACGATGGGCTGGCCGGTGCTATAGAGGAGGCGAATTTCACTCGCTCCTTATTGAAGCGGCTCCTTTCCTTACAGGGGAGGGGGAATCCACCGTTACGACATGGTGACATCATCGATATTTTTGCCCAAGGATGGAGGAATCCCAGAAGGGCCTTTAATAAGGCCCTAGGGGGATTTGTGGCGCAGTTAGAGGCGCAGCCAAGCACCTCTCCAAAGAGACTGAAGGTCATGCTAACCGGTTCTCTTTTGGATGGGAGTCCACTGATTAGGCTAATTGAGGAGCTGGATGGAGATGTGGTTGCCTCGGATCTCTGCACTGGCGGAAGATTTCTGGAGGGGGTCGTTTTGTCTCAGGACCCCTTACGGTCCCTGAGCGAGGCGTACCTTGAAAAAGCGCCATGTGCCAGGATGTATGATACGGAGCGCAGAATATCGTACATAAACCAGGAAGTGAAAAGGACAGGAGCCCGAGGCGTAATCTATTTTTCCCTTAAATTTTGCGATCCATACCTCTATGAGGCCCCTGCCATAGAGCAAGCACTAAGGCAGATGGGTGTACCCACCCTCTTCATTGAAGGGGAATATACCGGGGTGTTTAGCGGGGGGAGCCGTACACGAGTTCAGGCCTTCCTGGAGATGTTGGAGAGAAAATGCAGCATAAGCAGACCAGTCTAAAGGTACTGACCTGGCTCGTCCAGAGCCCCCTGACCTACTGCTGTCTGAGGCCAATCCTTGATCTGTTGAACATGAGGGAAGAGAACCCGGCCTACAGGATCTGGGTGCGATTTCTCCTGGATGTGACGCGAAGGGCCTATGCACGGAAGCAACCGGTGATCTGGATGAGTGCCTTCGCCCCCACGGAGATTGCGTACGGATTGCGTGCGGTCCCTTTTATACCGGAGATCATTGCATCATTGGTAGCCTATTTCGGATGGAGTCACCGGCCAATCGCCTTGGCGGATTCCCATATCTCCACTGATCTGTGTTCCTTTTATCGGTGTTCCCTCGGCTTGGCCTTGGAGGGTTTCTTCCCCCGTCCGGATCTGATTATCTCCTCCTCGTACCTCTGTGATGGAGCAAATAAGCTTTTGCACTACTTCAGCCAGATCTATGGGTGCCCGCACCTCATGGTAGATCCTCCTTACCGCGACGGTGCCGCCGGTCGCAGATATATGGTTGATCAGCTCAAGGGGCTCGCCGGGACGACCTGCAAGCTACTAGACCTCCCGCTGGATGAAGGATACTTGTCTCAGGTCTTGACACTATCGGATGAGGCCCGTGCGTATATGGCCAAAATAAACCGGTTGCGGCGATCGGCTCCTTCTCCCCTCCCAGGCAGCGAGGGGCTTAGCTATCTTGCGGGGATGAATTTTTATTCCTTGGGTTCAAGGTGGGGCGTTGATTTCTTTCGGTCCCTTTACCGCTATCTCGAGAAGAAAGTGACCAGAGGCCAGGGATACTTGCCGCGAGAGAAATCTCGGCTCCTTTGGTTACATCACATACGCCCCTATTACAGGAATGAAATCTTCCAGATCTTGGCGGAGCGAGGAGTTGCTGTTTCCTTTGAAGAGGCGAACTATCTTTATTGGCCACCCCTTGATCCTTCTCGACCATGGGAGAGCTTGGCTGATAAGATTCTCTCCAATGTCTGGGCGGGTCCTCTGGAAAGGAGGATAGAGGCGATAGGCAACATGGTAGAAGACTATCGCATTGATGGAGTTGTCCATTTCTCCCATTGGGGGTGCAGGCAATCTTGTGGAGGGGCGGGCGTTATTGGCGACTGGCTCAAGGAGCGGGGGATTCCTTATATCATCCTACCTGGAGATGGTGCTGATCAGGACAATTACTCACCCGGACAGACTAGGACAAGAGTGGAGGCCCTGGTCGAGATGTTGGAGTGAATCATGGCTGGTCGGATCTATGCGGGTGTTGATGTCGGGTCCCTCTCCTCGGAGGCCCTTGTGCTTGGGGATGATGGGGTTTTGTCGTACTCCATTGTGAGCACAGGCGCCAACCCCCAGAGGGCTGCCCGGATTTGCCTAGGGGAGGCCTTGGCTAGGGCTGGCCGAGAGGAGAAGGCAATTTCCCGTCTGGTGGCCACGGGATATGGTCGAATTAGGGTCCCCTTTGCGGACAGGGAGGTGACCGAGATCACATGTCACGCCCGTGGCGCCCATTATCTTTTTCCAACGACCGGAACCGTTATTGACATCGGTGGTCAGGATAGTAAGGTCATAACCCTTGATGAGCGGGGAGGGGTCTCTGACTTTGTGATGAACGATAGGTGCGCTGCGGGGACTGGGAGGTTTTTGGAGGTGATGGCCGCTGCCTTGGAGACGGAGCTGAGAGATATGGGGAGACGGTCTCTGCAGGCCAAAAAGGGGGTATCCATCAGCAGCATGTGCACCGTCTTTGCTGAATCAGAGGTGATTTCCCTCATCGCGGAGGGACAGAGGGGAGAGGAGATTATCAGGGGGCTCCATGAAGCCATCTCCCGGCGAATCTTTAGGATGACAAAGAGATTAAGGGTGAGAGAGGAGATCACCTTCAGCGGAGGTGTGGCGAAGAATGAGGGAATAGCAGAGACCCTGAAGGGGCTCTTTGGGACGCAGATAAATATCCCTGAGGAGCCTCAAATAGTGGGCGCCTTGGGTGCAGCTCTCTACGCCAGGGACATGGAGCACAGGGGAAGTTGAGCTATCAGGTCCACTTGAGCTTCTTTCGTGTATAAAAGCAGAGGGCGAGGTTCAGGAGCCAGATGAAGAACCGGACTTTTCCCAGTGAAAACCCGAGCCGCTTGACAATGGCCTTGAGGGAATAGAATTCCAGCCACGCCTTTCGGACCTTCTTTTCCAGCGTCTCTCGGTCCACTCGGGCCGGATCGAAAACAAGGTTGGCCATGTTGTAGGTGGTCCAGTCTTTACTGGTCAGGCGGCCCTCTTTCAGGTACTTATCATACACAACTGTTCCAGGCAGTGGCGTCAGAAAGTTGAAGCAGGCAAAATCCAGTCTGGCCGCTTTTGCCATCTGCACGGTCGTTTCAAGGCTTTCCTCGTCATCCTCATCAAAGCCAAGGACGAAGGATCCCCATATCAGGATCCCGTAGCTCTTGATGGTCTCGATATCTCGATAGAACCGTTCGGGAACGTTGAAGCGTTTACGGGCACTCTCTAGGCTCTGCTTGCAAAAAGACTCGAATCCGATGGCCAGTCCAATGCATCCGCTTCGAGCTGCCAATTCCAATATCTCGCGGTCGTGGGCAATCGATACGACGCATTGACTACCCCAGCGAATCCCGAGGGGGATCAAGGCCTCAAAGAATTTACGGGTTCGCCCCCGGTGGCTGAAGATATTGTCATCGATGATGAAGACATTTCGTGACGGAAGAGTCTCGATCTCCTGAATCACCTCCTGGATAGGGCGAAATCGGTAAGTCTTTCCATTGAACTGGGTCACTGAACAGAAGCTACAGTTATGGGGACATCCCCGAGTTGTCTGAACCGTGTTGATGGTCACGTAATCACGAGGTAGGAGAAGGTCCCTCCGTGGCACGGGGAGCCCTTCAAGGCTGACCAAATGATCGTTCTTGTACATTCGTTGCATCCGACCATGGGAGAAGTCGCTGATCAAGCGCTGCCAAGCGCCCTCCGCCTCCCCGACCACAAGAGCGTCACAATGGTGCAGTGCTTCCTCGGGAAGAGTCGAGGCATGGACACCTCCCATGACCACCGGCACACCTCGTGCCCGAAGAGCATCGGCAATCTCATAGGCCCTGGGAGCGGTGTTGGTATAGGCAGTGAGCCCGACCAGATCGACATCCTTTTCGAGATCAATCGGTTTGACACACTCATCCGTGATCGACACTTCAATATCCAAGGGCGTGTAGGCCGCGATCATACAGAGGTTGAGAGGGGGAGAGTAGGCCTTCGCATTCCATGAAAGGAGCCCCTTTTGGAGGAAAGGAACATTTGCGGCGTTCGTGGGGTTGCTTGGATTGATGAGCTCGATTCTCACGGCTCCCCTCGTTCCTTTTGGTCACTCCAGATCGGTAGGTGGTCTTTGACCCTCAATTTTGTCTTGTGAGGGTTTTTCATAGCAAAAAAATCCTCCAAGGGGAAGAATTATCAAAACAAAAATGGTCTCCCCATACAGGGCAATCCGAGTGGTTGTATCTTGAGGGATTTTTTGATAATTAACTAAGAAAAGGGATGCGGAGGGTATCCTCTTCCTTCAATAAGGGAGGTGGTATGCTGGTCAGTAAAGAGATGAAGAAAAACGCATGGAGCAAGATCGTTGATCTCGTCGTGCAGATAGCAGACAAAAGAACTGTTATGAAATTTCTGGTCAAAAAGGCCGAGGAAAAGCTCTGGAGGGCCATTGTTGAAGAGGAAAGGGAAAGCATCAGGCCAGCCCAGGAACTCAAGTATGCATTCGTGAGGAATCTCCTTGAAACCACTGCGGGACATCTCGCCAGGGGTATCATGAGCAAAGATGTGTTTCACAAAATGGTGAAGGTCTGTGCCAGAAATGTATTTGTCGAAGATATCTCACAACGGGACATCCTTGGAGAAGACAGCAAAGACGCGGTTTACCCCAGTTTTCTCGTTTTGAGCCCCACACAGCTATGCAACCTACAGTGTCCCGGATGTTATGCAAGTAGTGCAAGTAATACCCGATCGTCGCTCCCCTACAGCGTCGTGAACAGGATCATCAAAGAGAAGGCGGACCTTTGGCATTCACGTTTTACAGTAATTTCAGGGGGGGAACCCTTTCTCTGGAAGATGGATGGAAAGGGAATTATAGACCTTGCCAGGGAGCATGACGATAACTTCTTCATGGTCTATACTAACGGCACCCTTATCAGTAAAGATCTAGCGTCGCAGATGGCGAATGTGGGTAATGTGACACCAGCGGTATCGGTGGAGGGGTTTGAGGAAAAGACCGATCTGAGGCGGGGCAAAGGAATATTCAAGAGGATCAGGGAGGCCTTTAAGTACTTGAGAGAGGCAGGCGTTCCCTTTGGTATATCCGTTCAGGCTGACAGAGATAACTGGGATGAGGTAACGAGCAGGGAATTCTTGCGGTTTTATTTCGATGAGGAAGGGGCCTTTTATGGTTGGCTCTTTCAATATATGCCCATTGGCCGAAGCTATACCCTTGAGCAGATGGTCACTCCAGAGCAGCGGTTAGAGATGTTTAAAAGGAATGTCCGGGCCATAAAGGAGGGGTATAACTACATTGACTTCTGGAACCAAGGCGTGATGACGGATGGATGTCTGGCAGCTGGAAGAATGGGGGGATATTTCTATATCGATTGGAATGGCAATGTCATGCCCTGTGTCTTTGTACCATATTACCAGGATAACATCATTCAGGTATATGAACGGGGAGGCACTCTTAGCGACGTACTTTACTCCACCTATTTTAAACAGATACGGAAATGGCAGTGTGACTACGCCTATGGTAAGCCTGCATTAGAAAAGGATAATCTCATCCTTCCATGCCCTATAAGGGATCACCATGAGGCTATTCATGCTATCTTGCAAGGCCAGTATCGGATCAACCCATCTGATGAAGCTGCTAAAGAGGCCGTTGAGGACAGAGTTTATCACGAAGGCCTAATCGCATACGACCAGGTGTTGAGGGAAGTTATTGATCCCGTGTGGCAAACCGAGTATAAGAACACAGTGTGAGAGCGATAGTCTTTGGCTCCCTTTCCCCAGTGGCCGCTACCTTGTATATCATCTGTAGGGCCTGCCCAAGGCCATTCAGGCAAAACTCTCATCAATACTGATTGCAATTCTGAGGACACAAAACCATGCAATAGAGGGACGACAGTATGGCATCGTGTGCGCAAGCGATCGCAACGACACTAAAGGAATCAGGGGTGCAGAGGATTTTCGGTTTGCCAGGAGGCGAAATCCTTGATCTCATTGAAGCCTGCCGGCAGGTGGGGATCGATTTCATCTTGACCCGCCATGAATCAACCGCTGGCTTTATGGCAGACGTAACAGGTCAAATTACGAGAAGGCCCGGGGTATGTGCTTCAACTGTGGGGCCTGGCGCAACCAATCTGGTTAGCGGGGTTGCGAATGCCTATTTAGATAGATCCCCTGTTCTCGCGTTCTCCGCGCAACTAGCAACTTCGTTCTATAAGTACTCCCCTCATCAGCGATTGAACTTGACAGCGCTATTTAAACCCGTCACGAAATGGAGCGGGGAGATTTCGGGGAAGGACACGGCGGCGTTAATCAAAAAGGCCATTGCTACCACCACGGCCCCTCGCCCTGGGTCAGTCCATATGAGTCTCCCCAGCGATATCGCAAAAAAAGAAGAGCTCGCCTCATCAGGAGGGGGAGAACCTTGGCAAGGGAAAGGCGAACCACGAGCAGCTGGGGATGATATTCGGAAGATTGCAGGTGAGATAGGGAAATCCGAGTATCCGGTGGTGATCGTAGGGATCGGTGTAGATCCCCGAGAGACTCAAGAACCCATTCAGGACTTCATAGAGAAGACGGGAATCCCGGCCATGGTCACTCCGAAGGCAAAGGGAGTTATACCGGATGATCACCCGCTCTTTCTCGGCACCGCCGGGGGGATGGCAGGTGATGGCCTTTTCCTCGAGCTCCTAGATAAAGTGGACCTGCTGGTAGGAATCGGCTTTGATCCTGTCGAATCGGATAAGATCTGGCACATTGAGCAGAGAGTAATCTCAATCGATACTGCCTCCATAAAGGATGACCACTACACTCCCTATATGGAGAAGATAGGGAGGGTGGATGGAATCTTAGAGGATTTGAACCAAATGGTCACCCCTAACCATAAGTGGGCTGAGAAAGAGATCGTCTCCTTTCGGACAAGGCTTGAGAGGGCAATGAGGCCGAGGGATAGGTCTTCTCAGAGGGGGCTATCCCCCTATCATATCGCTCAGACCATGAGACACATATTGCCGCCTGAATCGATCGTCACCGTTGATGTGGGCGCACACAAGCTGCTGTTTGGACAGATTTGGAAGACCTACCTCCCTTTAACGTTCTTCATCTCAAATGGCTTATCTTCAATGGGATACGGTTTCCCGGCGGCTATGGCAGCGAAGTTAGAATTCCCAGGCAGGCCTGTCGTTTGTGTTGCGGGGGATGGCGGGTTTTCCATGATGATCCATGATCTTGAAACGGCGGTACGCCTTGGCCTTCCCGTGATCGCGGTGGTTCTTTCAGACGCCTCTTTGGCCTTGATAGAATGCGTCCAAGCAAAAAGAGGGCTGCCCAGTTATGGAGTGGGCTTTGAAAAGGTGGATTTTGCGAGGATTGCCCAGGGTTTTGGTGCCAACGGCGTGAGGGTTTCTTCGTTTCGGGAATTTGAAGTTGCGCTCCAGGAGGCGTTGAGAGCTCAGGGTCCAACTGTAATAGATGTTGCGATTGACCCAGGTGAATACAGATATCAGATAATATAAGACCCTGCAGGCCATGAGCAGGCTGGTACCAGAGTCGTTGGCAAGAAAGTGGTTGATGTTTTGATGAGGAGATGTAAGCTATGCTTTATTGAGACCGCAGCGGGGTGTTGATCGTGAGAGGTAATCTGCAATGCCAGGCGTGCAAAATCGTTGGCGATGCCCATCGTATTGCTCGTGAAACAGGTGGTACTGCGTATTGCTCGTGAAACAGGTGGTACTGTTATTTCTATCATCAAGGAGATGATTGACGATTTGAAGAAGAGCAGGGGCGCTTAATCAAAAAGGGAGAGCACTGAAGGATGCGAATGCCTTTGGGCAGTGGCAAATGGGTTCGAGGGGTCCAGTGATGAGCTTTCAGGATCGGATTATTCGTGCTGCCAAGCTCGATGTGAGCCTGTATGAGGAGGTTGAGGCTGACAAAGGGGCACTGCGTCAGGCCATGGGGGTTGTTGTCCTCTCCAGCGTTGCAGCGGGATTAGGAAGCATTGAAAGAGCGGAATTGAGTGCGATCTTGATAGGGACGATTGCAGCCCTTATAGGCTGGTATGTCTGGGCCTACATTACGTACTTTATTGGGGCGAGGCTCCTTCCTGAGCCCCAGACCGAAGCGGATCACAGTGCCCTGCTGCGAACTATCGGCTTTTCAAGCTCCCCGGGATTGATACGAATTTTGGGTATCATCCCCGGGCTGAGGTGGCTGGTGTTTCTCGTTGCCTCAATCTGGATGTTAGTCGCGATGGTTATTGCGGTAAGGCAAGCCCTCGATTATCAAAGCACACCGCGCGCTATAGGTGTTTGTATCATCGGCTGGATCATTCAAGGGTTAATCCTTGCGTTATTATTCTCTATTGCGGGAGGTTTCCGAACGCCGGTTTGATATCTTTTCCTTGAACTCACAGCAGCTATAGGGTTGGCAAGGAGGCTGCATTCAAAGAGATCATCTATAAGAGGGAGAAGATTCAATGAAGGATTTCCATCTGGCCGTTATACCCGGCGACGGGATCGGAAAGGAGGTTGTTCCTGCCGGGCTACGAGTACTCAACGTGGCTGCCGGGGTGCATGGCGGCTATCGCCTTACCTACCAAACCTTTCCCTGGGGTTGCGAATACTACGTGAAGGAGGGCAAGATGATGCCAGACAACGGGATTGAAGTGCTCAAGGGTTACGATGCCATATTCCTTGGGGCAGTTGGTTATCCTCGTTTAGTGCCTGATCACGTGTCCTTGTGGGGGTTGATGTTGCCCATTCGTCGAGGGCTCCAGCATTACGTCAACCTGCGTCCCATCAAGCTGCTCCGGGGTGTGCGTACTCCTCTTGCCGGCCGGGGTACCGAGGATATCGATTTCCTGGTCGTACGCGAAAACAATGAAGGCGAGTACTCCAACATGGGAGGTAGGCTCTACCAGGGTAGCCCTCAAGAGGTGGTCATACAGAACACTGTCTTCACCCGTTTCGGCGTCGAACGGCTCATCCGCTATGCCTTCGAACTAGCCCGGGAGACAGGTAGGAAACGGGTCACATCGGCGACGAAGTCCAACGCCATCAACTTCACCATGCCCTTTTGGGATAGCGTGTTTGATGACATCGCCGCTGAATATCCCGATCTTGAAACTGACAAATTCCATATGGATGCCCTTTCTGCTGGATTTGTAATACACCCCCAGCACTTCGAGGTGGTGGTCGCAAGCAACCTGTTTGGAGACATCCTCACCGATCTTGGCGCCGCCATCGCAGGGAGCATCGGAATCGGTCCCTCGGTCAATCTTGACCCGGAGAGGAAAAACCCTTCCATGTTTGAGCCGGTGCATGGCTCTGCTCCCGATATTGCTGGCAAGGGGATTGCGAATCCAGTGGGCCAGATCTGGAGCGGTGCGATGATGTTGGATCACCTTGGCTTCCCTGAGTCCGGAAGGCTGGTAATGGATGCCGTTGAAGCAGCCCTCATATCCGGGATAAGCACCCCAGACCTCGGTGGCGATGCCAGTACGAAAGAGGTGACCGATGCTATCTGCCAGGAGATTCGTCGGCTCTCATCCACTGCCTGAATCCGCATGCTGGGCGTTTGTGTTGACCAAGAAGCATCTACTTAGATGCTATGTACCCCAGGGCCACGTCATTGTCGAACCGAACCTATTGATTTTAAGGCTCATTGCCTGCCCTGTGGAATAATCTTTTGCCATTACCCAAGAGTGTGATTGGCCTGTAGGATAGACCGTGCTTCTTCATTTGGCATGTCCCTATTCCACAGGGTGAAGGTATGGATGTCTTTTTTTGTTATGCCCTATAATATAGGCCTGTACTGGGTCGTTTCAAAATGGTTTATTGCGCCATGACTCTTAGAATCATGGACTCCATCTATATAAACCATTTTGAAACGCCCACTAATCCAGATTATGTGAGGCCCGCCCTGGCGCGAAGTTTCTGGAATATCTCACGGCCGCTTCATTATTTCGCAGCTGAAGTCCCCATAGTCATGCTTCACAAGCCAGGTCCGGGCCAGGGGCATAATCAAAAAAAGATATCCATACCTTGGACTATGACGTGACCCTGCTATTTACCCGAAATCAGTTGACAACATAGAGGCTTAACGGTAATTCTTTGAGGAAAAAATAGGAGTGCCTTCGTGACCCTTACCAAAGCAGATCTGGTTGATTCTATTTACAACGAAGTCGGGATCTCCAAGACAAAATCCGCACGGCTTGTTGAGTCCCTTTTGGAGATCATGAAACGGACCCTGGAGAATGGGGGGGATGTGTTAATCAGTGGGTTTGGAAAGTTCTCCCCCAAGGAGAAAGACAAGCGGAAAGGGAGGAATCCCCAAACCGGGGAGGATTTGATGCTGCGATCGAGGACGGTAGTCCGTTTCAAATGTTCCGGGGTTTTGAGGGATAAGATCAACGGGAAGCGCTAGCTCTCTCACCCTATTGCTTGACCGTCTCTTCTCCTTCCCACGCAAGCCCGAGGGGGTGTTTGTTTTACCCCCTGGAGATCTAGATGCTGGTTATTCAAGTCTAATATGATTTGGAAAACAGGCTTTGATGAGGGCCAACATGCTTCTCTCGCCAGGGCCTAGTGGCTGTATAGCATCTTAGGTGCTCTCTATATTCAGCTAGTTCTTCTGTCTCGGCCTTCTTGCTTTCCAGGGTGATGACCCTTTTCTGGGTTGCCACTGTATCTGGGAACTTACCCGCCTCCGCGTAGGCCGCAGCTAAAGTATCCGGGGGGATAAGCTTCAGGAGCTCGCTCTACTGCCTTTTGCGCGAGATACTAATCCCCCATTTCGGCAACTTATATATTGATTTATAGATAGAATTCATGCCAAAAGCTGGCTGTAAGTTCCGGCGGAAAAACTAGGTATTTGGTGGCGGCCTTCAATCATGGAATTAGACTGGACCTTTTATGCTTCGAAGAAATATAGTAGAGAAAGTCCAAAAGACTGATAAGGTGGGGGAGAGCTTGGCCGAATAGAGGAGGGACGGATTATGACAACATCGGTGCTCGTTACCAACAAGCTCTTTGAGGGAGTACTGAACCCCTTGCTGAGCAGATTTCAAGTGGAAGTATTTCAGCACGACAAACCCATGCCCAGGGCACTCTTTAAGCAAAAGGTGGGGGACAAGGCGGGCCTCGTTGCCATGGCGATGGATAGAATCGATAGAGAGATCTTTGAAATCGCAAAATCCCTCAAAGTCGTGTCAACGGTATCGGTAGGTGTGGACCACATAGACATCGAGGGTGCCACGGAACGAGGCATCATGGTAACTAACACCCCTGAGGTATTGACAGAAACCACGGCAGATCTGGCCTTTGCCCTCATGATGACTGTGGCACGGCGGATTGGGGAGGGTGAAAGATATGTACGATCGGGCAAATGGAAAATCCCGATTTACAGGAGGCTCCTGGGTACAGATGCTCACGGCAAGACATTGGGGATAGTAGGATTTGGCAGAATCGGAAAGGCCGTCGCAAGACGAGCTCGCGGGTTCGGGATGAAAATAGTTTACTACGATATTGTAAAAGCAGATAGGGCCGTGGAATCTGATCTGAACGCAAGGTTCATGGCGTTGGATGAGCTTCTTGCAACAGCCGACTTCATATCATTGCACGTCCCCCTGGACAGATCGACGGAGAAATTGATAGATCAAGACAAGCTGGCGTTGATGAAGCACTCCGCGTTCCTGATAAATACCTCGCGTGGCAAGGTCATAGATGAGCGGGCCCTTGTAGAAGCCCTCAAACAGAAGAAGATAGCAGGTGCAGCATTAGATGTCTTTGAGGGGGAACCACACCTACCGCGTGAGCTTATTGAGATGGAAAACGCTGTTCTAACACCCCATATAGGGAGCGCATCATATGAAACCCGGAAAAAGATGGCGGAGTTGGCCGTGGAAAACTGCGTTCTCGCCCTGGAGGGAAAAAGGCCACCCTGTCTGTTAAACCCCCGGGTATTTGAGGAATGC
>SMTZ1_10004777_pt1 | contig 13613 bp, 11 predicted proteins | sample DeeMarSWOR136_30_FD_25667 | JGI IMG/M metagenome (IMG submission 25667) | reverse complement strand
AGAGAGGTTTTTCTGCACATCTGACGATTGCACGTGTTAGATCTGCAAAAAACAAAGAGAAACTTCTGCAGATAATTGAAAAATATAGAGATATTGAGTTCGGAAGTTTCAAAGTCGATTCTATCAAATTAAAGAAAAGTGAATTAACTTCAAAAGGGCCTATTTATACAACTTTAAAGGAAGTAAAGCTATAATTTGGTGGTGAATTAGATAGAAACATGGATGATTGTTTTAGGGGTAATCAATCTTGCATTACTGCTAATTAGCTTGAAATTCATTATCCCAAAGGAATTTTATCAAAAAAAAGATAAACAAATTTTCCAAACTATTAGAAAACATCTACCCTTTTTGTTAATTATCTTTGGAGTTGTAGCTTTACATCTAATTGAGGTAAACTTAATCGATCCACATGTAACAGAATGGGTTGGACATGATTTTGCAAATGAAATCAAAGGAATAGAAGGAGATACAGTTTATTGGTTTTCACAAAATTGGACACCTATTCTTGTTTATTTCTTTGTAATTATGTACATAGCAGTTTATCCATTTACACTTTGGTTTGCACCGACATATTTCCTGTTGCTTAACAAAAAGAAATCAATGAAAACACTTGCGTATGGGCTGCTGCTGATCTATGTCATCGCGCTCCCATTCTATCTATTTATGCCTATAACAAATGTTTACACTCATTATAACGTAAGTTCAGCTCTTGAAACCGTGATTCCTTCTGTTGAAAGCTTTTTTTATTCAACTACAACTCAAAACAACTGTCTACCGTCATTACACACTGCAATGACTATTCTAATAGCTTATTCTGTTAGTCTCACAGGAAACAAAAAATTAACATACTTTGCATATTTTACAATGATAGCAGTTATAATCTCAGTCATATATTTATCAATACATTGGATTACTGATGTAATAGCTGGTGCCTTACTTGCAGTAGGGGTAATATTCATATTGAGGCGATTCATGAGGGAGGATGAATAAGATGAATGAAATAGAAAAACGAGTCCTAGAGAGAGTTACTCCTTCCTCAGATGATAGAAAAAAACTTGAAATAATTATTCAGGAAATAAAAGAGAAACTCAAACAAGAAATCTCAGAAAGAGATTTACCAGTTTCCATTGAACTTGTAGGGTCAACTGCAAAAGATACGTACCTTAAAGATAATCTAGATATCGATTTTTTTCTATTATTCCCTACAAAGTTTCCTAAAGAAGACATCGCAAAAAATGCGCTTTCAATTGGAAAAAAACTTCTAAGAGATACTGAAGAATCCTATGCAGAACATCCGTATTTAAGGGGATATTACAAGGACTATTATGTCGAAATAGTCCCATGTTACAAAATTGAAAAAGCATCGCAAAAACTTTCAGCGGTAGATCGAACTCCTCTTCATACAAAATACATAAAAAAGAACTTACTTGATTCACAAAAACCAGAGGTGCTTTTGTTCAAACAATTCCTTAGAGGGATTGGTTGCTATGGTGCTGAAGCAGAAATTGAAGGTTTTTCCGGGTATTTATGTGAAATATTGATATTAAAATATGGCTCCTTTAGAAAGCTTATAGAGAGAACACAGAATTGGAAAAAGGGGAAAAAACTGGCATTATCTAAAGGAAAATATCCAAGTTTTGATACTTCTTTAACGTTTATTGATCCAGTGGATAAGGATAGAAATGTTGCCTCTGCTCTTTCCATAGAAAAGTTTGACTTGTTTGTAAGAGCATGTAAAGAGTATTTGAAAAAACCAAGTATTACGTTCTTTTTTCCAAATAAAATAAAACCATGGTCTTTGGATAAAATTAGGAGAGAAATTGAAAAACAAGGTAATCTTTATTTGGGAGTTAAAATTGCTAAACCAGATATCATCGCTGAGAACCTTTATCCACAGATAAGGAAGGCTGCTCGTGCTATATGGGATGTTTGTGAGAGATACGATTTTATTATCTACGATGTTACCTTTCATGTTGATGATTTAGAAAAAACTGTTTTTGTAGTTGTTAACGCAAAAAATGAGTCTCTTTCAGAAACATTTGTCCATAAGGGACCTCCAGCTAGATTGGAAAAAAATGTTGAAGAGTTCATCTATAAATGGAAAAAAGATCCAAGAGTTGTTAAAGGTCCCTATGAAGAGAAAGGTAGATTATATGTAGAGATAGATAGAGAATACACTGAGATAAAAGATCTTTTGAAGGATCAAATCAAAAATCTTAGTCTGGGTAAACATCTTGATAAAAGCAAAGAGATATATGAGGTTGTTGAACTAGTGGATCTTTTGCGGGATAACCTATGGGTTTTTTGGACAACTTATTTGGATGGAAAAATGCCGTGGGAGAGATAGGATCAGTAGAATATTAAAGATAGTGGTTATGTCCAGACCACTTTTTCCTGATACGCAACATGATGTTTATCAAGATCCTTTAAAAAAAATTTCACATATTTTTCTGGAACTAACACCGTGTTCTTCGATATAATATGTACATCATATCTATCCTTCAAACCTTCATATTTGTAATGCTTTATTTTACCATTTATCATTTTTTTTGATTGATAACCATGAATTATCCGGGATACTTTTACTTTTTTACTTGGTTTCAACGTGCTGATATCATAAGAAATTAACCTAAAGGGTTCCAATAGAATTTTATCAGTGGTAATAATTATCTTCCCCCACAACACTTCTCCTTCTCGCAACACTGTTTTTAAAAAGTCTTCATCATAATCAGTGAGATTGGTTAAAGTTGGTTTTATTTCACGATGAGGTTTCAAGGATGTAACTATGTTCATAATCTCTGGAATATGTGATTTTGGATTTTTCTCATCAAATACAATTAAGAGATCTATATCCGATCTTTTATCTGCTTCACCTCGTATTAACGAACCGAAGAGTATGATACATTCCAGATTTGGAATATTCTTTGCTTTCTCAACAAATCTTTCTATTAGTTTCCTATCTTTATTTTTCATAACAATCGTTTTACCTCAGATTTTAATTTTTCTACTATTGAAATAGCCATTTTAGCGGTTTCGCCATTATGTTTGCTCCCGTACCAACGTCCTTGCCGAAGTACATCCAGTTCTCTAAAAGAAGCGGCTAATTCATTCATATTGTTATCGTCAAGAAACTTTGGTAATCCCTTGTGAGTGTCAATATGTTTTTTAAGTTTAATTTCGCAAATAATTGCAATATAGTTTAATGTAATTCCATAAGCTATTTCAACGATGGATTCCCAGTCACTCTCTATATCCAATTTTTTCAATGATTCTCCTAATCTTTCTGCTTTTTCTACATGTTTGTTAATGTTCATATCAACACTTCTGTAATATATAATAGAATAACTCATATATAATCGTTTCGGTTTACATGTTACAGAATATTCTGAAATAAGTAACAGAAAACATAGAAAATAGCTGTTTTTGTTAAAATGTTACAGAAGATAGTATATCTAACAGAAATTCTAGCATAAGCATATAATAAGTTTTTTTCTGTCGACAATTATCGTCCAAATCTATATATCGCTGATGTTTGATATTTTATTTGGATGAAAACGCTAGGGGTATATACAAAAGATTTTTCATTGTATTATGATCTTATTAAAACACTTAAGAAAAGAAAGATACCGTATGTCTCGCTTTCAGCTATTGATCATATTCCAAGTAGAATTGGGGTTGTACTAACCTCAAATAATGAGCTACATGATATCCAATCTCAAAAAGTAATAGCAGCTGATGCCTACGACACCGTTGATCATGCAGTAGATTTAGCTCTACAACTGTTAATCGGGAAAGATTTGTATTCTAAGATTTTTATTGGTATAGATCCTGGTGACCAACCGGGTATAGCCGTTGTTGGTGATGATATTCTTTTACAAAAATTAAATGTTGAAACACCAGAAAAAGTTGTAACAGTCGTTAAAAGAATTCTAAGGGAGTACCCTGCCATAGAGACCTTAATACGAATAGGCCATGGGTCTGTGGTTCCAAGAAATAGAATAATCAATTCATTAATTCCCCTAGAGATTTCTATAGAGATTGTTGATGAAACTAAAACTACTCCATCTCAACAAATTGGAAGACATGAACGAGATAGCGAGGCTGCTGCTGCGATAGCTCTTCTAAAAGGTGATAAAGTTCAAAAGCAACTGCCGTTAAAGCCTACAAAAGGTGAAATTAGAAACATCCAAGAACGCAGTAGAAAACTTACAGGCGGTAAGTTTTCAATTTCTGAAAAAACTGCTGTTGAAGTCTTAGAAGGAAAAATAAGTTTAAAGGAAGCAGTTGAACTAGAAAAAAACCGTAAAAAACCAAAGAAAAGTCATTCTTAGAACAAAAATGTTAAAACTAAAAAACTCTTTCTTATAATTGTGATGGGATGAATAATGTAATTACAAAGGATGTTTTATGGGTTTTTGTATTAATATTTCTTGGTTTAGCTGAATTATTATATGTGTATTACGCCAAACGTAAAGGCAAGATATTTTCGCTTTGGTTTCTAGGTTTTAAAACACTAAAGAAGGAAGAGAACCCATTTAAATTTCAGACCATTTGTAATATTTACATAATGGGCGGTTTTGCACTTATTATTATTGGGATAGTATTGTTAATTTATCAACTAATAAAATAACAATTCATTTTTTACTCTTTTAGGTAGATAATAACCCAAACGTTTATGAGGCTCTTTCATATGCTCTTTGGGTAACAGTGATGAAAAGAGCGCTTATCAGTGTATCAGATAAGGGAGGCTTAGTTGATTTCGCTAGAGGGCTTTCTAAACTTGGTTTTGATATTTTATCAACAGGTGGGTCTGCTAAAACTTTAGAAAGCGCTGGTATAAAAATTAAAGAAGTATCAAATATCACTGGTTTTCCAGAGATGCTTGATGGTAGAGTAAAAACCCTTCATCCAGTTATCCATGCAGGTATTCTCGCTAGAAGAGATAATAAAAAACACATGGATACTCTAAAAAAACATAACATTCAAACTATAGACATGTTGGTTTGTAATCTTTATCCTTTTGAAGCGACTATACAAAAACCAAAGGTTGGTATTGAGGAAGTAATTGAAAACATAGATATTGGCGGCCCTACTCTTATTAGAGCTGCTGCTAAGAACTATAAAGATGTTATTGTAGTTACAAATAAAGATCAGTATAATGATGTTTTAAAAACTCTTAAGTCAAAAGGATATCTGAGTTTAAGAGAAAAAGAAAAACTAGCACTGGATGCTTTTGCTCATACTGCTCAATATGATTCAATTATCTCTAATTATCTAAGGAATAAATGGACAGATGACATATTGCCAGATGAAAATAGTATCACAATGAGAAAAATACAGGATATGAGATATGGAGAAAACCCTCATTTGAAGGGTGCTTTTTATAAATCATTACCAGAGATTACTGAGCCTTGCATTGCAAATGCTGTGAAACTTCAAGGAAAAGAACTATCGTATAATAACATTCTAGATGGCGATTGTGCTATTGAGTGTATAAAAGAATTTTCTGACCCTACTTGTGTTATAATAAAACATGCAACACCTTGTGGAATAGCAAGTTCAAACAATTTGTTACAAGCATGGAAAGAAGCCTATGCAACTGATACATATTCTCCATTTGGAGGTATTGTGTCATTCAACAGAGAGGTAGAAAAAGATGTTGCAAAAGAACTTTCAAATCTGTTTTTAGAGGTAATAATTGCTCCTGGTTTTACCAAAGAAGCATTGGGGATCTTTAGTAAAAAGAAAAATCTCAGACTTCTTAAGATTAAAGATCTTGATAAAAAAATTGATAGAAAAGGCATGGTTTTTAGAAGTGTTGTAGGTGGTTTTCTCTCTCAGGAGCGAGATGTTAAGCTAACTTCCAGAAAGGATTGGAAGATTGTTACAAAGAAAAAGCCTACAAATGAAGAACTTCGCTCTATGGAGTTTGCAGTTAAATGTGTAAAGCATGTTAAATCTAATTCTGTTGTTTTTGTAAAAGATACACGTACTGTTGGAATTGGTGGCGGGCAAACAGCTCGTGTTGATGCTACATGGATTGCTACAAATAAAGGAAAGGAAAACATTAAGGGTTCGACTATGGCAAGCGATGCGTTTTTCCCATTTAGGGATGCTGTTGATGTAGCAGCAGAAGCTGGTGTAAAAGCCATTATTCAACCAGGTGGATCTATCCACGATGACGAAGTAATCAAGGCTGCAGATGAACATGGTATAGCCATGGTTTTTTCAGGACAAAGATACTTTAGACATTAATGCTTGCTATGTATTGCTTTATTACTCAACGTTTATGATCTCAGAACGTAGATTAATCAACTTAGTCCATGTACTACCAGCATCAGTACTTTTATAGATATCAAATCCTTCACAAGCAGCATATACAACATTTGGATTGGAAGGAGCAAATTCGATATCTTCAACTGTTATGTCAATCTCTAGAACTCCAGAATAAGTTTCTAATCCATCAGTAGACTTGTAAATTTTATAAGATTGATAACTTGGAGGGTTAAATCCAAAAAATAACACTAGATTGGAATCACCAGGTGATACTTTTACAATACCAAAAAAGGGACCAGTTTGAGTAGTCCAAGTCTCCCCGCCATCAACTGATTTATGCATCCATTTTGTCTCATCAGAGTATTCATGTGCGTAAAAAACCATTTCATCAGTTGAAACATCAAAATAATAAATTTGATTATTAGCACCAAAAGGACCAAACTTAGTCCAAGTATCACCACCATCGGTACTTTTTAAAAATCCCAGATTTAGAGAAGGGTCTGCAAGATTTTTACCATAAGTAAAAAATGTTGTAGAAGATGATCCTCGTGCATAGATCTGGCTAAAATCATTCTTATCAGACCCAGAAGGAGTACTGGCTTCTAACCAATTATCACCCTTATCAGATGTTTTAAAAATCCCTCCAGGAAAACTCATACCAGATAATTGACCCATAGTAGGCGGTTCAGAACTAAGAGCAGCAACCAAAACATTAGGATTATTTAAATCAAAAACAACGGTATGTAAACCAGCATGTGTAAGTCCACAATTAGAAGGTACCCACGTATCGCCATCATCTAGGAGCTTATAAATACCAGCACCAGCAGCATACTGGCCAGTCAAAGGACAGGGACCATTAGTCGTAGCCACAAAAACAGCATCATTACTACCATTAGGGGAGATTGAAGTATAATAAATCTCAGGATAACCAAACTCTGTATGCTTAATACCTTTTCGTAACCATTCCCAAGTATCCCCTCCATCAACACTTCTGAAAACACCATTTCTCTCAGTACCAACATATACAATATTTGAATCAAGCGGATCAACTTCTAATGAACGAAAAACACTATCCCTATCAGCTGGCCGATCTGGTTCAAGTGGGCCCCTAACTATTTCCAATCCATTTCCGATCTCATTGCCACACTCACCAGATACAGTATCATTTTGATCTGTTGTTCCACCGTTATTCTCTTCATTATCATTTGTTTGATCGGAACCACCTTGCTCAGATTCTTCTTCAACACATCCAATAAAAACAACCGCTAACAGGATAACTAATGCTAACAACAATGATGATATTCGCATCCTCATCTCCTCATACTCTACAATATATAAAGTATTAATAAAACTGCTTGTCTCAAGTTTAATCAAAGTAGCTAAAGTAAGACACTAAATGTTCTTTAAATAGAAATCAATACCCAGAAATAATGCAATTTAGTGTGAAAGAAAGAGATGGACCTGCAAGAATCGGGGAATTATCAGTTGATAATAAAAAAGTTATCACACCTAACGTACTATTTGGAGATACAAATCGTTTTAAAGCTCCAAATTTTGCTGATATCCTCATAACAAATGATAAACGTAAAAAAGATAAACCGACACTACAAATTTCTAGCTATTTTGTTTATCCTAAAGACCTTCCAAAAGAACTACATCTCTTGAATATAAAACAAGACAAAAAGTATTACGTTGTACCTGGAAACAAAGACATTCTAGATGATGCATTGAAAGATAATCCTGCTTCTCTTTTTATTGTCGCAAATGCCTTTCAACTCTTCCAGCAGCCTAAAAAGTTTGCAGATTTTATTATAGAACTTAGAGAAAAAATAGGCTATCAAAAGATGACATATCTACCAGGTATTGGGGATCCTACTAACCTTGCTTTGTTAGCATATATAGGTGTTGATTTTTTTGACTCAATTTCTGCAATTTTAGCTGCAAGAAATGATATATTGTTATTTTCCAATGGAAGATACAACAAGCATGAATTACATGAACTTCCGTGTAACTGTCCTTCATGTAATAAATTAAAGGGTAAACCATCTGACATGGGTTTCCAAGATATCTTAAATCATAACTATTTTGCAATGTTAAACGAGATAAAACATGTTAGAAACGCCATTAACCGAGGAGATTTACGTGGTCTTGTTGAAACACGAGTAAAAGCTGATCCAAATTTAACAGCCATCTTTAGAAATCTAGATGTAAATTATTACGATTTTTTAGAAAAAAGAACACCAATAACAAGTAAAAGCAAGGTTTTGGCAACTACAAAGGAGTCGCTTTTCAGACCAGAAATAAGAAGATTTCAAAAAAGAATTATTGAAAGTTATGAGAAACCGGAATCTGCAAAAATATTGCTTATACTGCCTTGCTCTGCAAAAAAACCTTATTCATTTTCAAAATCCCACAAACTTTTCAGAGAAAAATTAAACTCCTCTGGAAATCCTTTTGTTGTACACGAATTAATTGTAACATCCCCAATGGGTCTTGTTCCAAGAGAACTTGAGCTTGTTTATCCGGTTTCTTCATACGATATACCAGTTACTGGAATATGGGATGAAGATGAAAAAAAGATGATAAGGAATTTACTCACAAAATATCTAAAGTCTAACAAATACGATAAAACTATAACGCATCTTCCTCCAGAAATCATGGAATTTATCGAAGATATTTTAGAAAATCCAGATAAAACATGTGTCAAAAATCCCGCCTCAAAAAAATCGTTAGATAAACTTTCGCAATCGTTGAAGAAAAATGTAAAAGATTATGATAGAGTAAAACCTCAAGAAAGACTTAGAGAAGATGTACAAGGTTTAGCTTCTTATCAATTTGGTAAAAAAATAGCTGAAAAACTTCTGAAAGATTGTACTATAAAAGGAAAATATCCCTATCAAAAAATAATGCATAACAATACACAACTTGGAATGATAACAAAAGAAAGAGGACTAATTTCACTTACAATTAATGGTGCAGAAAGAATTGCAAAATCCAAGATATACTGGGTAGAAATATATAGTGATTTTACATTAAAAGGATCCGTGTTTGCCCCAGGTGTAAAAGATGCAGATGATGGGATTAGAGTTGGTGATGAAGTAATTGTGATAAGAAAAGATAAACTATGTGCAGTTGGTGTGGCACAGATGAATGGAGATGAGATGAAAAAATCATCTCATGGAGAAGCTGTAAAAGTTAGACATAGAGTTTAGATACGTTTCAATGGCTCTTCTTCACCACAAAATGGACATGAACAAACATATACATTCTTATGTAGCTCAGTACCCTCAGCCCAAACAGTTATGCCCTCACCACAGGTATTGCATCTGAAATTTGCTTTGATAGATTTTTTTTCAGGGATTTCTTCTTCTATTTGTGCAGGATGAGAAGGGATAAAGCCCATTGCGCCGCAATCAGGGCATGTCATCTTAACAGGTTTTTTGTTATTGCTTTTTGATTTTTTAATAGCAAAAATGCCATTACAAGTGGGACATTTGAAATGATACAATCCGCCCTTTAATGTTTTTTCAAATTCTTCAACTGTACCCTCTGGAACTTCTTCTTTTTTAAATCTTAAAAATATGACTACAATAGTAATTATTACAAGCAGCCCCCAGGCAGCAAATGTTCTAATCATCCAATCTTTGTCATAGATTATATCATATACCGAGAAAATCAATATACATAGTCCAATTATTATTATGATAATAAACGGCCACGAACTTTTAATCCATTTCACTTTGATCTCCTCCGTTTACCAAAGATTGATAATATCAATATTAACAAGAATAAAACAATAGATCCAGCCATATACCAGGCGTTATCTTTGAGTCTAGCAATAGCATTTTCAATGAAAATATCTTTAGTAGGATTGGTACCCATCTCATATTCTTTAAGATTTGTTAAACCGTCTCCATCCTCGTCGTAATCTGCATCGGCGGGATCCTCAGGATCTAAATTATATGTTTCCTCCCACTCATCAGGCATGCCATCATTATCAGTATCATCCAAATCCGAGGTTATCCAGAATGTTTCATATAATGTAACATCCATATTGCCTGCACTGTCCTCTATCTCTATATAATAATTGTATTTACCTGTAGTTTCATATGTATTGCTATACACATATTTACCCAGTGGGGACCATTCCATAGGTTTTTCATAAGTAAAACCTTCTGAGGGAATAATAATAACTCTTGCAATTTCTATTCCAACATTATCTGTCGCTATACAAGTAATGTTAACATTACCACCTGTTAGTTGAACACGTGGTTGAGCTCCAAAATACAATATAACTGGAGATGTTGCATCTTCATATATTGTAAAATTCCCATATTTTGTGGCATTGTTTTTATGGATTGATATATCAATTGCTTCTATTTCAAATGTATATTTTCCAACTTCAAGAGTGTCATCAAAAACGTATTTGAACTCATCATTACTTGTTCTAATCATATTATCTTTATCAATAACTAATACTTTTTTTGGATTTTTTATGCTGATAGTCACAGATTCAAGACCTGAGTCATCAGTAACTTTAGCAGTTACAGTAACATATCCACCTTGCTCTTGATCAACAGGTTCAACTGTAATATCTGAAATAATTGGCCTATTTTTTTCATATGATCTAACAATCAAATCTGTATCTGACAACATATGATTATTTAGGAGATTTAAATCTCTCTGTCCACCTTCAACTAGTATATTTACACCAACTAGCCATATACCGGATTCAGCTGAATCCCAATACAAACTAACTGTCTCAGTACTATTAGCACTTACACTTACTGTTTCGCTATCTTTTTCATCTAAATACTTCATAATCTTTAAACCATCAGCGGGTGCTTCTTCAATATAAAGCTTGATCACATAATCAGATGCATTACCTAAACCCTTGTTTTCTACAATTACATCTATTTTTACTTTATCAAATTCCATAATTTCTACAGATGGTAAAATAATATCTTTAACTGTTAAATCTGGCCACTCATGTATAGTTATTAATGTGCTAAGCATATTATTAGATTCATCTGATTCATCTATGTCACCGTTTGGATGGCCTTCATATGGCGGATCAACAGTTACTTTGATTTTGAACTCACCAGAGTTATTTGCAGGCCAGTCAAAACTAACATTTGTAATTTCATCTTTTATAAGAGTTAAATGAACATTATCTGAGAACACTGGTTGATCATTTGACCTATTAACTACAGAGAGTGATATATTCACATCTTCAACTGTTGCGTCATGACTAACGACATTAGCAGTTATGTTGACAGTATTGTTTTTATAAATCATAGCAGAGGGAGCCCAATCAGTTGATAACGATAGATTAATAAGTTCAAGATCTGGTTTTCCCACGAGGAAATCATGTTCAACAATTGGAGGCATATACTTAGCATTGTCCCAGCTTGTAACTCTAATAGTCCAATTTCCCTCTTCATCAAAATAAAAATCATTGTAAATCCAACTGGTTTGACCTCCAATATCAATCAAATCTAATGTAAAATTATGACTTTCATTATCTACCAAGAAAATCAAAGCAGTAACATTTTCAGCTTTAGCATCTGTAGAAACAGAAATATTTATCGAATCAAGTATAAGGGTGTAACCGCCATCAACTGGTTCCAAGATTTCAACCTGCCACCCATCAAAAAAACCAGGGGTAGCACTTGCATTACCAGATACCTCAATTGTTTCACTCTCAGCAATAGGTGTTCTAACACCAGGGTTAGTTTCAACATCAAAATAGATGCAATAGTATTTCTCATGTGAATTCTCAGGTACATCCCAAAGAAGGATTCCTGTTGCATTATCCTCCGGATCGAAACCAGTGCTTTCATTAAACCTATACAAACCAACTTCTCCTGCAACTGTTCCATTATTAAAGTATTTGATAATTCTAATCGTATCATTCTCAAAATTCTCAGAAAAAACACCTAGATTACCAAGTAATTCAGTGAAATTAAATCCTTGTGAAACATTACCGCTACCATTAACAGTTAAAAAATATCTATAATGCCAATTCTCATTCCACCACTCAAGCTGACCAACACCAACATTTACAGATATTTCTTCAACATCATGTGTTGTATTCACAAGAAGCACATCCACACTAAGAGTTTGACTCCCAAAACGAGAAGGAGTCCAATTAAAAGAAAAAACATAATCTTCCTCTTCAGCTAAACCATCTTCTTTTACAACGGTTTCAATTTCTCCATCCTCACTTGAATTAAGTTTTGCATAAATGGATTCATCTGTATCCTGTCCATTGTTTCTGATAGTTGCAAGAATATTCGCGGTTTCATTTACAACAAAAGTTTCAGGAAGATCTATATCAATGATTTCTAAATCAGTGTCTTTTTCTGCAAAAACTACCTTAAATGGCCAATAATTATTAGAATAGCTAAGTTCTTTGATTATTTGATTATAATTTACAAACATAATTAAAGTATGTTCTTCTCCATCAGCTATCGTAGAGGTCCAACTGATGTTTACAAAACGAGTTTTACCAATAGCTAAGCCTTGAGTCGTACTATTTGTAGCAACTGGAGATTGACCGGAATCAAGAAATAATCCAACTTCTATAACTTCGCCTACCGAGACATTTTTTGTTCCAACATTTTTGATCTCAAAAATTATTTCAACTTCTTCTCCAGCATTCCATATGTATGGAGCAGATAAATCATAAGGAGTTAGATCAGGAAGAAGAGTATCATCTGCAATGGTTGAAATGTTCATAATACTAAAAAACAGTATTAACACAATAAAAATCATTAAACATTTTTTATTGTTAATTCTAACTAATTGTGACATAGTATCTCCTCTTTTGAAATGTTTCCCCCAGCTAACAATCCGTAATTTATATCCCTAACGTTGTATTTCTATCTTTCTATTTATTATTAAAATATATAAGTTCCAAAAATAAAAAAATCATTGTAAACATAAACTATAAAACAACATCTTTGTTAACAAAAAAATTGGAAAGGTAATATGAAACCAGAGATACACAAATCAAGTTTTGTTGCGAAAACTGCTGTAATAATTGGTAATATTAAAATTGGGAAAAATTGTGGAATTTTTCCAAATGCAGTTATACGTGGCGATGATAATTCTATAGAAATAGGTGACGGATCAAATGTTCAAGACTGCTGTGTGGTACACTGTGATGAAGAACACAATGTAAAAATTGGAAAAAATGTTACAATCGGACATTGTGCAATGATACATGGTGCAACAATTGAAGATGATTGTCTTATCGGAATAAATGCTACAGTTTTAAACGGTGCTAGAATCGGAAAGGGATCAATTATTGGAGCTAACACACTCGTTAAGGC
>SMTZ1_10004776_pt1 | contig 13614 bp, 14 predicted proteins | sample DeeMarSWOR136_30_FD_25667 | JGI IMG/M metagenome (IMG submission 25667) | reverse complement strand
ATTTATCTTTATGCTGGGTAATACAGGTGGTTTTGTTGGACCGGTTGTTGCAGGAAAGCTGATGGACATGGCAGGGACTTCGATGCCGGGATTCCTTTTTATAGCATCGGCTCTTATAGTATCGGCAGGAGTTATTATCCCCTTAAAGGAAACAGGTAGGAAAAGGAAGCCGGGAGAGGAACCTTCAGTTCCTTCTCACTAAATGACTTTTTTCGAAAGTAGTTCTCTAGAAAATCTGTTCCAAGTTACGCATATAAAACCCGTAACTCGGAACCCGTAACACGAAACTTGGCTTTTAACGGTCAAAGAATATATCAAGCGCCCTTGTAACACCACCCTCTTTACCAAAAAGCATCTTATAGCCTTTTACTCCAGGGTCATGGTCAACTACCGTTTTTAAATATCCTTCAAAGGCCTGCCTGGCTTGATCAAGGGCGTCTCCAGAAAGTGGTGTAGCATTTTCTACCATCTCCGAAAAGACCTCAAGGTATTCCCGGAATAAATTCAAGGCTTGCTCATCCTTGTCTTCTGTGATTTTTACCTGACAGGCTGCTTTAGAGAAAACACTTTGAATTTCACCCCCTGGTGTTGTTTTCTTTTTAAGAAGCGCAGGGTATTGCTCTCTGATTTTTATAAGTCTATCAAATAGCTCAGAATCATCATGCCCTTTACTTTCCCCTGTTCTGTGGATGTCCACTATGAACATTCTCTTTTTTCCTGTAATCACTATTTCAGAAGAAAAGACAGGAAGGTCAAACTCCATTCTCGGGCGTAAAAAGATCGAGCGGACAGCCAGGTAGAAGGGAAAAGTTAACCTAAAAAAGACTAACCGAGAAAACTTTTCAGAACTGAACACATCACCATCGGCTTTAACCAACCCTAGTGTTCTTATAGGACGCTCTGGGAAAGGGTATTTTAAAGGAACAGGGTTAAGAATAAACCTTTTCTTAAGTCCTGCTATGGCAACGGGATGTATTTTTCTTAGACTTTCCATATGAATCCCCTCCTCAAAAAATTTTGCTTTTATTATTGCAACATGCACTTTTTAAGTGTGATCTATAGATTATCAAACATAGAAGCAAAGTTATTAACATACTCTGAGGTAGATTTAATATGGGGGGCTATTTCGACAAGCCTCTCGTAAGGATAGGTAACAGTCATTTCATTTTCGTTAAGCCCCACAAACATCCTCCAGGAAAGGTCGCTGGTAGAAAAGCTTGGGTCTCTTGTCTGAAAGGCATATCGTATGGTAAAAATGCATCCGCCGCTGCCGCCAAAACCCTTAAAGAGATCTCCCACATAGCCCTGAATGCGAATAAGGATATCTGCCTGTTTGGGGGTACAGAATATGAGTACCAGATCAGGCTCATCAATCTTGCTGAGAGGTCCTACTAATAGGCACTTATTTTCCACTTTTGGAGGTTTAATCGATTCAATGCATTCGTCATAAAATCTCATAGCTGTATCGAGATCCTTATGATAAGGATAGGTTTCTAATAACCCTTTAACAGTTTCCTTGTATTCCTCACGTGAGACTTCACACACTCCGGTTGCAATCAGCCCTTCGTAGCACTGGTGGTTTTCCCTCGTTGTATAGAAAAGATTCTTGTCTTTGAGCACCTCCCCGATCTGGGCACAGAGACCTGGTGTGGCAACACCTTGGTATTGAGAGATATCCGAGGGGATCTCTTTTAAAGGTTTAAGGGCAATGAGCTCCTTTTTTATGCCCAAGTCCTCCTTCAATGTTTTTTCAATCGCTATCTTGTCCATAATTAACCTCCTATATATCTATAAGTTATTTGAAGAGCACTTCAATTAAGGAGCACCTCGTTTTAAACAAATCCTCAATGCAGATGTCAAAAAAACAGTATTGAGTGACGAGTACTAAGTGCTGAGAAAAAATAACTCATTTCTCATCGCTCATTATTCAATACTTGTATCTTTTGATCATTCACGTGCTTTGGGCTTCAAAATCAAATGTCAAATAAATCTCTCAATGCTCCAATTCTTACATTCCTAAATTTCCAAATCCCACATTATCTAGTTTTTTAGTTTCAAAGTTCAGATGTCTAATGCTGATACCTTCCTCCCATTCCTCTCTATCCTATGAAATCTCTTATGGCCTTGCCCAGTTCTTGTGGTTTCTCTTCCTGCACATAGTGACCGCACTCTTTTACGGAAACCAGTTTTGAGCCTTGAATCTCACTATTGAGTCGCTTCGCATCTTCAGGAGGGACCCCTTTGTCTCTTTCCCCCCATACAAGAAGTGTTGGCCGGGTGATTTTTGTACTCACGCCCTCATACTTTTTTATGGCAACACTGGTCATCATGTGTGCCATAGCATCAAGGGCGTTGGGGGTTCGGGTAGGAATCATATAGGCATCAATCACCTCATCAGTCAACATGGATTTATTGTGGAACGAGGCGAGTAAAAACCTTTTTCTCATGCTCCGGGTGTAAAATTGGCGGGCCATAATTCTATTTAAGGGAAAAAACATGTATTGCAAGAAGGAAGGGGTAGTATCAGCGTAAAACCCTGGTTCGATCATCACTAGTCTATCCACCTTAGAAGGGGCAGCAAGTGCGGTGTAGGCTATGATTATCCCACCCATAGAATGACCAATAAGAGTTGCAGAGGGTAAATTAAGAGAATCCATGAAAGCGATGAGGAGATTTCCCTGGGACTTCATATCATAACTACCATCGGGAGGTTTATCGGAAAGCCCAAAACCCAGCACGTCAAGTGCATAGATAGTGTAGTGGTCAGTGAGGAGAGGGATTAGATTCCTCCAGGTGTAGGTTGAACCGGCAAAACCATGCACCAAAATCAGGGGTTTGCCTTTTCCCTGTTTGATATAGTGGATGGTGTGACCGTTTACCTTTGTGAATTTATCTTCTTTCCCTACCAGTTCTTTAACGGGGGTAGTCTTATAGGGTAGGTAGGCGATGATAATCAGGGCAAGGTAGAAGAGTGCTATACATATCAGAATTCCTATGAGTACCTTTTTGATTCTTTTCATGGCTAAGCAACCTCTATTAAAAGAGTAACCTATATTGTAACACTCCAAAAAAGTGCATCATCCAAGGGACAAGAAGACTCCCAGATCTCTTATAGCTATAGGCAAATAGTATCCCTAAGCATGTGAAGAGTATAACAAATGCTATTTTTCCCACTCCTGGCTGGGCCCAGATGGTCCACACCGTGAGGTAGAAAAATCCATAGAGGAGTGAGGACAAGAAAAGCGGTATCCACAATCCTTTTATGGAATTGGCAAGTGTTTTAAAAAGGTATCCCCGAAAGAACAACTCTGTGGCAAAGGTGTGAAAAAGGGCAAGGAGGATGGCTATGGGATCTTTAGGATTAAAACCGCCTGGGTTAGCAAAACCCATAAAAAGCCCCACAGCTAAAGAGATGAAAATCCATTTCATAGGTAATTTCCAGCCCAGTGCTGAAAGAGGTTGTTTCCTGGTAAACCACGGAATGCCAATAGCAAAAATCACCATAAATCCTCTTCTTCCATAGAATAAAAGAGAGGAGGGATCGTGAATGCTTTCTGCTTTTCCCAAGCCTAAACTGATGCTTAAGATAAATGATATGATAAACAGGGGGGTATATACCAATAGTGCAAGGAGAACATCTTTTTTCATTTCGCTTTTTGTTTTATGAGTTACAGTATGGCGAGGTGCTTAACCATATAATCTTTATTAACAAATGTCAATTAGCAATTGCCTTGCAGAGTTCCTTGAGTGTTCCCTGAATCCTTAAAGTTCCTTGATTAAAAATATAAAAATTCCATGGATGTCAAATATTTTTGATTACTTCGTAAGCTTTGTGGTTTTAAATAGGGAAAAGTAGAGGGAAGGCTTAAAGGGAGTGAGATTTTGCTACTTTCTTGTACTTAGAAGGTTCAGTGGTGAGGGTCTCTTTTTGATTTCTTGAAAAGATGACGTGGCGCACTGAATAATCGCTCTCTCTGATGACGACCTGCTTAGCTAATTTCTTCTCGGCATTGATTACAATAGGACCTTGAAGGTTAATAGTAATTTCACTATGATCCCTTTTGATGTTAACAATAACGACGATGATTGCCTTGCCCGCATCAGATAGTTTGATACTTTTAATCTCTTCTTTAGACACTTTAGTTTTATAATCCGGAACAAATATTAGGGGATCAGTTATCACAAAGGCCAAAGAGGGGTCCTCAACGGATTGGAGCCACTTAAAAGGGCTTTCCTTATCAAAGTGGTCCAAGATAATATAGCGCTTAATGTCTTCAAATCCTAAAATTCCCTCTGGTAGGGTAATGATAAGATTTTCATCAATTTCTATATTGCCAAAACGGGTAGTTTTAATCTCCATAAATAGTTTCTCTTATCATTAGGGATTCGAGAGGCAGGATGCAAGATATAAATAAACCATCATGCATCGTATATAGTGCATCATGGATCGTGCACCCTTCATCATGTTTTTGTTTTCTTCCAAAAATCACCAACCTTCTTAAGGTGAACAGGGCTGATCAAAGCAGCCATCCTATTTTCTTCCTGGATTCTTTGGTAAATCTCCTCTCGATGAACTGTAGTGTGTTGAGGGGCCTCGATACCCACCTTAACTTGTTTGCCCTTAATCTCGATGATAGTAACCTTCACATCATCGCCAATAGTAATGCTTTCACCTAACTTCCTTGTCAGTACTAACACTGCTACCTTCCCTGGTAAACCCCATTAGAAAGTTTAGGCAAGACTTTAATCCCTGCCTAAATTTATTGATTTTTTTACCCTACCATGAATGGGAGGGCTTTCCTTCTAACGGGGTAAAAAAATGATTAAGGGGTTTATCTCTTCTACATAGTTTTGTTTGAACCTCTCTTTACTATAGAATAGCAATTAATGCAAATAGTTTTAGTCTGCTTTCCATCACCCTATCTTAGGAAGTTTAGCAAGGATGTTTGTATGGAATGAACTGCCGCTGACATAATTGCCTCCAGGGCCGTTTGCTGCAGAGCATATTTAGTCAGATACTCTACCATATCGGCATCTTCTATGTGAGACTTTAGATTACTAATCTCAATCTCACTGGTTTCTATCCGACTATCCATTGACTCTAACCGATTAGTCCTTACCCCTACTTCTGAACTTTTCTCAACTAATGTATTCAGGATAAGGTCAAACTGATCTAATATATTGAGAAGTGCAACGCGGTCATTTTTTTCCAATGCCTCTTGTAAAACAGCCAAGGTCTTTAAAAAATCTGATGCACCTTGAATTCCCAGGTCAGAGGAGGTTGTTCCCTCATCTACTTCACACACAACCGCTGCCGAGCTTGCATTGGTAGAATTCACATCGAGAGCAGTCTTAGAAGGATTGATAGCAGCAGTAATATCAATATTCAGGTTGTTAATAGCAGTCAAGATATCTATTATGGATCCAGACCGGCTCAAATCAATCTTTTCACTTTTTGTACCATTGACAATCGTGATAGCACCTAAGGTTAAACCCGCCCCCCCATCCAACACACTGATATGAGTGGCATTGCTCACTGCCGGATTGAGGTCGGTCCCATATATATTCCCTGGTTTGTTGCCTACAATGCCCAAATCCCTGGCAGTAGCATTATCAGTAATCACTAAATTTTGAATGGGGAAAGTACTAGTATCAATGATATTAATTCCATTTCCATCAGCGTTCAATACAGCATTAACATTAATTCCTGCCAAATTGTTGATATTATAAATAACATCGGCAATGGTCTCACCAGCAGCCACAGGCACATTAACAGGCACATTACCTTCCCTATCGGTAATGATAATATTTCCTGCAGTTACCCCGCTGCCTCCATTGAGGTCAGCGAGGAGTGTGGGAGTGGTACCGGAGACCTCAAAATCACGATCTAAACCCACCGTTCTTAAGAAATCGTTGGCACCGCTGTTTAAGCTGACTGATGAATTGATCCCTGTGGTACTGGAGGTAATGGTAAACTGTCCGCTTGCAAAACTCACTGCCACTGTACCAGCACCTAAGACAGCATTTATCTCAGTTTGCATCTGTCCTGGTAAACTTGGGTTAAATCCTGCTCCGTGCATGGTATAAGCCCCCGGTGGGATAATAATGTTGCCGATGCTCGGTGGGTTATCAACGGTAATGTCAAACTCATCATTCACACCAGTAAGAACATTAAATTCTACTTCATAGTCACTCATGTCAGATGTCCCCGCCCCAATGAGGCCTGAAGGACCAGTGTTGTCAAAGCCAAGGGTGAGAGCAGCATTTGCCAAATTCCACTTCAATTCAATATCTCCTACATTATCGTTATTATTGGTGATGGTAAAAAGATTCGTTGACTCATCATAAGAGACGGTATAGGTGTATCCATTACCATTGGGATCATTTGCGCTTTGATACTCCATCGCCTGTTCAATAAAAGAAGCAATCTGATCTCCTGTGTAAACCTGTCCAGAGACTGCTCCTCCATCAGTTATGATATTAGCAGTAATATCCCCACCACCAACTTCTTCAAAGACTATATCCGAATTGGTAGCATCAAAGACAAAACCAGAGGTTATATCTGAACTCCCACCAGCAAAAGAGGTATTTATTGTGCCCTCAAATGCTGAGGTATCGGATTCATCTATGGTGTACTCATTTCCCCCTTCACCTACCTCTTTGGCTTCAAAGGTGATGTTTCCTGTAGTTGCATCATAGCTGGCTCGGATGTACTGGTTAAGGGTGTCATGGTTATTAACTGCATCTGCAATCCCCGTACCTAACTCATCCTGGGTAGGACTATTATCAGTGGTATAGGTTGCCTCTTGAGTATGCCCATTAGCTAAAACAAAGGTTACTGTATACTCATACAGTTCACTTGGATTGGCAAAGATGGTATTGATATTTTTGGCTACCAGGCCGGTACTGGATGTGCTACCAGAGGTAGCTGCCGCAGTTGAGAGGGCGGGATTGAGGTCTGTTATCAAAAATTCAGAGCCAGCAAGATTAATCTTGGCCTTAATCCCTTCCAGAATCTCAACCATGATGTCATCTCCATTGCCATTATAAGTCCCATCTGGATTAAAGGGGGCATGGTTAGTAATCGACCCACCAAAGATATAACTGCCACCCAGCTTAGTGTTAGCATAATTGATTAGCTGTTCATAGAGGTTTTGAACCTCAATGGCTGCTCGAGTTCTAGTCCCGCTGCTGGCTGTGCTCGTGGACTGATCAATGGCAATATTTTTTGCCTCAATTAATAGATTCTGCATATCAAGCAGTACAGAGTCACTCATACCCAGCCAGGAATTACCATATCTGATATTCTCCCCATATTGACTCAACCTGTCCAGGTCTGACTGATAGTTGATTACGCGGGTGATTTCAATAGGATCATCGGAGAGGCGATTAATCTTTTTGCCGGTTGAAATTACTTCCTGAATCTCTTGGGTGCGTTCAGTAGCCTTTGTAAGGTTTTGAATGAGGTTGTTAAACATCATCATAGTAGAAATACGCATTGTTTCCCCTTGTTCTATAAATTAGGACGCAGATTTTCGCAGATATCCGCTGATAATATCCAAAAAAGACATATGAATAAGTTCAAATATCAAAATACCAAATGAAATCCAAAAATTTAAGGTTTGTCATTTGAAATTCACCCCGTTAGATAAAAAAAGTTAGGACTTATCAAATTATGCTTTTTTATCTTGATTTATCTGAAATACATATAAAATCTATGCCAATTAATCTAATGGGGTAAATCTACGTCCAAAAAGGAAATTCTGAGATGTTAAATTACATTAAGTAATTCATCCAACATATCATTTACGACATTTATCATCTTTGCTGCCGCAGTGAAGGCTTGCTGATACCGAATCATATTTGCCATCTCTTCATCTAAATTGACACCCGAAATCGATTCTTTCCTAGTGGTCAGTTGATCAACCATGGTTTGTTTAGAAAGGAGCGTTCGAGACGAGCTAGCGACATCCACTCCTACTTCACCAACCAGACCATTGTAGTAACCACTAAAATTGGTAGTGTTATTATTCATGTAGTTCCCATCCCTGAGCGCTGCTATAGCTAAGGCGTTTAGATTATCATCTCCTGCGCTGTTCCCCGATGCAGCTATCTTATTTTCATCACTCACAAGTACAGGATTGACTGCCATATCTTTAGCTGCATCTTTAGTGGAATCAATGGTAAAGATATCTCCTGCACCAGGTCCTGAGGCACCATCAGTGATTACTACCTTGATTCCTTCGAACTCAATATTCCCTCCACTTATGTAACCAAAGGAACCACCCCCGACCACAACACCACTAATGCGAGCAGTCATAACCTGAGTTCCATCCATAACATTATGAATTTCGAAAGTATTTGCTGCTGTGAATTTGATTTCGTAATCTTTGAGAGTTAAAACGGTATTATCATACACTGTACCTGCATCGATTGATGCCCCACCGGTACTCTGCTCTGAAATACCTGTCACTATACTTAGGGGATTGAAGAAATTATTCTCTGTTGAACCGTCAAGCCCATAGCCATAGTAGTGGAGCTTGTTGACCTCATTGATGATTCCCGCAGCCAGGTTATCCACCTTTTTAAGGTAGGTGGGGATAGTAGTATCCCTCATCTCTAACAATCCACTTAACGCACCCCGGTTAATACTATTAGTGATGTCAGTTAAGGTGCCTGTGCCATCATCCCAGCTCACATTATAGAAATTGTTATTGGTAGTATCAACCTCTATTGCTAAATGCCAGCCTATCCTGCCCTCAACCAAAGGATTCCCACTTTCCAGTAAGATGGTTATTTGTCCAATACTGTCCTCAAAGCAGGTAAAACCAATCTTATTAGCCAACTCATCCAGCACTTTATCTCTTTGATCTCTAAAATCATTAGCACTATCTTCACCTATTTCAATCAAGGAAATTTTCTCATTGAGGTCAACAATCTGATCCACTAGTGCATTGATATCATCCACGGTACCCTTAACACTGCTATTAATATCAATCTGGAGCGTGTGAAGGTCTTCATACATCTTATTAAAATCTTCTGCCATGGTCTCAGCTATGCTAACCAATGCGACACGTTCTGCCCGGCCAGAGGAATTATCGGCTAATGCCTGCCAGGCATTCCAAAACTCGTCCATTGTCTTACTCAATCCATATTCAGAAGATTCATTGAATACCTCTTCTATTCGCTGAAAGTTATAATCCTGAGCCTGCCAGTTACCCAGTATCTGTTTTTCAAAGTTGAGTTGGGTACTAATAAACTTATCATATTCCCTCTGAATACTCACAGCTCTCACGCCGGTTCCCATCTGTCCTATAGGAGAGGAGAGGGAATGTCCTGCCTCTAATAGCACCTTCTGGCGGCTATAACCAGGGGTGTTAACATTTGAAACATTGTGACCTATAACCTCAATATTTGCCTGCTGGGAAAGTGTGGCCCACTTACACATATCCAAAATACCATATAAACCAGGCATACTATATCTCCTTTGAAATAAGGGTCCCAAAGCGTTTGGGATCTTTTATCTTTCCATTATCCACATAGGTTGGATTTAAAGAGGGTGCATAATTCAAGAAATTCAAGGATCGATTAAAGTAATAGAGGGAATCTTTGACAATGAGATGATTTCCCTGATTGACCTCTTTTATGCTTTTTATAAGGGAAGTCAAAGTAGATCGGGCGTTATCGAGGGCAGAACGATATGGTTCTTCCACTAAGGATACTATCTTAGATAAGGTCAGCTCTTGGGGAGGGATAGCAAAATGCTGGGAGAGTTTATCAACCAGCGATGACCTTGACTCTTCCAGCATTTTAATTTTAAGGGTACAGGTTTCTTTCTTTTTATTACTCTCGAAAATCTCTTCTACACAAAGATCAACTAAAAGCTCCCTGTCTTTGTGAAGAAATGAGAGAAGTTCCTTGTGTAGCTCTATCTCCTTGTTAAGTATGGTAATAAGTTCTGATAACAACGTGTTCACACTACTCACCTGCTTTCCTGATGAATCGGAACAACTCAACCGTTCAATAATTATCCAACTTGGCAGGAGATAGTGTGCTCAGATTATACAAAAGCGTCAATAAGGGATTCCCTAAGCATCTTTTCTGCTACCTTATCCCCTCTCACGTCGTATGTTCCTGCTTCTATCTCCCTTTTGAATTGTCCCACCTTGTCTTCTCTAATTTCAGGTGTCGCTTCCAAGACTTCCCTAGCTTTCTGGAGTTCTCTTGCCGTGGTGGATAACTTAACACTCTCTGTTTGAATTGATTTATCTGGTCTTTGTTTAAGAGATGGTGTTAACCCCTCACTATTTTGTGCATTCTTAATATAAGCTTCCAGATTCACAAGGGGTCTGTCACTACCAATCTTCATATCTGAACCTCCTCTCAAATCACTTTTCCACTACATCGGCAAGAGTCCAGATAAACTTTAGCTTTTTGTCAAAATAAATTGATATTGGCGATTCTGAAATTATCGAATTTATAATTTTACTCTACTATAATAAAATTTCTTAACCATTTTTTATCAATTTCGTGGTTCAGGCAGCTTTCAGTTATTAAGAGTTAAAGTGTTTTATTTAATAAACTTAAGACTAACGACTGATTGCTGCTCACTGATCCTAAAAAAAAGAAAGACTTCTAATAACCATTTTCTTATCTTTCTGCTTAAAATCGCGTAATAATTTGTCCCTGACTGAATCAATCTGCCTAACTCCCACGCACATCTTCTTTTCTACAGTTGAAAGCATCAGATAAAACACTTAAAAATTGTGGGCATACCATCTCCCTTTACTAATACGGGTTACCTTTGTGGGGTTGATTGCCTTACCGTTTCTCCTCACCTCATAGTGGAGATGAGGTCCTGTTGACTTTCCAGAACTTCCCACCAAGGCGATAACCTGATACTTGGCAACCCTTTCACCCACCTTAACCATATTTTTAGAATTATGCGCATAGAGGGTAGTGAAACCATCTTGATGCTCTATTTCAACCACCCTTCCATAACCTTTCTCCCATCCGCTAAAAACAACGTGCCCTGCGGCTACAGCAGGAACTTCTGTACCAGAAGGGCTAGCTATATCAATACCATAGTGGAAATCTTGTTTACCGGTAAAAGGATCCTCCCTCCACCCGTAGGCAGAAGAAATGCTTCCAAAGATGGGAAGGGCAAAAGGTTGTACCTGTTCTTCAACACTACGATTTTTGCTATAAATCTGGGTAGCAATACTGTGAGGTAATACCCTTTCTCTTGTGCCGGTTAATTGCTCTATTAATACATCTCTCAGTCCTAGTCCTTGCCTTAAAGATATCTGTTTAGAGAGTTCTTCATCCATCATGCTGGTAAAGATCTCTTCACCTTTACCTCCGCTACTCAATTTCGATTGAACTATGGTTTTCCTCATCTGTTTCATAACAAGATATATAAAAAGTGACTCAAACTCAGCACAAGCCTCTTCTAACCTTTTCTCATTTCGTTCAGACCAATGCCTTTGATCTATTGCTGCAAGATCCTCTTCCTGCAGTTTATCCCCTAGAGCATAATGAGAATAGGATAGAGGTGATAGAGAAACTAGTGTAGTCATCTTAGATAATCACCAGCTCTGCCTGTAAGGCTCCAGAGGCTCTGATAGCCTGTAAGATGGAGATCAAATCACGAGGAGAAACCCCTATGGCATTTAATCCCCTGACTACCTCTCTGATATTAACCCCCTCTGGTACTACTATCAACTGTCTACTCTCTTCCCTCACTACGACTTCAGATTCAGGGGTGACTACGGTCTCACCCTCAGAGAATGGGAGTGGCTGAGACACACGTTCTCTTTCCTTAATAATAATGCTCAAATTACCATGGGAAATAGCAACGGTAGAAATCCTCACATTCTCACCCATAATCACCGTGCCAGTGCGTTCATTTAGTACAACCTTGGCAATGGTATCAGGTGCTATCTCTAGATTCTCAATCAGCGAAATAAACTCTACGAGACTTTCTTGAGATTGTAAGGGAACCTTTATATCTACTGTGCCAGCGTCAATTGATTGTGCAACGTCTTCTCCCAAACCCTTATTAATCACCTCAGTTAGACGCAGGCAGGTAGTAAAATCTGGATTATTCAGATTTAACGATAGTGTCTGCTTTTCTAGTAGCTGTAAGGGTAATTCTCTCTCCACAATAGCCCCTCCTGGAATATATCCCACCGTGGGATGGTTCTTTTGAACCCCACCTCCTGCTGCCCCACCAGCAGCAAATCCGCCAATGGAAATAGGTCCTTGAGCCACCGCATACACGTGTCCATCTGGTGCACTGAGCGGGGTTAGTAGGAGAGTACCACCTTGCAAATCCTTAGCATTACCCATGGAAGAGACCACTACATCAATTCGAGTTCCTACTTTAGCAAAGGGGGGTAAGGTGGCAGTTACCATTACTCCTGCCACATTATCAATATCTACCTTTCCTTTTTCCACCACAATTCCCATCCGCTGCATCATATTGGTTAAACTCTGAAAGGTAAATTCTGTCTTGTCATCATCTCCTGAGGTATTCAATCCTACAACCAATCCATAGCCTATCAGCTGGTTAGGGCGTGCTCCTTTAATACCGGCAATATCTTTTAACCGAGCTGCCCCCACATCCACCTCTGTTCCTAATAATACCACCAGGGTTAAAATCAAACCGATGATAACGCTCCCCTTTTTCCCATCTGCAGGTTGCATGCTACCTTTCCCCTTTTTTCACACACTCATGACTATTAGAGAGGGTACAGCCAATCGAAGACTCGATGGAAGATACCGGGACTTTGCTTGTCACTGATCACTCCGCTCCCAGTGTATTCAATCCTCGCATCTGCTACCTTGCTGGAAGACACAGTGTTATCAAATTCAATATCTTCAGGACGGACGATGCCGCTTAATATAATGAACCTTTTCTCCTTATCGATGGTAACCTCTTTCCTCCCCTCAATTATGAGATTTCCATTAGGCATAACCTCTAACACCTTAGCCGAAATACTAGCGTTCAATTTCCCACTGCCAGATATCTTACCTGAACCACTGTGAGAACTTTTTGCCGAACTGGTAATCTCAGGTTGAAAGGGAATGTCTTCTCCTGTATCGTCTTTCCCCCAAAAATTTTTCAGACCAAAATTAAGGGGAGAACCCAGGAACTTGGTGATACTCGCAAGTATGTTGGTATCCCGTGAAGTCTTGGTTGAAACCTGTTGGGAGGCATTAGATATCTCATCAATCTTTATGGTCAAGATGTCATTTACCTTCCTTGCCTTGGTATCCATGTAAAAATCTGAACTCCTCTCCTCCCAGAGAGAACCTTCATAACGATAAGAGGATAGATCCCGTTTGAGGTCTTTTACCTGATCCTCAAGATGCCCCGAAACAGAGTTCGGTCTTCCTAGATGACCTATCCCTCCACTTAAGGCAATTCCTGGTAGTAAAACAATTGTAATGCCAAGCCATAAATGAAACGCTCTCATCATCTTACGCCTTTCCTTGATCTTCTAGTGTTCTAGCTACTAAAATTCTATCTCCACCGTTCGTGAATCTACCACTCTGGCATAAACCTCTTTTCTGGAACCTGTATTGATCACCCGCACCATCTCTCCCTTA
>SMTZ1_10004774_pt1 | contig 13617 bp, 13 predicted proteins | sample DeeMarSWOR136_30_FD_25667 | JGI IMG/M metagenome (IMG submission 25667) | reverse complement strand
TGCCTCTTGACGCAGAAGTGCCGATCTCCTATACTGCCATGCCGCCAAAAGAGACCTCTTTCAGTTCGTCTATTCCGGGAGTAACAGACGTAGGGCCGTCAGACCCACCGATGCAACGGGTGAGGACAACATGTACGGATGGAGAGGACGCATTGGCCATGTAAGCCCGGCACTGCATGACACCCAGGCGCTGGAGAAACATCAACTCTTGCCAGAGGGTGTCATGGTAGTGACAATCACCCTGGGCGTTCAGAACCTCGTTAGAGAGGAGTTTGAACGGGCATTTTCGATGATGGAGCAGGGTGCGCTTGCCCTGGCTCGGGAGGAGGTTGGGGCGATTGTTATCGGAGGTGACCCGATCTTTTGTATGAAAGGTTTGGGGAGTCACCAACAAATGGTCGATGCGGTGTTCGAAAAGACAGGAATTCCAACCTCCACTACCCTGTCAGCGTCAATGGATGCGCTCAAAAGTCTGGGACTCACCCGGGTAGCCATTGCCACACCCTTCGTTCTTGAAAGAAATGAAGCCCTTCGCAGGTATCTGGAGGGATCGGGATTTGCGGTATTGGCCGAAAAGGGGCTGGGAATTACGCGGAACGTAGAACTCACCCGAGCACCTTTTCATGCCTCCTATGGGCTGGCGGTGGAGGCGTTCCGAGAGACGGAGGGAATCGAAGGAATCTACTTGCCTTGCAGCCGTTGGCCAGTGGTGGGCAACATTGGCGCCTTGGAAAGAGACCTCGGAGTTCCTGTGGTCTCCAACGTGCAAGCCTCGGTGTGGTTTGGGCTAAAATCCCTCGGGATACAAGAGCCGATCAGGGGGTATGGAACCCTCTTAGAAAGACTTGCTGAATGATCCGCCAACGACCATAGACTTCACCTGATTTCTCAGATCGACTGCTGAAGAAATCCTTGACAAATGCATTAATAGTATTGTCGAAAAATGGCATGCGTAGTGATATGTGGGTGTTCCAAGGGTAGCCATAGACGCACGAGGCCGGGTTTGAGTGATCATTGGGGTCTGGGAGCATGTACAATGATAGACCAAGAGATGGGATGGCGGGGTAAGATCAGGTTGATTCTGCCCAGTGTACAGACGGTAACTGAACCTCTGTACAACCATGTGGCCCCGGGAGGGGTTCGTTTTTGCGCCAGCCGCGTGCTGATCCAAAGGAATGTTCTGGCGGATCACGATGACATGGAAAGAGAAGCATTCAGAGCAGGGAGGGAACTCGCCACTGCTAGGGTGGACTGTATCGCCTATTGCTGTACTGGTTCCGGGATGCTTCAAGGCATTGACGGAGATCGACAATTCTGCCTCGAGATGGAGGCAGAGACCGGGATTCCCACGACGTCAACGTTGTCTGCAGTCCTTGAAAGTCTAGACACCTTGTAGCTTAAAAGACTGGTGCTAATCAGTCCGTATCGGGAAGAGATGCAGGCCGCTGAGGAAAGGTTTTTCCAGGCCAATGGGTCTGAGCTTATCAAGACAGAAAGCATGGGAATTGAGTCTGGAATCAACTATGCCAAGGTGCCCCCTGGTGAAATCTACAAGCTCTGCCGAGAGAATTGGGCTGAAGAAGCCGAGGGGATGTTCGTGAGCTGCATGAATTTCAATGCCATGCCCTGCATCGGTCCCCTGGAGCGGGATCTGGGAAAACCGGTTGTTTCTTCACACTCTGCACCTTGTGGAAGGTTCTAAGAATGATTCAGATTCGAGACCCCATACGCGGATTTGGCCGTATGTTATCGGAGGAGCTGTAGACACATACTGAGGTGAAGCAGCAGGGTTTCTTTCTGGTTTGTCTCTCCTTGTGCGGCCTATAACCCATACGGCCTTTCCTCCGGCCTCTCTGGATGAATTTCAGACATTGTGTTTACGTACGGTCTCATCCAGACTTGAAGTCAGATTTCTTGAACGCGGTTCGAGGCGTAAGATTGTGCTTGACAATAGTGACATTTTCAATTAGTGGTCTGTATGGCCCATTCGTACAGGCAATACTAACAAGGGAACATAACCGTAAGCCTCCTCGAGCAAGTCGACAGATATAAGAGTGAATGTGACGAGTTTGAAGGTATCCTCGTACGAGTTAGCACAGCGAATTGTGTTTCATTCGGCCCAACGGAAGAGTCTCACCGTTCCAAAGCTGGGCGATATCTCCTGGCTGTCGGGAACGGTGTGCGATTACCCAAAATGCAACCGTGGGAGGGGATAGGATGGCTATTCTCATAACAGGTGCGGGATTAGTGGGTTCTCAGATTGCCCGGCTAGAGCTGGAGCGAGGTGAACGTCCGGTACTCATGGACGTTGTTCCTCAGCCTGCTGCCCTGGCTGAGATTGTTGATGTCAACAAGGTGGGCCTGGTCAAGGGCGACGTGCTCAATCCCCTCGACCTGGCCAAGGTCATTAAGGAGGAAGAAATCACAAGAGTGATCCACACTGCCGCCAATCCGATGCTAACAGTCGGTGCCCAACAAAGTCCATACACGGCCATACGGTTGAACATCGTGGGGACAGTCAATGTTCTGGAAGCTGCTCGTATCTTCGAACTCGAGCGCGTGGTGTTCTGTAGTTCTTTCGTGCTTTACAATTTCATATCGGGTGGGGAGGACCGCGGGGCGGACGGGAAGGAGGAGGCTTATCCTCGTCCGAGCACCATCTATGCTTCGACCAAACAAGCATGCGAGAGCATTGGCCTTAACTACACATGGTTGGGGATTGACTTTGTAGCTGTTCGGTTCAGTGCGGTCTTCGGTCCATGGCGCGGACTTGGTGGCGGCGGACCCTCCAATCTATTTCGCGAAATGCTTGAGAAGTCCCTGCGGGGGGAAGAATCGACTTTTCCAAAGCGACGTATGGAGTGGGTTTACTCCAAGGACGCTGCCCAGGGGGCTGTGAAAGCGTGCCATGCTGAGGGGTTACAGAGTCGTGTGTTCAACATCGGTATGGGAGAACTGTACGACGGCGAGGAGATTGCCAACATTGTCCAGCGTGTTGTTTCCAAAGCACGAGTGAAGACCGTTGAACCTCCAAGGGGTGCCGGCCCATCACCGAAGCTATCGAAAGAGCCTGGTGATCTTTCACGCTCTCGCTCGGAATTGAGGTATGAGCCTGAATATACGATGGAGCAGGCGATCCAGGACTACGTCAAGTTCTTGGAAGCTCCTCAAGGGGCTCAGTAAGGAAAATCGCATTTCGAGAGAAGGTAACGCCAACTGCTTGAGGAAGAGTTGAGCGTTCTGACGCAAGTCTTCATTCATTTCTGCTGTTCGGTGAATACTCACTTTTCGAATAATGCGGGGAATGATCCACGCATATTTCTGCCAGACCATTCAAAGCGTGACTGTACTCACTAGGTTTCATATCTCTTCGCCATCCATGACAATCGCAACGGCACGCTCATCGGATGTGGCGTGCTAAGTGAATCAATGCATAATACTTGGAATAAAGGTAGCCAGTTGTGGAAACATGACCGTAATTATTACCACTGCAATCAGGCCAGCTATAAATGGCCAACTCTCCTTCAAGATTGTTGAGATGGGCACTTTGGAAATGCCGCTCATAATGTAAAGAACAATTGCCACAGGCGGAGTTACCTGTCCTATCGATACAAGGCAGTTTTCTAAGATATAAAAAACAAAAGGATCCATGGCCATCGTCTCTACTGCAGGCATCAATAGCGGTACGATCACGACCACCATGACCGCAGGATCTAGGACTAGGCCGAGCACAAGAAATATGAAAATAGAAATGAACACGAAGGACCAATACGTGACCCCAAAGGATACCAGAGTAGTGGCAAAAACATGGGGCACTTGAAGGTACACGAGTAAATACCCGAGCAACTGGGCAGAGGCAATAAGAAGGTAAACGTTAGCGGCTCCAACCAAGGAACGCCGGATTCCAGCGAGCACCTCGGAAAAGCTCAACCTTTTGTAGAAAAGTATGCCTATCACCAACGTCATGACACATGCAACTAGACCGGCCTCTGTTGCCACGAGGAAGCCCGCATAAATAGATCCCAGTACTACGATTGGGACTATTGTTGCTGGCAGCACTCTCAAAAGACTACGAGCACGCTCGCCCCAACTAAGACTCAAAACGGCAGAACCATACTTTCTCCGACTTGCGATGACGACGGCGAGGGTGGAGAGAATGACGCCAGCGAGTAAGCCGGGCAGTAAGCCGGCCATGAATAATCTGCCGACTGACATTTCTGTGACATAGCCGAAAAGGATGGCGTTGGTGCATGGCGGGATCATGGTTGCAATGGAGCCACTGGTACTCAGTACGCCGCAGGAGTAACGTTTAGGATAGCCAAATTCTTCCAGGGTTGGGACCATGGTCTCCATCATTGTCGTGACGGTGGCCACATTAGAACCGGTCAAGGTGCCCATGAACGCACAGCTCCAAACAAGACTGGCACCTAGTATCCCACGGACACGGCCAAATAGTGCATTCGCAAAATTCACAATCGCTGTGACTATCCCAGTTTCATTCATTAAGTTTCCTGCTAACATAAAGAAGGGGACTGCAAGGAGGGTGTATTTATTGATGCTGCCGAAAAAAATCTGAGAGACGGCTTCGAATGGTAATCCCAAGTAGAACATGCACCACAGAAACCCGCCAATTGAGAAGGCTATGAATATAGGAGCCCCGGTAAGGAGGAGGAGAAATGAAATAAGTAGCGCGGCAATCAGCACGCTAGGTCTCTCTCTGACGTCTCAGGGATGTGATGACCCTGGTGGCGAATACAGCGCTGCAGCCGAGCATAGCTATAGCAAAGCACAAGACGGGCAGACATTGAGGAACGGGCAGTACTGTCGATATGTTTAATTCTAGCTGGATGAGGCTACCGGCTAATTGGAGTCCGCTTAATCCCAGCAAGAGACAGCCCACGCAGCTCACCATGTTGACAATAATCTCATAGATAGACTTCTTCCGCCCCCGAAGTCTATTTGCCACAAAGTCGATGGAGGTCTCACGTTTGTTCGTAATAAGATAGACTGAAGAGAGCCATAGAACTGCAACCACAACCAGCAGTAGAAGGTCGTTGATCCACATGTGTTGAAATTCGAACACCACCCTGGTAAATATCTCAAAACAGCCGTAGAAAATTGCCATCCCCCCGATGAGGGGCAATATTTGGTGCAAATAGTGCGTGAATCTTCTACGCATTAGGAACTCCCAAATAGTCCATGCCATCTATTTGTAAGCTCATCGTTTTTGTGGTAGCTGGCCAAATGGTTTGCGGGAACTTATTTACCTGCAATAGGATGTGTGGGCGAGGGGCATTGCCGTGCAATCCCTCTCGCCCTTAGACCTTATAGCATCACGGGCCTTTAAACAACTTGCCCCACTTATTCGTAAGGTCACGTATTTGTTCTGCACTAAGCTTGATATCCTTGGGGAAGTCATCAATCCAAGAATAGGGTTTGCAGGCCAGGATCATTGCTGTGGAGTGATCCAACTGTCCCTTCTCCCTCTTCCCAGGGGGCAGACGTGAATCCAGGGCACTTCCCCAACATTGTCGTATAATATCAATATCTTCCTCGGGCTCACAACGAGTACAGACGGCCCAGAGAACCTGCCTTATATCGGAAGGATCTATATCATGATCTACTACTACTATCCATTTGCACAAATAGGCCAAAGACCTGTTGCCGGCACTGGCCAAGGCGACATGTTTGGCATGGCCTATGTACATCTGCTTAATGGATATGACCGCCATCTTGCCGGCCAAGGGTTCATCGAGCAGGTATACACCCTCTATACCTGGTATAGTCTTTTCCAAATCACTCCACAAATCAGCGGCTCTTCTGGTCCAAACACCTAAGTAGTGAGTTCTACTCGGCAGGGTGGGAGGGCTAGACATGAGAATTGGGTTATCCCGATGGAGAATGGCTTTGACCTTGAAGGCTGGCTCCGGCCTTTGCGCACTGCCATAATACCCTGTCCATTCTCCAAAGGGGCCCTCCAGCCGAGAATCTACTTCAGGTGGAACGATCTCTCCTTCTATGGCTATTTCAGCGGCAGCAGGAATCGGCAATCCAGTAGTTGGCCCCTCTATTACTTCGACAGGTTCTCCTCTGAGCCACCCTGCGTAATTGTACTCAGGAGCCTTCCATGGGAGCTCAATGCATGAAAATGCCCATATTGCCGGGTCCCCGCCTATGGAGACAACAGCAGGGCATCCAACGCCTTTGGCCCAATATTTTTGTCTGATGATGCCCGCGTGCCTGCCGGGTGACATGTATATCGTAGCCGTATTCTTATCGTGGACTTGAACCCTATATGTTCCCAAATTTATCCAGCCGTCATCGAGGTCCTTCGTTACTACTACGTGGCCCGTCCCGAGATATCTTCCCCCATCGTGCTCGTGCCATTTGGGAACAGGAAACGTGTAGAGATCAACCTCCTCTCCGGTTTGGATATTCTCCGTCACAGGTCCCGTATCGACAGTTCTTGGCGGAATCGGAGTTATCCCCTGTTTGACCTTCTGGCGCCACGCCCTCACTAGATCGACACCACTGTGTGCATCTAATTGTAACCTCAAAGCCAATGCCTCCCTTGTCCTCGTTCGAAACATGTTACTGCAAACACGATATCCAGGCTCGTAGCCCTTTATTCGGTCAAACATAAGCAGGGGCGAATCAGGGTCATCAACCTGCCACTGGGAAATTGCCCCTATTTCGAGATCCCAATCTGCGCCCTCAACAAGTTGAACTTCACCTAGCTCCTTGCACTTTTCGATGAATTCTCGCAGGTCGTACATACTGTGTCTCCTTGACTCGATTCACCTCGTTTCTTCAACGACTTCCAGGAGTGCCTTGAACGTCTCAGGGTTTTCCTTGACATACTTCTCATGTACCTGCTTGAATCGTTTGTGGAAGTTGCCCCATTCAGCAGGAGCTATTGTTACGAACGTGACGTCCCTCTTTTCGAGCTTTTTGATGTAGTTGTCATTGACACTTACAGCTTGGGTGGTCGTATAGTCTGCAGCCTCATAGAGAGATTCCAAAGCGATTTTCCTGATATCAGAAGGCATGCCATCAAGGAGCTTTTTACTCACAGCCATACCAGCATAGTTATAGTTAAAAACGGGCTTTTCCACGCTGAAGCGAAATACTTCGTCAAGTTTGCGAGAGGCGATAGACAGGGGTAGAGTAACAGTACCTGCCACGAGGCCCGTTTGCGCAGCGCTGTACAATTCGCTTACAGGTAATGGGTATACGATGCAACCCAAGGCTTTCATGCACGCTGCCTCCATCTTTGATTTCGTCGTCCGTACTTTCATTCCAGTTAAGTCATTTGCGCTCGTAACTCTGGTCTTGGTCCACAACATCCATGGTCCGCTCACGTAGAGGGCAACAACCAGGCCCTTTTTCTCGAGACGTCGATAGATCTCTTGGCCACCATTCTCGTGAGCAAGAAACCTCCCGCCATGTTCTCTGTCATCGAAGGTACCGTACATGCTCAGAATCTCAATACCTTTTTCCCATGTGGTTAAAGCATCTGAGGAGACAACCTGTGAAAAAATGGTTCCCTTTGCTGTTGCAACGAGTCCCGCAGGGTCTTTGTACAGTTCAGCTCCAGGGTGGATTACAACCTTCACTTTAGCGCCAGAACGCTGTTCAACAAGTTCTTTGAATTTGTTGGACATGACAACCTTGGTTCCCTTGGAAGTTGCTGGTAGTGAATGGCTTAGCTTAAGCACCATGGGTGATTCCTTTGTTGGTGCCGCCACTGGCTTAGCCCAGGCAGCTGCGAACGGCAGCCCGGTCACTACCACAGCAAAACAAGCAACCAGCGTCACCGTTACTCCTTTTTTCTTTTTCATGACATCCTCCTTCTATTGCTTCGAAGTTGCGCCCTAGTTCTGGCTGCTGTGGAAACTGTCTCGATGTTCTTCCATAGTCTTGCCAGAGTTGGGCAGGTTATAAACCTCCTCGTTGCCTAGATGCCTTTCATTGACTCTTGCAAGCTTTGCTCGCTTTATCACGTTATATTATCGAGCCCCCTAAGAGCCTTGGAAATGGGACAATTGGGTAAGTCTAAGCGCAGCTTCTGTTTTCATGTATTCGTCTCGACGCTGAACCGCATCCTTTGTTTTCCGGCTTTTCCCGCAGGAGGAGATAGCCGTGAGGTGATCCACATGAATGCGGTATGGTGCCCGGTTCTCAGGGTCGGCATCACCCGGTGGTGCGTTACTCCCAAACCTTACACTTGTACACCCTACACAGGAAGGTTCTCAGCGGCCAGGCACCGATGATTGGATTACAAATTTCCGGGTCGTCATTGGTGCAAACATTTATGTTCGAATCCCAGACTCCGTGCAACCACGGCTCCTCCCCAGGAAGCTCGGGGAACCACCATCCGTGCTGTGCGTGGACTACGCGGGGATCTAACCCGTCAAAATAGCGACACTTCTGTCTGACTCTCCCCTTGGGAGTCTCGATCCAGACCCAGTCGCCATCAGCAATGCCTAATTGTGCCGCAGTCTCAGGATGGATCTGGACCTCAGGGTGTGGGTGAAGCTTTCGGAATGAGTCAAGCTGGTAGAATTCACTATGGAAAAAGGGTCTGTGTCGGCCGCCCGTGATCAATATCAACGGGTATTCTTTGGCCAGTTCCGGTTGGCTCAGGGGCGTTTCTGCTGGCTCCCTGTAAGCAGGCAGCGGATCGTAACCCAGCTTCTCAAGAATGGTGGAAGACAACTCCACCTTACCGGTGGGGGTTGCAAATCCCTTTTCTTTGTATAGATCGTGGTCAATCGGTGGACGATCTACGCCTCCAGCTTTCATGAACTCTGCGAAGGTCATGCCGGTGGGCTCAAGCCGATAGTCAAATACTTCCTCCATGCTCTGCCAAGGCCAGTCCTGCCCCAGCCTCACACCGAGGCCACGCCAGAACTGGTAATCGTCCCTGTGGTCGTACTCCCCCTCCAGGGTGGATGGCAGTGCCCGTTCCCCACCGATGATATAGTTGGCATTGTTGTACCCATCCCAGATACACGGTCGTTCCAACCAGCTACCGGCGGGAAACACGTAGTCAGCAAGGTCGGCACTCGGGGTTAGCAGGAAGTCCACCACTACATATAGGTCCAGCGCCTTCAGGGCCTGATACACCAACTTCGTGTTCGCCTGAGTCACCATTGGGTTGCTTCCCCACGTGACCATCCCCCTGATCCGATATGGTTCACCGTACAACATAGAACGATACATGAGCGGCGCCGGTGCCAGACACTCGCAGCCAAGTATCCCCCCACGCACACCCCAATAGCGCTTGAGGTTTTCTTGAATCATATCGTACCCTGACCAGGTAAAGAGCTTAAAACGATCCGAGCCCAGTTGTTTGCTTTTTTGCTCTGGTGAAAGCATGTCGACAGCATCAATTTCATTCGCAGGCAACATCTTGGGGTGGGGACCACTGATGGTTTCGCCTCCTGGGACACTGATATTGCCGACAAGGGCCGAGAGAATGCAGCGGGCATGCACATATTCAGCGCAATTTTCCAGATGTTCTACACCCATGCCATCGATGATCGTACCCGGCTTGCAACTGGCGAACAGCCGGGCAGCCGCCCTGATATTCTCTGCTGGCACCCAGGTAATTTCAGCCACCTTCTCTGGTGGATACTCATTGGCGCGCTCTCTCAATTGCTCGAAACCGTGGCAGTACTTGGCTACGAACTCCTTATCGTAGAGCTCCTCAGTAATGACGACATTGATGATGCCCATGACCAACGCGCAGTCTGTTCCCGGTCTCAGTTGCAGGTGCAAATCCGCCAGCTCTGCTGATTCGGTGCGGCGAGGGTCAACGACAATGAGTTTCTTTTGATCCGCCTTGACCTGGCGAATGTGATGCCAGATAGTTGGCCAGGACTGCTCCGGTGCCCTTCCCCAGAGGATGTAACAACGGCTTTCCGGGTTAGCACCAGAGTATGGCCACCAGCCGAATATGGTTTTCATCACCACAGCTCGAGGACCGTGACAAATATTAGCTGGTCCACAGGTATTGTTTGGGCTATTCAGCAGGTGGAAGAAGCGAGCTCCAAATTCATAGTTTGTTCGTCCGGTTCCAGTGGTGCTGCCAACCGCTTCAGGTCCTGACTCTTGTACGATATCCTGAAATTTAGCGGCTACCTCGTCGAGTGCGCGGTCCCAAGATATTTGCTGCCACTTTCCTTCTCCTTTGCCTGCCGTTCTCTTTAGAGGATAATGAATACGCTGGGGATGGTAGAACCATTCCTCTGCACGAGTTAACCGGGGACAGCCATTCGTTGGAGGCCAGACCAGATTTGGACGATCGGGGTCTTCCTGAACTTTGACCAGGTGGTTGTCTTCGACCAAAACCTCAACGCGACAACGCGCATTACAAAATCGACATATAGCTTTCTTCGTTTCCTGCTTGGACATGATTTTTCTCTCCCTCAGGTTGCAAAATGTCAATCCAATCCGAATACTTACCTACCGTTTCCGCGTGCAATCGTGTGATAGTCCGTTTCGGAATGCGTACGTCAGCCTTTCCGTTACCGAACAATCTCTCTGCCGTTAGTCAACAATTACTGTTGATGGCAACGCAGCTTCTTGATCCAACTCCTCACGGCATCATACAAGAGTAACGCGCCGTGAATTTCCCTGACACCGGCAGCTGCGAACCTTACCGATACTTCTTTTCCACTAGGTACCTAAATTTCTTTTTGTCCTCGTCAGACATGCCCAGGACTTTGTTCAATCTGGCCGTCGCCTCTTTGGCGTCCGCAGGCAGATGAAGGACCATTTCCCTCTTTTTCATTTCCTGTTGGAATTCTTTGCTTTCTGTGATCTTCCAAAAAACATCACTCAGATACTTGACCTTGTCGTCTGGCGTTCCGGGTGGTGCGACAAAAAGACGCATTATGTTCCGTGTCGTCGTCGCTACTTCTATCCACTTATTTGCTTCAGGTGGCATACCGATTTCATAGATGGTGGCAGTGTCAGGGAAGAGAGGCACCCTTTTATCACTGATAACAGTAACACAGCGAGCAAAACCCTGATCAACAAATCTCTTGCACGTGTCATAACTAGAAGCAAATAGGTCCAGTTCTCCCCGCATTACAGCCGTGATTAGACTCGAGCTTGAAGAGTATCCGGCGATTATTCTGAAGTCCTGAAGATTGAAGGCTTCGGCCACAACCGCATCACTAATGGTATGAGTCCCCAACGGATCAGTGGTGCCACCTTTCAACCCCTTTGCACCCTTGAACTCTTGCGCGGAGTGATAGGGGAGTTTCGAATTGATGAGCACTGCTAGCGGGAGGCCTGCCCACGCCGCTATGATGCTAAATTCCTTGACTGATTTGAACTCAGCTGTCTCTGTTACACCGAACAATTCGTTGACAACCAGGGTTTGGCCGTTCACAATGGCGAGAGTTCTGCCATCCCGAGGAGCCTGGAGATACATCCAGTTTGCCGCCCGATAGCCACCGCCTCCGGGTTTATTCGCTACCACGACAACCTTGGCCTCGAGGGCTTGCTGCAAAAATGGTGCGAGCAGACGAGCATACGCATCAAATCCCCCTCCAGGTGTATATGGGACCACCAAGGTTATCCGTTGCCCTTTGTAAAAATCCTGGGGCTTCACAGCCGTCTCTGCTGGCGAGGTAAATAAAGCTCCACCGAAAACAATGCCTGCTAACACAACCGTAATTAGACATACCCTTCTTCCCATCACGCACCTCCTCTCGAAATATTTGCCGAGGCAGATCTTATCTGCCAATTGATTAACCGACATCCTCTTTTTGATTCCTGATTCACAGACCTCTAATTTCTCTCTTCGCATTGGTCTGCTTGCTGGGATTCTCAGAATCCTTGTTTCAACCCCAGACGGTAAAGATCGCGTGTCACGCACATCTCTCATCTTACGTTTGCGGGTTCTGCAGTTCTGCTACCTCATTCGTCCTGCACCGTTGGTAGGCAAAGTCTGCTTACGGTCGCAGTCCGAAAAGAGACACAAGCAGCACCCCCTGATGTAAGTCCAATCCCAACGCATAGTCAAACACTGCATAAACAAATCCACCTGCCAGCAAACCCAGAGCGGCAGATTGGATCCATCCACGATGGTGTACTTTAAGGTAACTGGTGACAAAGAGAACGATAGCCAGAGAGAAACCGATAAGATAAATCATTACAAAAAAGCTGATTAACCAGGCACCAGAAGTGAGGATACTTTTGACCATCACCGATGAGGAACCAGGTTTTGTGGCCACACCCTCTCTGGTCCCCCTTTCTCTGAGTTCCGCGACTATGCGGGCGATAGCAGACAGGGCCAGGCCTATCCCAACCGCCAGAGGCAATAACTGGGCCTTGAAGTCCGTCATACGCAGTGACAAGATTATGGTCACTATTGCAAGCAAAAGAACAGCTAGGGCAAAATACGTGCTGCTTCTCATTGATTCCTCGAGTTCAAAACTGCTTGAATAGTCTCCGAAAACCAGCCCTCATTAGGTCATAGGTGGAAACAAGTAGTACTAGCGCGAGAATAACCATAACTATAGGCCTGATGAGGAACCCGGCCCCGTATATCTCAAGAGATATGAATAAGTTTTTCTCGAACATGTATCCAAGGATAAAGCCCAAGAGGAGCGCAGGTCTACTGTACCCGAACTTTTTCATGCAGTATCCTAGGATAGCGACTACAAAGACCACAACAATATTCAGAAGCTCCTCATGGTGCGCAAAGGCACCTACCAGCACAAAGACGCTCACCAGAGGGAACATGTAATCGGCACTGAGATAGGCGATTCTGATGACATACCGGGCCAGCATGAAGCAGATTGTGGCGCCTATTATATTTCCTATCACTGTGGTCAGAAACAAATTAAAGCTGAGATCCAGGTGTTCAGTCAACATCCCCGGCCCCGGCACCAATCCCACAGCTATGAACCCCCCAAGGAGCACCGCCATGGCTGCGCTTCCCGGAAGGCCCAGGGCCACCGTGCATAGCAGACTTCCTCCCTCCTTTGCATTATTAGCGGCCTCCGGAGCAATAACACCCTCTATGATACCCGTGCCGAAGCGCTCCGGTCGCTTTGACGTTCTCACCGCTTGACCATAAGCCACAAAGACTGCGGCATCACCACCAATTCCCGGAATGACACCGATGATGAAGCCGACCACATTGCTGCGAAAGAATAGCCAGAAGTGACGGAAGGTATCCTTGACCCCTTCCATGAGATCTTGTTTTAGTTCTTTTTCTAGTTTTAACTGTTGTGCTACAGACTTTCGCTGAACCAAATCGATCAGTTCAGGCAGGGCGAAGAGCCCCAGTGTGAATGGTATCAGACTAATTCCGTCGTACAGAAAGGTAGTGCCAAACGTGAAGCGACTCGCTCCAGTGTTCGCCTGAAAGCCGATAAGGGAAATGAGGATACCGAGTAGTCCACTCATCAAACCTTTGGTCACCGAACCTGCGCCCAGGATACCGATGAACGCGATACCGAGCAATACAAGGGCCCACAACTCAGGTGTCCCAAAGGCCATTGTAAAGGCCACCACCATCGGTATGAGAGCGAGCGCCATCAGGACTCCGAGAACGCCTCCAAGGCACGAGCTTGAAAGAGCTGCACCGACGGC
>SMTZ1_10004772_pt1 | contig 13621 bp, 15 predicted proteins | sample DeeMarSWOR136_30_FD_25667 | JGI IMG/M metagenome (IMG submission 25667) | reverse complement strand
AGTTATGTTGCATTACAGACCACCAAAAGAACTGCGGGCGCTTTTTATTATACATTATTCACCTTTATTGCTTATTATTCTAATTGGACCAATTACCCCTTTTTTTGGTATATGGGAGATTCCCTTACCAAATATTATGACCATTCTCCTTGGTGGTGTCATTTTTCTCCTTGGCACATATGTCTATTTTAGATGGGAGATATTCTGGACTAAGACATATACAGGACAACTTGTCACCGAGGGAATTTTTCAATCCATCAGACACCCTCATTACACGTCCATTCTCATCATCGGATTTGGTCTTGCATTGTTTTTCTATTCGCTCTTTGCATTCATAATCGCAATGATCGCTGTCCCAATAATGGTATGGAGCATTCTCGACGAAGAAAAGGTACTACTACGACAGTATGGTGAACCATATCGTGAATATATGCAAAAGGTCCCTTGGAGAATGATACCAAAGATATATTAAAGTAAATAATGATATTAAAAGTCGTTTGATTTTTTAACATTCCATTTTTGACGGGATCCATTCTTTCTTCCTGAAGAAGAGATACATAAGATATGTGCATAGAATAGTGGATATTACCAAAATCGTAACTATCCAAGGCCAGTCAATAAGATCATTAATCTTTCCAATACCAAAAATTGTAGCTAACGTGTTTGGGACAAGTCCTGCTGTTGCCAAAACAGCAAGCCACGTCGCAATAAAAGCTAACCGATTGTTCAACATTTGCAGTTGATTATTATAGATTGTCTGCAACACTTCTAATCCCGATGCAAGCACCTGACTCATATGTTCACTTAGAGCAATTTGCCTATTAATATCATCCCCTAAGATGCCAATACGCTGTAAAAGCTTCTGATTATCCGATATTGTCTCCGCATCACCATATCGCAATGAGTTAATCACATCCCATGATGCCCAAAGCGTATTAAGATACGTAATCAAAGCATGTTTCATTTTATAGATATCGTTACCTATTTCTGTTCGCGGAGCCTTTGGATCCACCATGTATTTACCAAGCTCATCGCCTTCCTCCTCGATCATTCGTAGACCATTGAAATTCTTCTGATTGTTCTCATCGATGATACGAGTCAGCAAAATCGTAAGTCTATCATTCCAAAGAAGGTCCTGGCGGATTTTCTTCATAAAAATATCTGCATATCGATAAATTTTTTGTAAACGAACCACATCCTTTGGATGGATAGTAAGAATCAAATTTTTTCTGACTAAAATAAGAAGGGGATAAACCTTTATATCAAACCTATCAACCCGAACCGCAGGTAACATTAATCCTAATTCCGTGTCTAAATCCTCATATGCTGAATAAGGATCTACTAGAACACTAGCGACGAGCTGTAAGCTAAAGTTCAGAGATGATGCGATGACAAAACTATCCTCATTGATATTCTCAACAGAAAAGTCCATCCATTCTAACGCATCCTCAGACAAATATCCGACTATTTCAGAGATATTGTCACTTTCTTGTTTTGTCGTTACACCTTCTTTTGAGAGTGAGACAAAAAAAGCGTTTTTTTGTGTCTTTTCAGCTTCGCTCATCATCACTCACCCAACAGTAATTTTCCCTTTGAAATGAATCTACATCATGATGATAAATATAAAACTACGGTTCCTGTTTTATGCATCATATGGCAAAAATAATATTTATTTTGTTTCAAGCAGGAACATCAGAAATCAACAATAAAACAGGAGAAATACATCATCAGTGTGATAAATCATAATGTATCAAATCATAATGTATCATTGTGATTCTTTATCTCAACCAGATGGTCATATATTTTATTTTGATATAATGTCGAAATGAGACGGACCTGTCGGGATTTGAACCCGAGTCAGAGGCTCCGGAGGCCTCTGTGATATCCAAGCTACACTACAGGCCCAAGACAACCCAGCTAATCTGTAGAAGAATTAATAGATTTTGCCTATCCTACCGTCTTAGTTCATAGCATCACACTACACCAGTTAATGCTAAAAATTACCAACAATGCGAAATTGTGTATCTTGTCGAAAAAATAAATGGAAGAGAAAACATAAGAAATGGTCTATGTTTTTGGATTTTCGTTTTCCTGTTTCTTTGCTTTAAACTCAGTGTAACCACATTTTCCGCAGCTCGATCGATCCTTATGATCCGCCAGGAACACTCCTTCACCACATTTAGGGCAGCTTTTCCGCTGACGAATAATCTTATCACCTTGAACCTTAAATACTTCTCTTTTTTCCATGATTTATTCCTTCTTTGTTTCTGTATGTTTCTCTGCGGAGAGCGCTTTCGACTCTGCTTTCTGAGGCTTTTCCTTTGGTGTTTCTTTCTTTTCTTCACTTTCCTTAGAAGCTTCCTTCTTTTGTTTCTTCTTTGTTACTAAACCATTACGCTTTAATATAAAATCGACTTCCCCAGCTTTTGCATCTTCAATAGATTTGTAAATCTTTGCATAACCGATTGTTTTTCGAGAGCCAAAGGAAGAATGCATGGAATCGACTATGATAGCTTCTTTCTTCGCATTTAGTTTCTCAGCAATCTCACTGCGTATTAATTCGCGCTTTGGAGTACCTTCACCTTCATGAAGAACTATAAAACGTATTTCTATTCTTCCAAGCAGGAGGTTATCGACTTTTGATTGAATCTCAATTTCCATAAGACATCACATTCTATCTAACACTTCCTGTACTTTCTGTTTATGGGCAGTGGTTGCTTTGACGACTACGACCCCCTTATTCGGCAATCCATATATTACTGTTACGCCCGGAGGGGCAAGGTAAATGGCAGCTAGTGAAGCAAGGTCTTCTTCTCCATCAATCTCGATACAAACCGGGCCAGTTTTCGGGTTTTGATAAACCGCTTTAATAGCATCCCATAATTCATCGGTGATGGTCCCTGGCGGATTCTTTATCGTAAGATGGATTGCCTCAAACCCCTGAATATAAGCTTTCATTTCTAGCGGATATGGTTTACGTTCCAGGAGAAAGTCAACAATACAAAGAAGGGGATTAAATCCATGTTTTAATACAGTATAGGTTACTTTATCCCCAACAGAAACAAAATTTTTTTCTTTACGTAGAAGTTTAAGCAACGCTGCTTCATCTACCAACTGTCCGATATACTTTTTTAACGTGTCCTTTAAATCATCAGGTAGCACATACATCCTTAACTAACCTTCAAGGCATATTTACCAGGTTTGGTGATTTTCATTTTCTGAGCCACCTGCGAATGTTCTGGGTCACGAACAATCACATACCCTCGCCATCGACCAACGGTCTGATCAGAACAATTTGGACAACGGTCTTTCTCCGTTAATAAATGACAGGATTTACATGCGTTTAGATTTTTCATTTTTTACGCCTTCGTTCATCTCGTTTTCCTTTCCGATCTTCTCGTTTTTTTTCGCCTCGTTTTTCATCTTTTGGTTCTGCAAGCCATTCATGAGTTCCTAGTGCAGGTTGTCGCATTGTAAGGCCTATTTTACTTTCCCGAGCAGATAATTCATTTAAGCTTACCGCAACAATACGAGCGCGAATCGGATCACCGACTTTTAGGATTCGTTTTGTTTCTTTACCTTGGATCCTTCCACTTTCTGCGTCAACATCCACATAGTCGTTCATAATTTGGCTCATATGTAGTAAGGCGTCAAGTGGGCCGATATGGCAAAATGCACCAAATTCCACGATTTCGCACACAATACCATCGACAAGTTCCTGTAAGAGTGGATTAAAGGTAAGAGCTTCAAATTCAACTTTCTGATACATGCCACCATCACCATGGATCACAATGCCGTCACCTAAGAGAGTTATGTTATCGACAACTACAATTAATCCATGGTTCCGTCGGATTGTTCCTTCAAATGTTTTCTGAACAATATCTTTTATTGCGTCGTTTAAGTCTTCACCAAATCGCTCAGGAGGCACTCGTACCGTGTCATTTAATTTTGCTAAGGCGTACATTCTCTCACGTTTTATCCTTGTTTTAGATTTCGAACTGGAATGGTCTTATTCCTTAAATTCTTTTTGAGTGGTAATAGATACTAAAAACCATGACATCTCCTCATAAAAACGAAGAGAAGTGAAGTATTTTCCCATTAAGGAGAAGATTTATAAAATACTCACTATTCCCCTTCATGTAACACTACGTTATAAAATCGCTTTAATAAGAAGAATTATACGGAGAAAGAATTATGGTAGAATTCAAAGTCGTTGTCAACGATATACAATCTGGAAAATCATACAATATCCCTGTCAGTGGACATCATGCTAACTCTTTAATTGGTAAAAAAATAAATGATGAAGTCGACGGCATATTTGTCTCACTTCCCGGTTATAAACTTATAATCACTGGTGGGACCGATAAAGACGGGTTCCCAATGAGGCAAGATATCCCAGGGTCTACAAGAAGACGACTGCTTTTAAGCAAAGGAACCGGTTTTAAGCCAAAAGAGCTGGGAAAACGAAAAAAGAAGTCAATCCGTGGAAATACGATAAATCAGGAGATCGTCCAGGTCAACATGAGGGTCATGAAGCCTGGTGCAAAACCAATTGAAGAAATCATTAAAAGCGAAACAAAAACAGAGCCAAAGGAAGCATCATCATCTAAAGAGAAAAAAGAGGAACAATAATGAGTTTTTTAAGACCTCCTGAGGTTAACATCGGGATGATCGGACATGTTGACCACGGGAAAACGACATTGACTCAACGGTTGACAGGGAAATGGACTGATGAACATTCCGAGGAATTAAAACGGGGTATATCGATTCGTCTGGGATATGCAGACGCCGCTTTTTATAAATGTTCGAATTGTAATGATCCTGCCTGTTATACGACTCAGAAGATTTGTCCACATTGTAAAGGGAAAACAGAATTGCTTCGAGTAGTGTCGTTTGTTGATGCACCTGGTCATGAGACGCTTATGGCTACCATGCTTTCTGGTGCTGCTATCATGGATGGTGCCATCCTTGTTATTGCTGCAAACGAGGTATGTCCACAACCTCAGACGCGAGAGCATCTCATGGCTTTAGAAATCATAAGTGCGAAACGGATCATTATTGTACAGAATAAAATTGACCTTGTTTCTGAGGAAGATGCACTGAAGAACCATGAACAGATCAGGAAGTTTGTAAAAGGCACCTGTGCGGAAAGTGCCCCGATAATACCAGTAAGTGCCCATCATGACATAAACATCGATGTGTTGATTAAAACGATGGAGGAACATATCCCAACACCAAAGAGAGATACGGAAAAACCACCACTCTTGTACATCGCTAGGAGTTTTGACGTAAATAAACCTGGGACAAAACTCAGTGAATTGAAAGGTGGTGTCGTCGGTGGGTCACTTCTTCAGGGAACGTTGAGGAAAGGGGAAAGAATAGAGATTGCACCAGGAAGAAAGAGAGAGGTTGAAGGCAAACCTGTTCTTGAACCAATTTTCACTACAATATATTCGTTGATTACTGGTGGAATTACCACTGATAGAGCACTACCCGGTGGATTAATTGCTATTGGTACCGAGCTTGATCCAACGATGGTTAAATCAGATTCACTCGCAGGAAAGCTTGTTGGGAGACCAGGACAGCTACCAACAGTGCTCGATACGATTGATTTGTCGATGTGCTTGTTGAAGCGTGCTGTTGGAACGATCGATGAAAAAAATGTAGAGCCGCTTAAAACAAACGAACCGTTGATGCTGACGGTTGGGACTGCTACGACGGTTGGTATCATAAGCGAGCTTCGACCAGAGTGGATTCGGGTGAAACTGAAATTACCAGTCTGTGCAGATCAAGGACAACGCATTGCGGTGAGTAGACGTATTGAAGGCAAATGGCATTTGATTGGATACGGAGAGATAAAATCCACAAAACAGTAATCTTGGATAGCAGCGCTATCCTTATGTTTTTTGAGTTTTCCGTTGACTGGAAAAAAGACCTTGATAGTCTGGTAGGCTCCTATCGTCTTGTAGTACCAACTGCTGTGGTACGGGAACTTGAGATGCTTTCGACTCATAGAAAATATCAGAGGAAGGTAAACGCTGCTTTGAAACTTATTGCAACTTTTAAAAGGATTGATGATCCAGCAATCTCTGCTGATGAAGCATTGATGAATATAGCTGAAAAAACCAATGGGATTGTGATGACCAACGATATCGAGTTAAGAAAGCGGTTAAAAAATAATCATCTTTCCATTATCTTTTTACGTGGAAGGAAAAAACTTGTTTTAGAAGAATATTGAAAGGATTTTTTATCAAGAAGGTTTTTATAAACAGTCCCTATTCAGCATGCTGTCGGGTCGGGGTGGCTCAGCCTGGTCAGAGCGCCTGACTCATAAGCCTAGCTTAAAGGTTCGACTGAAGTGTTGCGCTAAGATATCAGGAGGTCGCGGGTTCAACTCCCGCCCCCGACATGCTATTTATTAGCACGATAATTAAACAGGAGAAAAACACAATTTTTACTGCTAAATTCAAGTTCCGATTTCGATAGAGGGTCAAATCCCTACCGATTTATCTCATTATAGGTAGGGCAATTGAAAATTAGTGTTTTTAAAAAAACTGAAATCAAGATGTTGGTAATCGTTAAAATCACCAGATCCATGTATTCCATCGGAGTATGAAAAAGTCTTGTATTTGTACCAGTAGTTCATATTGCTTTGGTAATTGCGATACATAAACCATTCCTTACTGAATGGATGTAGTGTCCCAAGATTATCAATCCCATCATATACATCAGCGAGAAGTCTAAGGGTATGACCAAGATGATGGATAGATGCTTTCATAATTATTTGACTCCTGTTCATTAGTGGGTACTGTTTAGCTAATTGTTCTGCAGATATAAGGAAAGAATCCAGTTGATCCCATCCCATGAACGGGAAATTCACGTCCGGACCGACATCACAGATGAGGGCATAATGAAAAATTCCTTTCCGGGGGTTGTCCATATCATTATGCAGAAAATATTGCCAATAGACATCAATAAGAGCAACACAGGAAAAGTTTGAGAGATATGGTATCTCTTCCCCTCCACCATAATCTCCTACATCAATGTGTAGTGAAATGTTATGTTGTGTAAAAACATCTTCTGCTTCTTTAATGAGGTTCAGATCCGGTTTATTTGTTTGACGGATGTTTTTTGATACCATCCAATCGATTTCTAAAAAGATATCTATATGGAACGGATTAGATCCACATGCATCCATATAACATTCTTCGATATTATTCAGACCATCACTATCAGGATCGAGTGTTGAGTGGTTCTCCCAAACAAGGGGATTATATCCCCATTTTGTTTCCCACCAATCTGGAGCACCATCTCCATCGGTGTCATTTGATGCAAAATGAATTGATCTGGTTATCGTATTGAGAATGGTGCGGTTCAGATATAGTTTCGTGGAAGTCCAGGTCGTACCGCTGTCAGGGAGTGGTTGAGTTCTCCATGGGTAGTTTTGTATTCGTCCGAGTAACATATGGATTCTATCGCCTGGCCCGAATGCTGTCAGGGATGGTCCATAGGGTGATCCCCAATAGTTATCCTTTGAAATACACGTAGCATGTTTGGTGTATAGTCCATAAAGTGTATTGGAATAAATGTTGTTATGAGCGAGTGTTACTATGCTTTTGTCCACGATATAAAGCCCATATCGAAATCCATCGGTGATGTTACAATAAGTGATGTTGATGTGAAAGCTTGTTTTATCAACGACAAATGCAAAATGCGTGTTAAATGATAGAGTACAATGATGAATTTCGATTCCTTCTGAGTGAGTGATTTGGAGTGCAATCCCATTGTGTCGTAAGATGCTGTTGGTGAAAGTTATTTTTGAGCATGTATGGACTAATACGCCACCATGGTTGACGCTATTATCACTGAGGTTACAATTTATGATTGAGATGTTTTGGCACTCATGGAATATACATGATCGTCCGTTTGTATGAAAAAAAGATGTAGTCAGGAGAATATCTGAAGATTTATCACAAAACAATCCTTCTGCGTTATGACCAAACGTACAATCTTTAATGGTGATCTGCTTTGTTGATGAAAGATTAATTCCGAACCCATTATTGAAAAAAGAACAGTTTTCAATTGTATGAAACGAGGTGCTCTGTGTTTGTATGCCTGTTTTTGTTCGATAGAATGTACAATTTATAATTTTTATATAAGGCGAAAAAAGAAGAAGACCGGCATTGTTTGAGTATCCTCCTGAGTTCTCTATAAGTAGATTCTGAAGGCTAACATTTTCTGCATATACAGTGATAATGATAGGCTGATAATTTCCATTAATAATGGTTATGTTTTCTCCATACAGGGTTATAGAGGTGTTGATGAGGAGGGATTCATTGTATGTTCCATTAAAGATATAGATAATATCAGAATCTAATGAGATGTTGATTCCATCTTGGATATGTTGAAATGGGTAGTCAATGGTACCATTCCATGGTCCAAGAATGTTACTATCATCAACATATATGATTGTTCGTTTTCGCCATGTTGATAAAGCGAGATCTTGAGAAGGGTATAAAGGTGATATTTCGATAAGCAAAAAAACTGAGAAAATAATTGTGAAGACAATGTAATTTATTTTCATAACGATGTATTATAATAATCATTTCTCATATTAATACTTTAAGATTGCTGAGATTTTTTCTAGCATCGATAGGTAATTTTCTTATAAACTACTTTTGTTTCAAATCCTTTTCTCAGCATATTTTATTAGTGGGAACTGTAACCCAGGGTGTTATGTCCGCCCCCGACATGATATTGTTTCACATCTATTTGTCGAGAATAAAATTTTTTGAAATCAATGAATCCTTATACAAATAATCTATTTCTCATACATGCCAATTCACGGAATTACAATTTTCTTGGTTGGATGTGGAATATATCTGATGAATCATACTTTCAACTATACTTGGGCTATCATCGTTAGAAAATCTTATGATATAAATGCAAATACTGTGATTTAGGAATTTTTTTCAACCCATCCTAACAAATATTGAAAAGATATTGCGCGTAGTATAGGGTATTATTTTTAACCAAATATTTACATCGTACCTCTACAAAGGCTAATAAAGATATTGACTAATGAATATTGATAATAGGTGTTGTCGCGATTTATGATTTTCTTCTTTTAGTTTTCTTTTTTATTGGTTTAGATGTAGTATGATGTTTTTTTACCGGGGTTGTTTGCTTATTTTTTTTCGTTTTCACATTTGCTTTCTTTTCACTAACATCTTCCATGGTAGTATAAACTGAAACCACCTTACCGTTTTCATCAAATGAGAAGAAATCATGAGTGATAAACCATCTTTTCGCCCCAGTTTTTGTACAGAACTCACGTTCATGACCATCTGTGTAGGTTTTCCTTTTGGATATTTTCTGTAAGAAAGAGTGTTTCGCTTGGGTTCGTTGGTTTTTGGAAATAAAATCGAAGATTGATTTGCCAAGGACATGTTCCTTTGTATAACCAAATGTCTGACACCATTTCTCATTAACATTAGTAATAAGACCTTTTGGATTTAAAGTATAGTAGGGGACAGGTGCTTTCTCATAAAGTAGTTTAAACTTCTTCTCGGATTCTTGTAAGTTTCTTTCTGTTCTTTTTTGATCGCCTATATCTTTTATAACGCCGATAGAACCAACGATCTTATCCTCATGGTTTCTTAACACACTTAAAGAGATATCGACGTCTATTTCCTCTTTGTCCTTTTTTATAATTTTAGTTTCAAGGTGATGTTGCATTCCCTTCTGACGAATGTTTTGTGATCTGATTTTTTGCCATTCAGAAGCCGGATACAACCGTTGAACAGGTTTTAGGTATAAATCGTCCTTTTTCATCCCAAGCAATATTTCCGCGTATTTATTCCACGAAATAATCCGTTCTTTCTCATCAGTCATCGTGATAGCGACAGCTGAGTTATCAAAAATTGTTCTGTATTTTTTTTCAGATTCTTTTAATTCCTTTTCGACTTTCTTTAGTTCGGTAATGTCTGTTATAATCGCAACAGACCCTACGATTTCTCCTTTACGACCTTTTAAAATACAAAGGGAGAGATCCACATCACATGGATCTTTGTTTTTTCGTAGCATCTTGGTCTGCATTCGATATCTGATTCCTTTTTGACGGACATTTTCTTTGCGAATTTTTTGCCATTCTTCTGGGGGGTACAAAGAGCGTACTGGCTTCTTAAACAAGTCACTTTCGTGCAAATTAAATAGTTCTTCTGTATATTTGTTCCACGAAACAATACGTTCTTCATTATTAGCCAAAGTTATTGCAACGGAGAAATTTTCAAAAATTGTTTCAAATTTTTTCTGAGGACTAACCAAATCGATAATGGTTCTTTTTGGCTCATATAGAGAATGCTGACTACCAGTTGTAGATGAAAAACCTTGTGGTTCAACTAAAGTAGTTAAAATCTCGGTCCTATTACAAATACGAGGTGTAAAATTTTGAAGTTTTCCTAAACGTTCTTCCTCACGTAAGGTCTTTACTATATCAGGGTCAGTTTTCATGAAATCATCTCCAAAGATAACAACTTCAAGAGTTGTATCGTTCTTTTATTTCAGTATGAAAAGCAAGCTGCATTTTTTTTATCTGCATTTGTATTAGACTGCTTCCCATCTTTTATGGCATATAAAAAATGCCATCATAGGAAATACTTTTTATATATAAAAAATTACCTTTTTTGTTTGAATTTTCTTTAGGTATTACGCTTGAACTCCTGTCAAAATACATATCATAACTGCTATTTAAATGAACTAAAAAATTATTTAACATTAATAGGTTTTAGCTAAAGCCGTATAGGATAATTTCTTACTATATGCTGATGACAATTTACTTTGTATTATTCATTCTAGCAATATTTTCTTTAAAAAAAAAAAGAGATGTGTCTACTTTTGTGCAACGCCACCCCATTTTGAGATTATAACGATACCTAAGACGGATACTATCGTAATTATTATAGCAACAACGATACCAATGATAAGAGCATTTACATCTGAAAATCCGCCTTCTTGCCAGAGATCCGCTAGCTTCATCGCTCCAATAATAATATCCTTCCAAATCAGAGCGATAATGAAACCAAATGCTGCAGCTATTGCGACTGCTATCGCACTCTTTATTTCTTTCAAACTCACCATATTTCACCTCCTCATAGTTTATTAACGTAAAAATGCCCTATGACTATTTAACAATTTCGAAAAAATCATACAAAAAGAGTTATTCAAGGGGGATGAGCGTTTTTCCAAACAGGATTCGTAAGGATGAAAGAGGCCATGCGATAAATAAAAAAAACATAAAAAAAGTTGGAAAAATGCCTACATGTTCTATCAAATATGTCATAAGCATCACTGGAATTATCAAAAATGCAAGACCTTCATGTGCCCCTTCATACCGAAGCAAAGTGTCTCGTTTTGACAGAGAAGTCGTAAGAATACCCACTGTCGAAAAAAGCATCATTGCAGCAAGAAGCAGAAAACAAACAAGAGGAAGTGGAAAACCGTTTATCATAATCAAAGTTTCTCCTAAAATAAATGGTACAAATGCCACTGTAATATGTGTGAGTTTTATACAAAATACATAGAGGATAAAAATGAATGGTTTTTCAAGTGTATTTTGTATTACATGTACCCCAAAAACAACCGGTGTTGTCCGAATCCCAAGCTTCGTATCAAATTCTACATCCTTTAAATTCGCAGACACACCAACATTAAACACCCATTGTAGGAACCCAATACAGGCGATGATAAAAGCCAATACAGAAACCTCATCAGAGACGGTCAATGCCCCAAACACCCCATATGCAAACACCGCTGCCCCTAACACATATTCCATACCAGGCTTTCGCTTACTATATCTATTATAAAGAGTCATAAAGAAAAAGGCGAGAAACAACATAAAAAACGAACGAAAAGAAAAGAAAAAGACCATAACAAGAGCCAATGATAAGAAAAATGCACTGAGGAAGAGATTGCGTGCTTGTGTTTTTGAAATCATTCCAGAGGTCAATGGCCTTTGAAAAACATATCTTGAGTGGCGATCAACATCTATGTCATAATAATCATTTTGGACAAAAACAAAGACATGTCCAAGGATTCCAATTAAGAATAATATAGAAAGAGAGATTGGGTTAAACTGTCCGTTACACAACGCGCCAAACACGGGGGTAAATCCAATGAAAAGTATCCCGTAGGGACGAATCAGCTTAAGACACTCATATACTATATTCACAATCTCAAAACTCACCTACTATTGAAAAGATTCTTTTTCAAATATGAATCTCTACCCATTTTCCTTGTCCTTCCCACAGTCGTATCGAATATAACGGTAATTTTTCTTTTAATTGCGAAGAAATCCATGTAAGAATTTGCTCAGCGGTAGGGTTGTCAAAAAGCTTGTTTAAAGCCTGGTGATCTAGTTTTTCTATCACCGCGCTTTCAACGATTTCCTTCATTTTTACAAAATCAACAACCATTCCATCCAGCTGTGCCTCTCCTTCAATAACGACCTCGAGTTTATAGGTATGTCCATGTAGTTTCTCACATTTCCCCGTATACTGCGGTATATAATGTGCTGCATCAAAATAAAACTCCCGACACAATCGCATATGAATGTTTCTCCTCTTTCTAATCTGATAATAAAGACGAGGGATATAAACATCATCTATTTGAAGCGTTTAACTTTTTTAATCCAGGTGCGGCTCTGGTACAGCTCATGAATAGATTTTTTTAGTAAGGGATGGATAAAAAACGGATCAAGATCCATTAGAGACTGAAGAACAAAAAGTCGTTCTTGAATCAATGGGTGAGGAATAATAAGTTCTTTTGTATTTAACCGCAAATCTGCATAAAACAGGATGTCGATATCGATGTTTCTTGGACCATTTTTCACCGTTTTTTTTCTACCTAATTTTCGTTCAATGGATTTAAGAATTGATAATAATTTTTTTGGATCAATGCTGGTTTCAATCTCGACAGCACAATTTAGAAACCATTTCTGTTTGATTCCTCCAACCGGTTCAGTGAGGTATAGATGAGATACTTTTTTTACTGTACCCAACTCAGAGATAAGAGAGAGAGCTTCTCGCAAATATCTTTCTTTATTACCTATATTTGATCCAAGGCTGAGGAACACCCTTGACATCAAGCATCCCTAATTGCATCGGCCACCTGCACAGCTTGTTTGCATTCTTTTACATCATGGACACGTAATATGTTTGCCCCATTTAGGACCGCGGCAGTGACAGCAGCAAGGGTACCATCAAGTCGTTCCTTTACCGATAAGTCTGTAATTTCTCCAATAAAAGATTTGCGCGAAGGTCCGACAAGAATCGGACAGCCATGGACCTTGAATACCTCGAGATATTTGAGTATTTTGAGGTTATGTTCTATTGTTTTTCCAAAGCCAATTCCCGGGTCTATGATAATCTGTTGTATCTCTTCGTTGTGTACCGTTGCTATCTGATGATAAAAGAATGAAGAGATTTCCTCGAGTACATCCCTGTAAAAAGGGTTCTGTTGCATTGTTTTTGGTGACCCTTTCATATGCATAATCACAACTGGGACTTCATATTGTGCAATAAGTTTCCTCATCTCTGGGCTCGTCATACCTGTGATATCATTG
>SMTZ1_10009993_pt1 | contig 13623 bp, 10 predicted proteins | sample DeeMarSWOR136_30_FD_25667 | JGI IMG/M metagenome (IMG submission 25667) | reverse complement strand
CTTTAAGCTATAAACGTCGGCTGAAATGTCGTAACGAAATTGCCTCAAAAAAACTTGTGACAACAAGGATTTTAGTATTTGACTTTGAGCTCTTCATAGGTGTTCGCTCCATGAGTGAATTCATTTTTCTGGAATTTCAAGAACGGGTTGGAGCGCCACCCCAACCCGTTCTTTTTCCCTTTTAAGCACCCGGCTCTCGCAAGCATAGGCCGACGACCGCCGAGTTGTAGTGCCCGATGAATCCGCTGTTGCGAATTGTGCGGTCCCACACGTGCAGGTAGACCACATATCCGCACTTGGGCATGCCCGTGGTGTCCAGCGACCAGTTGCCCGCCTCACCAAAGGTGGACACACCGCCGGCATAGGTGCGGTCCAAAGGCATGGTTGAACCGGCCGGCAGCGGCGCCGGGCTGGTGAAGCTGCCGCCCAGGGCGGGCGCCACCGTCATCTGGTTTGCCGAAGCTGTCCCTACTAAACTACGGAGGGTAAGCTGGGGTCAGAACCTACTTGGGAAATCCGACCGTCCGGATCACAGGGAGGCTTGCGGAAACGTGGGCTATGGTAAAGGCTAAACGGGCACGTAAAGTGGAAACGCCGAAACAGACAAGTCTTTGCCTAAGGTTGCGTGCACCGTATTTCTGTCCCGAAACAGATGAAACAAGAATTCGGCTCAAATAACAAATTCAAGTTATTTCGACTCAGAGCAGCTTACCGATGCGTGAACGAAGGTTCTCTATGGCAACAACTGTTTCGTCGATTAGCGCGGCAACTTTCTTATCGCTCGCATTTTTCTTGAGAGAATCTTTGAGCTTTTTGGCAGAGTTGATCATCACTGTTGCTGAATCGACGGTTTGGATAATACTTTTGAGGCGGATTGACTCGGCATTGACCTGATTTTCCTTCGCTTGAGTTTCGAACTCCTTGGTTAGGCGCTTGTACTCGCCTGTACGGGCGATGATTGCCATTAGCCGCTCTTCGATTGACTGTTTGAGCAATGCTGTTGCAGTTTCATTGGCGATTCTGTCAAGTTCCTTGATTTCAGGAGTATCGGGCCTGGACTCAAGGATGAAATCTGTTAGTCGGTCGCACATTTTCAGTCGCTCATCAAGATCATCCTGCCGGGCGATGTGTTTGGTTTCTTCCAGCAGCGATTTCAACTTTGCACTCCAACCTTCGAACCCTGTTATACCATTGAATTCACTCATAGCTCACGTATCCTTTTAAGTAGATATCGGATTTCCACTGCTGCTTCCAGCAGTGATTCTGTGCTTACAGGTCGCCTGTTCTTCAACGCGTTGACCACCTGTTTATGTGCGGTGACCCATTGCTGAACCGAGGCTTGGGCTGTTTTAATCAGTGTGCGTCCAACACGCAATCGCCTCTGGTTTGTTTCTAATCCCTGCTGATATTCGCTGTACCAGGAGTTTGTGCTGTCCAAAAGCTCGTTCACCTGGGCCAGCCTCTTAAGAACTGCATCATTGGCATCAGTGACGTCTGCTTTCTGGACGAAATCTTCAAGAGCCTTGCGATAGCTAATGCGGGTAGCGTACGAGTTCTTGAAATTTATTTCTACTAATTTGTTCGCAGCGGGAAAAATGCCATCAATATCTTCCAGGTCCTCGACAATTAGTTTTACAATCTGTTCCACAGCAGGCTGAGTTTTTACCATGGCTTCTTCCAGAGATTTGGCTGCCCGCGTGATGGCAATGTACTTAACAAGGAGTTTGATGGAATCGGAGGCGACTTGGATCGCGGCAGGGGACGCGGGTATGGCGATCCCCGCTGCTTCGGCAAATTCCTGAATCGAGTCTGCCAGCTCACCTGCGGCCTGAGCACCTTGATTGCCGGAACTGACGATTGCCTCAAGCGAATCGGAATAAGCGGCGATGGCTTCAAAGGCCTGGTTCCTCGCTTTCCATGCTTGGTCCAGTTGCTCAGCGGTCTCCTTGCCACCCTCAGTATAACGCAATTCGTCTGAAACAGTCGAACCGCTTTGAGCGACGGCCGCTTTCAATTGGTGTGTGGCATCTGCAAACGGCCCAACGTCAGGTAATGATGTGCAGCCTGTCGCTGTTACAACCAGCATCAGGAGCATCGCCTGCATGGTTCTCCATTTTCTTGACCAATTAAAATTGGATATACATTGCTCCTGAAAATTGCAGGACCGCTGAGATATTAGAATCTCAATAATCTTATTCATCGTTATGAATAACTCCTGAGATTCTTTTATTTATTCATTGTTACGAATAATTCCTGAGCTTCCTTTATTATATTACCAAATCCGTCTTAAAATTGCAACTGTCTTGAGCAGTTTTTGTATGAATCACAGTCCGAAACCAGTAAAAGTAACAGAATAATTAGTGTCTCTTTCATTGCCCCGCTTCTTTCACTTGTATACTGTCTGTCTCAATTAGCAGAATAGACAAAATAATAGGTCATGTTTTTTTCTTGAATATTCCTTCAATAAAAGTAGAAACTATGAAACATACCACTCCAGCAAAAATAGCATTATTTGATGATGTAAAGCCCAATCCTGCAGCCAACATCAATATGCTTCCAAGTAGTATCAGAATTATTGAGATAGCACTTATCGTCTGCCCATTCATTTCAGCTATCTCCATTCAGAAGATTTAGTTTTTAGCTGCCGTGTGCTGTCTCTAACAGATATGACGCCCTTACTAAAACTGTCTCACAGAACGTTCATAGAGCTGCCCGTCCCTTTTCATTCTGATTCGGCTTGCTACATAGCCTCTTGAACCAATCACAGTTTCGACTGTAATTTTGCTAAGTCCCGCCGTGACAGTTAATACTTTCGAGGAGGCACGAAGCATAGCCTTATGTTCATAAGGTTCAAATGTCTATGCCTCGGTATATTTCTCCTCGCGGATAATCTAACAGTTAGAGTATCCCTACCGCGGTGATGTGATAGGCTACCCTGCAAAGCCATCCATCTACATCACGAATGGCAAGCCCGAACTTTAGGTAAATCTGACTGTTTAAATTGTACCAGTTGCACCAATCGACGGCCCAACCTGCCTCAATGGCGTGACCTTGGTTTGCGATCGCTGCCAAGGAGATAATTGGGACAACATCATCAAGTCGCTTCCACTTTGGACCACGTACCATCTCACCGGTGACACGTCTCCATGAGCCACCAGAACCTTTGAAATTTAAAACTGCATAACCAGACAAAACCACAAGGTTCCTTCCGTCTCCTGTTTTTGTATATAACTCTTGCGGACTTGCGTAAAAATCCGGGAAGTTACCTTTCATAATAGCCTCCTTTTTCTTAAATTTATTTTAGATTTGAAAGTTTGACACCCATTCTAATAAGTCACGTCTCAAAACTCTGAAAGCCAGGTGGCGGACCTCCTTCTTCATAAACGACTTCGCTCCATGAACCTTCCACTGGAATGTATGGAATACCACCGACTTCTGTTGGCGGCATCTCAGCCGCTTCTGTACCTGGCGCCCCCTCTATTTCTGGCCTATCGTCTCCTTTTGGATATCCTGCCTTTATGTCAGCAGGATCGAGTTCTGGAATTTCCGGAATACTTATACCTCGGCTTGGCGGAACTACTTCTTCGTAAACGACTGCCTCCTCACCTGAGGGCACATCCATTTCAGGTATAGGCTCCTCTGGAGTCTTGGGTGTTGGTGTTTTTGCCATAGAATCTTCACCTCCTTTCGATGATAATAATTTCCTTCCAATGCAATCTTAGATGATACTTCAACGTATTTCTTGAAACTCTCATTTTTTCATAACGGCATCACCTCCTTTTTATGTGAAGCCTAACTATTGCTTATTTGGTTTTCCGTATAAACATTTTCGTCTGGCAAATTCGCCGTATTTGTTCGTGCCGCCCGAAAGCGGACAGCATCACAATAGACGGGTCTCGAGTCATAAGTAGGCACGGAACCATCCATGGGAATTGCCTGCTCGAACGCTTCAGCGCGAACAACCAGATCAGTAATATCTCGAAGACACAAAACAGAAGCATTCTCTCATCTGTTGAAATTACCGAACAATGCTGCAGAAAACAACTTGGGTCTTTCCCTTATGGACATTAGGGTTTTCCCTATAAGCCCTTTAATCCTCATACTGAGCCGATTCCGGGAACTAATGGCGGTATGAATACTACAGGAGTCGGTGAACCTACGACCTATCAGATCTCTGCGCAATGTCAGAGTTACGAAAACGTAAGATCAGGGATATGCACTTCCTATATTCGTCATTATCTGGGTCGTAGGTTCATAGCGGGAGCGCTTTTTGAACATACGACCTTGCTCTCAAAGTCTCTTGACAATACGGTGCTCTTCTTCCTCTGCATCCTCGTTGTCAAGGTCGAAATTGTGATTTTGAGCTAAAAAATGTATCTGGATTTGGTCTCCTAGGTTCGATCAGTTTTTTATGTCGAGATCGGCAAGGCCAACAATGGATAAATCCTGGGCATGTGAAGAATTACAGAAATTTGCAACTCTTGTCAGCCGACAACTCCGGCATTCATTAAGGAGGTTTGCGTTCCGGGAAATTGCAACAGCGCCACCTACATCGCTACGTCGAAGGTAATCCGAGCGTTTTCACCAAACGGTAAACCGCACCGCGGTCATCATATCCACAGCATACTCGCACTGATGAAATCAGCACCTGTAAATTGCAATCTTCCGTGTGTGCCTCCACCCTCGGTTTCGACTCGGAGTCTTGCTGTAACCGGTATTAAAACCCACTTACCAGGACCAACAGCTAGAGGATTTGCCACAATAGTCACTAACCTATCGATACGCCCATTCTCATTGATATTATCGCGAGATCTGTCTTTGATATTGATCCAGGTTGCGCCTGCCCAGTAGTTTTGGGATACGTCGATACCCACGTCTATACGGATCTTAGCCCACTTATGATTCCACCATTTGTCGTTGGAATATATTGAATACCAACCATGAATGGAAACCAAAGCTGCCGGTCTCACAACGCTATAGGCAGTAGGCCAATATGCAAACCAAAGTGTGTTACTAACAGTCACATCGTTGTCATCAGTCCATCCAAGACTTCCATCTCCTCGTGCATATGCCCATGGGTACATCTTGTTACCTGAGATCGCATATTTCGGGCATGAATATCCACCCTCTGTGATACCACCTTCATTATGTTTGTTGATACTTCCACAGCAGTAGTACGGATTACCCCCGCCACACCAATGGCTGCCTGCACTTGCCCCAGTCGCAATGGAACTCATACGCAGCAATTCCATGCTTTGTACCTGTTCATTCTCTTCAAGCAGTATCTCTTCCGGAGTGCCTTCTAGCTTTTTTTGTGCTTTTTCTAATGCCTCCGTCGATTCATCTTCTACCTCCCTTTCAGCCCTATTTACCATATCGTTAGAAATACCAGAGGATTTGAGAAGCTTGCCAATTTCCTCTTCTTTTGCCCTACATATTTCTATCCTACGGACAGTTGCTGATTCTTCAGTGGCGTATTCAGCATCTGCTTCTCCTCTCAGTTTGGCCTCTGCTGCCTCTATTTGCTTTTTCAATAACTCAATATCAAACATTTTTCAGCTCCTTTCTCTCACTCAAACGGTCATCACGAGCAGTCACGTGTTTTCGAGGTTATGAAATACTTTCTAATCTCCGAGGGGCAATTTTGTCAGCTTTTCGAAGACCCTGCCTTCTTGCGTGACATACACAGTAGCAACCTTTGTAAAAAATACCTATTTCTTATACTCTTCAAACGCGAACAGTGTATTTTGTCAAGTGCAGTACTCATCTACAATAAACGGTGACGACTATCAATATTACTCCATAAGCATCTCCTTTCTGGCGACTCTTGGTGGTCAGTTATGGACAGAACTGGCTGAGCTTATTATTACTCCGGAGGATAACAGTTCACGGGTATTTTGATAATATTGGGCAACGCACTCAATATCAAATACACATCTCTTAAATTTTCAAATCACTTCATAACACATTCAAGGCCATCTATCATTACCGAACAAAGCTGCAGAAAACAAGTTGGGTCTTTCCCTTGTGGGCATTAGGGTTTTCCCTGTATATTCATTTAATCCTCACGCTAACCCGATTCCGGGTACTAATAGCCCTATTAGCGATGCGTGGTGTAAAGGGCCTGGCTACCCTCGAGAGGTATGTGTCCAGCAGAGACCGCAGGTAAACTGTCTGTGGTGGGTGCGTAGCCAAAGCGCTGTCTATCAAATCTTTAAGAAATTTGCTGATTCTTCGAGCTTGGGGTGTTGGCAGATAAAACTGCCGGCATACGGAGGGGGGGTTTGACTGTTAAGCGATCCGCATTTGCCCCCGCCGTTTAGTTTTATTTTTTATTTAACCGCAATTAATTCTTGACTATTCGGGGGGATGATACACAATATTGATTGTAAGTCACAGAAGTTCATAGTTGAGGAACGTGAATTGCCAGCTCTGGATGGTAATCACTCTTTGAAGCGAGAAAAAAGTCCGTTCATACTGGCCATAGCCGGGAGTTCAGCAGATGGTTGATTCCGAGAAAACCAGGAAAGAGCCTGTTGAAGAAATCCAAGCATTGTGGCGGGTACAGGAGGAACTGAGAAAAGGTGAAGAGATATACCGAGCCTTGTTTGTAACAAACCCGGACGGGATAATAGTCTGTGATATGGAAGGTAAGCTGCTTGATGCCAACAAGGCGTTCGCAGATATGCTGGGTTATACAATCGAAGAACTCAGGGGAAAAACTTATAAACAGATAACGCCCCGTAAATGGCATAAGATAGAGGCCGATATCATAAAAAACCAGATACTTGCAGAAGGTTTTTCTGAAGCATACGAGAAAGAATATATACGAAAAGACGGAAGTATTTTTCCTGTTGAGATCAGGGTCAATACAACTAAAGACAGGCAAGGCAAACCTGTGATTGCGTGGTCTTTTGTAAGAGACATCACGGAGCTCAAGGAGGCCGAGGAGAAACTGATAAAAACTCAGGAGAGGGTAGAATATATTCTCGCAACAAGCCCAGCAACCACCTATACAAGTGAAATTGGGGGTAATTGGGCAGCTACGTTTATAAGCGAAAATGTCAGGAATCAATTTGCCTATGAACCAAACCAGTTTTTGGAAGATCCCGATTTCTGGGTCGAACATATCCATCCAGATGATAGAGAGCGCATAATTGCCGGACTCTCTCGTATATTCGAGGATAATTTTACCATTCATGAATATCGATTTCTCCATAAGGATGGAAGTTACCGGTGGGTGCATGATGAATCGAGGTTGATTCGCGACGAACAAGGCAAGCCGCTTGAGTGTATAGGATACTGGACGGACATCACCGAGCGCAAAAAGGCGGAGGAGGAAATAAAAAAATTTAAGAAAATGACCGACCTGTCGCCTCACGGTTGTGCCATAGCTGATCTTGATGGCAACCTTACTTACGTTAATGACAATTTTGCCAGGATGCATGGCTATACCTCGGCTGAACTAATCGGCAAAAACTTAGAGATTTTTCATACCGATGCGCAGATGAAACGTGTAAGCGAGTTAAATAAACGACTTATTGAAACAGGCCAGGGGATTCATGGGGAAGAGATATGGCACGTACATCGGGATGGCACGGAATTTCCTACTCTAATGAGCGATTGGGTCATGAGGGACGATAATGGGAATCCATCACTAATGTGTGCCACGGCGATTGACATCACTGAACTCAAGCTAATGGAGCAGCATGAACGCGAACATCGGGAGGAGGTTGCCCATTTTGCAAGGCTTAGCACTATTGGCGAGATGTCTTCTGCTTTAGCACATGAACTCAATCAACCGCTTTGTGCTATTGTAACTTATGCTGAAGGGGCGTTGCGAATGATGAAATCCGGGGACTGGGATAGTAACGAACTTTTAGAGGCTATAGAAGCAGTTGGAACACAGGCAGCACGAGCCGGCACAATCATTCGTCGGATAGCAAATCTGGTTCGCAAAAAAGAACCACATCGCTCCAGCGTCAATATCGGGGAAATTATTAGCGAAACAGTCAACCTTATAAAATATGAAGCACGGCTCCAAGGAATAACAATTAAGTGGATTGAACCGTCTGAAAAATACCCGATGCTTAAGGTGGATAGAATACAGATTCAACAGGTTTTGGTAAATCTTTTTCATAACAGTTTCGAGGCAATGAAGAATGTAGACCAGAGCAAACGTCAGATAAGTATCGAAGTCTCAACAGATGAAAATGATATGGTTCAAGTCGTGGTAAGTGATACAGGTTGTGGCTTATCTGCCGAGAGCGCCGATAGAATTTTCGAGCCTTTCTTCACGACAAAATCCCAAGGACTCGGTATGGGTTTATCAATCAGCCGTTCGATAATTGAGGTACATGGGGGTCGGATTTGGGCAGAAAGCAATCCAGCTGGGGGCGCTACGTTTCGATTCACATTGCCAATGTGAAGGGGGACGTTATGACTCAGTCTGAGCCAACGGTATTCATTGCGGATGATGTTCCGTCAGTGATTAAAGGATTATGTCTACTAATGAACTCGGTGAAACTAAACGTAGAGACATATTCGAGTGCGCAGGTTCTTTTCGATAGTGATAATCCTGATCAGTCGGACTGTTTGCTAATCGGTATGGGTTCCCAGAATCGGCTTAGCGTGAGGACTAAAAGATTTTGTGGGGAAAACCCTAATGTCTATAAGGGAAAGACCCCAGTTGTTTTCTGCAATTTTGTTCGGTAATTTTGATAAATGGGAAAATGCTTCTGTTTGTTGCTTTCGAGATAGTGAATAATTTAATAGATAAAAGCTCCAATTGTTGAAAGGTTTAATGAGATATTATACTGTTATGACGAATGTCGACAAAATCATATAAATATCTTTAATCAAATGTGGATGAATTAACCTTTGTAAAATCGTCTACTTATGAAAAGGGGGACGTTATGACTCAATCTGAGCCAACGGTATTCATTGTGGATGATGACCCGTCAGTGCTTGAAGGATTACGACTGCTAATGAAATCAGTGAAGCTGAACGTAGAGACATATTCGAGTGCCCAGGAATTTTTAGATGGTTACAACCCTGACCAGCCGGGCTGTTTGCTAATCGATATGCGAATGCCGGGTATCAGCGGTCTCGAACTCCAGGAAATCCTTCAGAGCAGGAATATACTCATCCCGACCATTATTATCACAGGCTATGGTGAAGTCACGGATGCTGTGCAGGCAATGAAAAACGGCGCAATGGACTTCATCGAAAAACCCTTTAAGGGCCAGTATCTGCTCGACCAGGTCCACAAAGCCATCGCCGAGGATGCACAAATCAGGAAAAAACAGGCTCAACAGCAGGTCGTCTCAGCCAGTCTTGCACCGAGAGGTGATGGACCTTGTCATTGCCGGGAAAGCTAACAAGGTCATTGCTCTTGAACTGGGGCTTAGCATGAAGACCGTTGAGTTCCATCGAGGCCACATGATGAAAAAAATGAAGGTCGATTCTGTAGCTGAACTTGTGGACTTGTTTATTAGTGCTGATATGGAACGACCCTTGTCAAGTCGATAATATTCTGTTTTTTTATTTATTCTTCTACATTTTTTCAATGACTGTCCCTCCTGAAAATTCTGTCCTTGTTTATTAACAAGGATTTACGTACCATCGCCACTTCTCGAAAAACTACTTGAAACGATACCATAATCAGGAAGAATTGGTCAAGATGAGCATCTGCAAAGTGCTGTTTCTTCTATTTCGCGGCTTGTTTGTCAGCCGAAGCAATTTGATCTTGGAGAATCTGGCTCTTCGCCGGCAACTGTCTTTTCAGCAGCGAACAATCAAACGGCCCAAACTCAAGAACATGGATAGGATATCTTGGTCTTGGCTCTCTCGGATATGGCCTGACTGGAAGTCAAATCTGAATCATTGTGAAACCAGAAACAGTCATAAAGTGGCATCGCCAGGGCTTCAAACTATATTGGCGTTGGAAATCGCAATCTCATAAGGTGGGACGACCAAAAATCAGTAAAGAAATCCAAGATCTGCCGGCATACAAAGGCCGGTTTACGCACACGAAGCATGCCTTTTTGGATCACAATAATAGGGCAGACTGACACCAAAATGACACTTTTTAGTGATATTTACAGAATCCCTCCTCGAAAGAGTTGACAGACCGTGTGGAAAGTTGTTATATTTCAAGAACTTACGGATTTTTGCGCCCGTAGCTCAATTGGATAGAGTCGCGGACTTCGAATCCGAAGGTTGCAGGTTCGAGTCCTGCCGGGCGCGTTGTAAGATTATTTATCACAAAGATTTACGAACACAGGCAATCCCTAATGCCACTCGGTGCACCATGAATTGGGTCATTTATTGCTGCTTCAGGCTACATCTATAAATTATTATCGTTGGAAAACCTCATTTTTGGGCTAAAACTAGGCATAGCATCGAGAGCAAGTGACATATGTCACGTCGGAATCCGAATGTCTTTTTTTATGTGTGGTAGTAGTAAATGTCATTGAATCCGTAGCACTAAAAGTAGCGTTTTTTCACAAACAACAGGGCTCTCAGCAACCTGCAAATCTATTCAGAAGACTAATCTATAACCACGACCTCTACTTCTTCCACGCTATATTTTTTTCCCGGTCTTAGTAGGCTGCCAGAAACTCTTCAACGAAATCAGGCTCCTCTTCGGCAAGGTTCTTCTGTTCAAAGCATCGGATACCCCTTCCTGACATATGTCACACCGGTAGTATGTATTACGATGAGCGAAAAAAATAAAAAATTCCGAAAAAATATACGCTTTTTGGCTGATATTTAAGGATATTTAAGGTTCGGTGCTTCCACTAATCATGAAAATTGGCATTTGTGGAGACATTTTGGCGACAAGATGTCACCGGGAAATCAGGGTGTTTTTTAGCTCCTGAAAGAGGTGACTTTTCGAAGAATTCTGGCATTTTATAACTCAAGAAAATGGGACTATTTAGAGAGTAGCGGCGGTTGGATTTAGTTTTTTTACAAGGGCGGCTAACCAGCCGTATTTACTGCCCCGCGTCGGCGCATTGATGATGAATTCGTCGGCAGCGTTAACCGTTTCCGCCTTGAGGGATTGGCCAGTTTCGAGGTTGATCCAGGTTAGAATGTACGCCCCAGAATTGTTGCGCGTGTCGAGTCTCACCATGCCATCACCATAGGAGGCCGTCATCAGGATGCCATAGCTGACACCTGGATTGGCCAGCATGTAGGCCTCATTTTCTTCACGGTCACGTAACAAGTCGAGATTCGGCTTACATTGCCACGGCTCGACCAGATTGCAGAAACGGCGCACGGCCTTGAGGCAGACCTGGGCCGCAGGATTCAGGCCCATGCCGTTCTCGCCTTCGCGCACGGGCCGGTGGAAACGCACTGCTGAACGACCGGCGCAAACCAACTCGCAGAACCGATGGATGGTCGGACGGCGTTCGCGGAACGTGCTCTCGTCGCCGCCACCGTAGACCTTGACGTTGGTCATTGGACGCGGGAACTCCGCCGTGTATGCTCGGATGACCTCAAGATTTCGCCACAGCTCATCGTAGTCGCTGAACCGCGTGCTGGTCTCTGACAGCTCCAGGAACGGGTAGATCAGGGGATAGTCAAACACCGAGGCGAACTTGCCACCAACCATGCGCTTGGTCCGGCTAAGACTCTTGTCCCTCGGCGTTGTGAAATCCCTGTGCATCTCAGAGATATAGGTCGTCTTTCCCTGCTGCGCGGCCATGTGCTGAACGTATTGCGCCCAGTAGTGGCCCCACTGGTAGGGGTGCTGAGGGCGCTGCTCGTTGTCGACACAGTACAGGACATTGTCGAACTTCAGAGCGTACGAGAGGACCTTGTCGACGAAGGCCCGCTGGTATTTGAGCACGGTCGGGTCATGCTTTAACGCCGGGATGGTCTGATAGAACGCATCGTTCGTTTTGCCCCTGGGCTGACGTGGGAAAACCGTTTCCGGTTGGAAGCCATAGTTGACGTTGTTCTTTGGATTCAAGGGATGGGTTGGCCACACACCCGGCGTGCTGGACTTCAAGTGGACCAGATCGTGGGTGGCCCAGAGCTCAATCTGGGCCACAATGTCTCGCTGCTTGCACTGCTCCAGAAAGACCTGGAAGCGCCGCCAGAACTCGCCATTCCATTGGTCCAAGTCGTACTTACCGTTGTCCAGCCTGACATATGGCTGCTCGCGCATGGGATAGATCGGATTGTCACCCTTCCGGACCGACATGGTGCAGCGCACATAGTTGCCCCCACAATCGGTAAGCCGATCAAGCTGTGCGCTCAGCAAGTCCATGTCACCGGCCCAGTGAAATAAGGCCTCATCGTCCGTGCCGCCCAAGAGAATCACCGGCTTGCCATCGTACTGCCAATATGTAGGATTCTGTCGGTATATCTCAATACCCGCTCCGTGCGCTATGGACACACTGACTGCCAGGAAGATCATCAAAAGAAGCACATTCTGCGTGTATCCGTTCGCGTTCATACGCCTTCGAGTCATCTTGTGACCTCCCTTCAGTGAACCAAAATTTCCCTATTTGTCTTTTTAAACGTCCAATTATTCAATAGAGCAGCAATGATATTCAGTATAGTTGGATGAATGATAATTCATTTCATTTTAGAAAAATGGAATTCAAGTTGATCTTTATTAGTCTCATTTTTCGTCTTCAGGCGAATCCTATAGAGATAGTCACCCCATATTCGCCTCAACTTTGAATCCCTCAATTGGATGGATTCGATCTCCGCGGAGAGTTTAGCCGAATCATATTCCAACAGCATCTGAATTTCTTCTTCTCGATCATTCAAAACTAGCTTGCCTGGTTCGGTATCGGTAACTTTGCCGGCAACTACAAAATTCTCAATAATGTCTTTTGAAGGCTTTTTTAATGTGTACGAATCCACTACCACCACATCTTTCCCGCGGTTGAAACGAACGATTCGGTTCCATGATTCTGCACCGGCTGCTTTGGGATATGCTTCCGTGATATCCATTTCGATATGCGCGCCGGAATAGCTTTTGTGATAAGACACATTTTTTGCGGTAAATTGTCTTCCCGCTTTCTGGTCAACGCCATTAATAGTCGGTAGATTGTGGAAACCAGATTGAAACGCCCAGATTTCATAGCGACGATTGCTGAAGGTTTGGCGTCGATAGGTTGGCCTTCCAATATCGATGACAATCGGCTTACTATTCGCGAAGATCACAAGATTTCCAACGTCGTTATGGTTGTGGCTTTGAGCATTGTGCCCGCCCCATGCGGCCAGAAATAAACCTTCCGCACTCCTTTCCTGGTCGCGCGCGGCCATCATCTGCATATTGGGATGCCCCAGCCACACATCCTGCAACATAGGCTGTGAAGGTGGATCGTTTTCAACCAGCTCCCGTACGTTGGACAATAAATGCAGAAAACGGTTTAAATCGTAGTTTCTTTTTACACTCTCAAGTAATGTATCTTCTCTGATGCCATATGCACCTAATGCTTTGAGATGTTCATCACCTATTCGTTTTCCAAAACGGTAGACCAGCTCATTGGGGATGTTTATAAGGGCATCGCAATCGCCCAGGCAGATAAAATAATCATCAACAATATGCGCGCGGTAGATAAACCGGGCGATCTCTTGTATCAACGGATGCTGGTA